>Ga0136634_10000883_pt1 | contig 11989 bp, 8 predicted proteins | sample AntDrymUQ8332106_2_FD_104654 | JGI IMG/M metagenome (GOLD analysis project Ga0136634, IMG submission 104654) | Polar desert sand microbial communities from Dry Valleys, Antarctica - metaG UQ833 (21.06) | ecosystem: Environmental > Terrestrial > Soil > Desert | place: Antarctica: Dry Valley... | reverse complement strand
GTGGGGCGGCGGGAGCTGCTGGCCTCCGCGAGCGCCGACGGCACGGTGCGGGTTTGGGATCCGGTGATCGGTGTCGTCGAGCAGATCTTGCGGGGCCACACCAGTGGGGTGAACGGGGTGTGTGCGGTGCGGGTGGGGCAGCGGGAGCTGCTGGCCTCCGCGAGCGCCGACGGCACGGTGCGGGTTTGGGATCCGGTGATCGGTGTCGTCGAGCAGATCTTGCGGGGCCACACCAGCTGGGTGAACGGGGTGTGTGCAGTGCGGGTAGGGCAGCGGGAGCTGCTGGCCTCCGCGAGCGCCGACGGCACGGTGCAGGTTTGGGATCCGGGAAGTGGTGTCGTCGTGCAGGTCGTGGAGGGCTACCCCAGCGAGGTGCGTGGGGTGTGTGCAGTGCGGGTAGGGCAGCGGGAGCTGTTGGCCTCCGCGAGCGCCGACGGCACGGTGTGGGTTTGGGATCCGGAAAGTGGTGTTGTCGTGCAGGTCCTGCAGGGCCGCACCAGTGGGGTGAACGGGGTGTGTGCGGTGCGGGTGGGGCAGCGGGAGTTGCTGGCTTCCGCGGGCGCTGACGGCACGGTGTGGGTTTGGGATCCGGAAAGTGATGTTGTCATGCAGGTCTTGCAGGGCCACACCAGCTGGGTAAACGGGGTGTGTGCGGTGCGGGCGGGGCAGCGGGAGTTGCTGGCTTCCGCGGGCGCTGACGGCACGGTGCGGGTCTGGGATCCGGGAACCGGTGTCGCTGTGCAGGTCCTGCAGGGTCACACCAGCTGGGTAAACGGGGTGTGTGCGGTACGGGTGGCCCAGCGGGAGTTGCTGGCCTCCGCGAGCGACGACCGCACGGTGCGGGTCTGGGACCCGGGCATCGCGCAACCCCTCTTCGTGATCCCGACTCCCTCCCCAGCTCTCACCGTCGCGCAGTTCGGCATCAGCTCCCTCATCGTCGGACTCGTCACCGGCGTGCTGACCGTGAGCCTCGATCAACGCTAACAACCGTGATAAGTGCTGCGACTGGATTCATCTTCAGCGGTGGTCTGGGAACCCGGAAGCGGGGCAGCCCACATGCCAATGACGTTCCGCGCTAGGGTGCGGCCCACTTCACCCTTCCGTGCAAGCGGATGAGGGGCGGGACCGGCGGGGAGGACCACGGGGATGGGGAAGACGGCTGCGGGAAAGCGGGTCTGTGTGGCGTGTCGGGTCACGGTGCTGTCGCAGTACAACCCCGATCCGGTGTGCGCGGGGTGTGTGCGGGCCGCCCGTGAGACGAGCGGGATCGCGCCGGCCTGGCTGTGGGACTCGGCCCCGCTGCGGGCGGCGCTGGCCCGGACGGATCTCGCGGCGTTCGCCATGCTCGTGCGGCGGTCTTCACGGCTGTCGCAGGAGGAGCTGGGTGCCCTGGTGGGGGGTTGGTCGAAGGGGCTGGTGTCAAAGATCGAGCTCGGGTTGCGTGACACCCTGTACGACCTTCGCAAGCTGCTGGCCTTCGTCGACGCGATGGGCATGCCCCGCACCGCGCTGCTGCCGCTGATTCTCGGCGATCCGGATGCCACACTGGAGGCCGAGGAGATCGCCGCTCTGTGGGGAGTGGACACGGTGGAGCTGAATCGGCGGGGGTTCGCCGCGATGAGCGCCGGGCTGGCCACGGCGGCCGTCCTGCCGGTGCCGGAGCGGGTGGACCGGGCGCATGTGCGGTACCTGCAGGCGGCTCTGGTCCGGCTGCGTGATCAGGATGACGTCGTCGGGGGCGGTGGGGTGCTGCCGCAGTGCCTGCGGTTGTTCACCCAGGCCCGCCGGATGCTCGATGAGAGCGACTACCCGGCGGCGGTCGGCCAGGAGCTGCTGGTCGTCACCGCGGATCTGGGCATCGAGAGCGCGTGGTCGGCCTATGACGCCGATCAGCGGGGGCTGGCCCGCCGGCTGTACGAGAAGTCCGCGCTGCTGGCCGACAGCGCGGGTGACGGCGCGCAGCGCGCGTACCTGTACGCCAACATGGTGCAGCAGTCCACCTGCCTGGCGCGCTACACCGGCCGCAAGGACCTCGCCCGGGAGGCGCTGCGGTTCGCCGACCGCGCCGAGGACGCCGCCCGTGCCGAGCCCTCCCCGGCGTTGCACGCCCTGATCGCGCTGCGGAGCGCCCTCGGACACGCCCAGCTGGGCGACGAGGCGGCGTTCCGCGCGGCCATCGCCACCGCCCGCCGCCAGCTGGACCGTGGCCCGCACGAGGCCGACCTGGTGCGCACGAGGTTCGTCCGCGATTCGGAGATCACCGTGTACGAGGCACTGGGTAAGGCCCGGCTCGGCGCGGTCGGCAAGGCCGGCCGGTTGCATGAGGCGGCCCTCGACGACACCACCCGATCTCCTCGTGACCAGGCGTACTTCCGGGCGTTGCTGGCCGGGAACCTGGTGGCGGCCGGGGACACCGAGCAGGCGGTCGGCCATGGCATGAGGATCCTGCCCGTGCTGGGCGCGCCGCTGGCCTCGGCCCGGGTGCTGCGAGAACTGCGGCCGGTCCGCGAGGCTACGAACGGCAGCACCGTCTTCACGGCGGAGTTCCGCGAAAGGTTCGACGCGGCAGCCCGCGCACTCCACGCCGCGTGAGGAATGAACCAGCCGGGTTGGGCGGGGCGAGCCTGATGTATCGGATAGGTCCTTTCCGCTGAGCCTCGGCGGTGGACGATCTGTCGATTGTGCACGCGGCAGCCGTTCTACCGTCTCCGTTCGTGATCGGATACCTCCCCGCCATCGTCGCGGTGCCGGCATGACGGCCCTCCCGCCCCCGTCGCAGGCTCTGGTGGAGTCCATCGCCCGGCAACGCGAACTGGTCGACCGGGTGCTCGCCGAGCACGTCGACGACGGCACCGGCCACTGCACGGCCTGCCCGCACAGATGGAGGGCCGAGTGGCGGCGCTGGCCGTGCCGGCTGCACAGCCTCGCGACCCTCGCCCACGAGACCTTGGCTGCCGCATCCGGCGAGCCCAGCACCGGAAGCTCCCGCTGATGCGGGTACGTTCCCGTTGTCGCACGTGCGGCCGCGGGATCGACCTGCCCCACAACGGGGAACCGCGGCAGCGGCTGTGCCGCCGCCACCGCGTCCGCCAGCGGCTCGGCGCCCTCATCGCCGCCGCCGGCACCCGGCTACGTGAAGTGCTGCTCAGGCCGGTTCGTCGGCTGCGGGTCAGCTCCGGTGACCGCCACCGGGCGCGCCGCGCCCGGCGCGGTGCGCTGCGGAGATCATCACTACGCTATCGGCCCTGTGAAGGTCGCCGAGATGTTGAAGCTGCTCGCTGGTGACGGTTGGGAGATCAAGAACACCAGAGGCTCTCACCGTCAGTTGATCCATCCGGTGAAGCCTGGCAAGGTCACCGTGGCAGGAAAGTCAAGTGTGGACATCCCGAAGGGCACGGAGGCGGCGATCTTGCGTCAAGCTGGGTTGAAGTGATGGACACTCCGGCCGACAATGAGGGAAGAGCAGGAGGGGAGGGGCAGGGGATGACCGGCTATCTCGTAGTGATCGAGGAGGGTCCGGAGAGCTTCGGTGCCTGGTCGCCGGACGTGCCTGGCGTGATCGCTGCCGCTGCGACCCGAGAGGAGTGCGAAACGCTGATACGGGAGGCGATTGCCTTCCACATCGAAGGGTTGATCGAAGACGGCGACCCTGTGCCCAAGCCCAGCAACACTGCGGCTGTGGTCTTGGTCGATCCCGCCGCCTAGCGGCTGTTCAGCCTCTGACGGCGTACCGTTATTTCCCGTCTCCAACCCTGAGCTGTGCTTCCCGCCACCAGCGGCAGCCGGGCGGGAGACATCCGGCGCAGGGACTTTCACCTGCATACGCTCGTCGCTTGGAGGCTATGACGCCGTGGGCTGTGTGGGGGACAGCACTGCGGCGTCGGTGTCCGGTTTGTTCTGTCGGTTGGCCTGCTGCTCGGCCTGGTGGATCGACCATGCGGCGTTGACCAGCCCGATGTGGCTGAAGGCCTGCGGTGTGTTGCCCAGCTGCTCGCCGGTGGTCGGGTCGATCTCCTCGGCGAGCAGCCCCACGTCGTTGACGTAGGCGGCGGCGCGATTGAACACCTCGCGGGCCTCGCGGATGCGTCCGGCCATCGCCAGCGCGTGGGCCAGCCAGAACGTGCACAGCATGAAAATGCCCTCGTCGCCGTCGAGCCCGTCCACCCCGGTGGTGGCGCGGTAGCGGTACACCAGGCCGCGCTCGTCGGTGAGCCGCTGCGCGACGGCGTCGATCGTGGACTGCACGTGCGGATCGGTGGCCGGCAGGAACCCCACGATGGGGATCATCAACGTGGCGGCGTCGAGCTCGGTCCCGTCGAGGGTCTGGGTGAACGCGCCGACGTCGTCGTTCCAGCCGCGTCGCAGGATCGCCTCGCGGATGCGCTCCGCCTCGGCCGCCCATCCGCCGGCCCGGTCGTGCGCGTGCAGCTGCTCGGCCATCGCCACCGCACGGTCGAGCGCCACCCAGCACATGAGCTTGGAGTACAGGAAGTGCTGCGGCTCGCCGCGCACCTCCCAGATGCCGTTGTCGGTCTGCTCCCACTGGGCCGCCGCGGCGTCGGCGAGGCCGGCGAGGAACGTGCGGGTGGCGGGTTCGAGCTCGCCGAGCTGTTCACGCAGCCGGTAGGCGGCGTCGAGCAGCTCGCCGTAGACGTCGAGCTGGGGTTGCGCCCACGCGCCGTTGCCGACGCGGACCGGGCTGCTGGCGCGCCAGCCCGACAGGTGTGTCAGCTCCCGTTCGGACAGGTCGTGCTCGCCGCCGATGCCGAACATGATCTGGAGCGGCCGGTCGGAGTGGGCGTGGGCCGCGGCGGCGGTCATGAACCCGAAGAACTCGTTGGCCTCGTCCGGGCAGGCCGCCACCCACAGCGCCTGCATCGTGAAGCTCGCGTCCCGGACCCAGGAGTAGCGGTAGTCCCAGTTCCGCCCGCCCCCGACCTGCTCGGGAAGCGAGGTCGTGGTGGCGGCGATGATCGCACCTGTCGGCTGGTAGGTCAGGGCGGTCAGGACGCGACCCGAGTGGTGGACCAGCTCCCGCCATGGCCCGTCATAGTTCTGGTGCAGCCGCGACCACCCGCGCCACTGCTCGATCGTGGACTCCAGCGCGGCCGCGATCTCCTCCTGCGCGATCGGGTCCGAGACGGGCTCGCCCAGGCGTGTGCGCCGCAGCGCGAAGTACAGCCGCTGCCCGGCCGCCAGCTCGACCCGCGCCCGCCCCGTGCCGTCCGCGCAGCGCAGCGGCACCGGCGAGGTCAGCGTGAACCGGTCGGGGCCGCCCGCGGCCCGGGTCCCGCCCTCGACGAGGGTCAGCACCGGGACGACGAGCCCGTACTCTGGGCGCGGCGCGAAGCTCATCTCGACGGTGCCGCGGCCGCGGGTACAGCGCAGCCCGCGCAGCAGCGTGTGCGGTGCGTTCTCGCCCAGGCGGTGCGGATCGCTCGACTCGCCCAGCTCCATGGCGTCGACGAGCTCGAGCGTGCCCTCGGCGGTCTCGAAGACCGTCCGCAGCACCATGGTGTCCTCGACGTAGGCGCGCTCGGTGGTGAACTCACCGGCGGGGCGGATCAACCAGTGACCGGCGTCCTCGTCGAGGATCGCGGCGAACACCGAGGCGCTGTCGAAGCGGGGGAAGCACAGCCAGTCGACCGAACCCCCGGTCGTCACGAGCGCTGCTGAGCGCCGGTCCGACAGCAGCGCGTGATCGGCGATCGGGACGGTGCTCATGTCGGCTCCCAGGCGTCGGGCGGTGCCACCGGGCACCGTCGAGAATCTGGTCGGCCTCGGCGGGCCCAAGCTGCCGGGCGCGTACAAGCAGACCGGGCCTCGGACTCCAGGGCAAGAGCGAACACCCGCCAAGCCTGCCCCACCATGTCTTCGCGGACGAACAGCCGGGGCGCGAACTTCACATGATCGAGCGGTGACGAGGGCTACGTAGCAGAAGAGCGACGAGATGACCGAGAGCGCGCGATGACGGGCGCCGGGACTTCCACGGGTGAGCCCGACGTCGTGAGGGACGCAGCGACTGGCTACCGGTGGTGAGAATTTTGCGGCCGGACCGGTGACATCGTGCGCAATCGTCCCTACTCTGGGGCAGGACTTGTCGTCGCTCGGCATCGAGGGGGTCACGTGGACCGTTCCGCTCCAGGTTTGCTGGCTGCCGAGCAAAGTGTCGTGAAGGCTTTCCTCTCGCTGCCGCTGAGAATGATCGACCCGGGTACCGACGACGGACGCGACGAAGGGGGTGCTGCGGATGCTGGCACCCGACCAGCGGGGTCTCGACGAGGGCGTCACCTTCAACTCGGGGATCTGAGCCGTGCCACCCGCGGTCGCGATGACCCGGGTCCCGGTGCGACCAATCGCTGAGTACGTGCTCAAGGTTGCCAGCCGGTGCAACCTGGCCTGCGATCACTGTTACGTCTATGGCGACCCCGACAGAGGCTGGCTCCGCCGCCCCACGGTGATGGATCCGGCCACGGCTCGCGCCGCCGCCGTCCGGATCGCCGAGCACGCCGCCGGCCACGGCTTGGACCGCGTCGCGGTGATCCTGCACGGTGGGGAGCCCCTGCTGGTCGGCGGCGTGGCTCTTGATCGGATCCTGGCAGAGCTGCGATCGGTGATCGATCCGGTGGTCCAACTCGACCTGCACCTGCAGTCCAATGGGGTCCGACTCACCCCAGCCATGTGCGAGCTCCTCGCCGATCAGGACGTCAAGGTAGGGATCTCCCTGGACGGCGATCAGCTCGCCAACGACCGGCACCGGCGGTTCGCCGACGGCACCGGCTCACACGACCACGTCCTGCGCGCGCTGGAACTGCTTCGCACACCGCCGTACCGGGCCGTATACGGCGGCATCCTGTGCACGATCGACATCGAGAACGATCCGATCCGCGTGTACGAGGCGTTGGTGCGTGAGGAGCCGCCGCGGATCGATTTTCTCCTCCCGCACGCGACCTGGGACCATCCGCCACCGCGCCCGGAGGGGCTGACCACCGCATATGCCGATTGGCTGCTGACGATCTACGGCCGGTGGACCGCCGACGGTCGGGGCGTGCCGATCCGAATCTTCGACTCGGTGCTGTCTCTCGAGCGGGGCGCTGCCAGTGGTACCGAAGCCATCGGTCCCGATGCTGGCGCCGTCGCCGTGATCGAGACCGACGGCAGCTGGGAGCAGGTCGACTCGCTCAAGACAGTGTCCGAGGACGCGCCGCGCACCGGACTCGACGTCCGGCTGCACGCCGTCGACGAGTTCGCGGCCCATGCCGGTGTCGTCGAGCGACAGTCCGGCGAGCTGTCACAGGCGTGCCGGGCCTGCCCGGTGGTGGACACCTGCGGCGGAGGGCTGTTCGCGCATCGGTTCGGCCGCGGGAACGGATTCGTCAATCCCTCGGTCTACTGTTCGGATCTGTTCCACTTCATCACCCGGGTCCGGAATCGGCAGCTGCGCAGCCATCAGTTGCGAACCCGTCAGCGCCGGGTCTCGGGGAATCAACCGCTGCCGACGCAGGTCGGACCGCCGTCGGGCCTATCAGAGGTTGTCCTGCGCGATCTGGCTGGCGGCAGTCCTACCGACGCCACACTCAGCCACCTGACGGCGGTGGAGTACGCCCTCGACCGGGCACTGTTGGCCCGGGTCGCGGCCGGAGTGACCCACGGGACCGGGCGGATGGCGTGGGAGCTGCTCGCGGAGCTGGACGAGCGCTCACCCGCGGCAGTCCGGTCGGTGCTCAGCCATCCATATGTCCGAGTGCGGGCACGCCGCAGCGTGACGACCACGCGGCCAACCGGGTCGGACGCCCGCGCCGGGCTGCTGGCGTCAGTGGCCGTCGCCGCAGCTGTGCGGGCTGGCGTCCCGGTCGCGCTCGACGTCCCATTGGTGCGCGGGATGCTGTCTCTGCCAGGGGTCGGAACGATGTTCCTCGACGGTGTGAGTTCCGTCGTCGTCACCGTTTCGTCCCACCCCGGCGAGTTCGTCGTGCATCCCGAGCCCGGGGCGGCCCGGGTCGTGTCGGGGGCCGGGTCCGCGATCGAGGGGTGGTATCCGGTGCGGACCGTGTCCCTCGACAGTGTGCAGATTCGGTTCGACGACTCGGATCCGGACCGCGACTGCTTCGCGCACCCAGTGACCGCGCCCCTGCCCGCGACCGTCGTCGACGAGTGGTGCGGCGCCGTCACGCGCGCCTGGGCGATGGTAAGGGCAGAGGCTCCGGATCTCACCAGAGGGATGGATGCCCTGATCAGGACCGTCACCCCGCTCCGGTCCACACCGTACCGGTCGGCCAGGGCGACCACGACGCGGAACGCGTTCGGGGCCGTGGCGCTTTCGCCCGCCGCGCCACCGGTCTTGGGTTCGCTGCTGGTGGGACAGGCCGCCCGGATCACCGTCGCTGCGGTGCAGGACGTGTGCGACCTCGCCGACCCGGAGCCGCCGTCCCCAGCCGATCTGTGGTCAGGCGATATCGGACGGGCACACGTTCGCCGGCTCGCGGACGTATTCGCGCGGGCGGCGGTGCTGGACCTGGCGGCGGCCCGGCTCCAGACCGGTCAGCTGGCGGACCGGCGGATGTCCGCAGTCGCAGATCGTGACGACCTGTCGGATGCGCTTGAGGTGCTGGATCGTAGCCACGGCTGGTCCGACTCCGGACGGCTGCTGCTTGCAGGCCTGCGCAGCAGGGTCGAAGGATGGCGACGACTCGATGACAGTTAGTGACCGTGGCACCAAGACCTTGAGTCGGGCGGAGATCCGGTCCGACCTGTCGATGCTTGGGCTGCCCGTCGGCTCGACCTACTTGATCCACAGCTCACTGCGCCGGGTGGGTCCTCTCGTGGACGGTCCGTCGACCCTGGCGCAGGCCCTGCAGGACGTGCTCGGCCCGCAGTGCACCATCGTCGTCCCGACCTTCACGGCGAGGAACTCGACGACCACCAGCCGGTTTCGGCGCCTCACGGCCGGCATGACGCCGGAGCAGATCGCGACCGAGGAAGCGAATATCGAGGGGTTTGACCGGTCAACCACACCCGCCCAGGATGTCGGAGCGTTCGCGGAATTCATTCGTCAGCAGCCCGAGGCGGTTCGCAGCGACCACCCGCAGACGTCGTTCACCGCCCTCGGCCCCTCCGCGACCGAACTCACCCGCGACCATGCACTCGACTGCCACCTGGGGGAACGTTCACCGCTGGCGAAGCTGTATAATGCCGACGCGATCGTGCTCCTGCTCGGAGAGGGGCTCGACGATGTCTGTACATGCTTCCACCTGGCCGAGCACCGGCTGCCGACACCGGCTCTGCGGCGCCGGTTCCGGTGCTACGTCATCGAGGAGGGTCGGAGGACATTGCGGGAGTTCATGGCGGCCGAAGCCGACCACAGCGATTTCGGCCGCATCGGGGCGGCGATGGCGGCCGGGTCGCCGTTCGTCCACCGCGGCCGGTTGGGGCGGACGACGGCCTCCTGGTTCCCGCTCCGTGCGGCGGTGGATTTCGCCGTCGAATGGATGTCCCGGTGGCGGGCAGGGTAAGCCACCGAGCGGACTCAGGGAGACGCATGATCGCGGCGGAAAATGTTATAGTTCGGCGAGGAGATCGTCATCGTAGCGCTGGAGGGCGACGGCAATCCGCAGGGCCCCATCTTCTTCCTGAGTTACGCACGGGCCCGGCCCATCAGGACGTCGCAGGCCAGCCCGCACGACGTGAACCGGTCTGTGGTGCGCCTCTTCGACGACCTCTCGATGCATGTGGACCAATTGATGGGATCCCCCACCGGCGTCGACCCGGGCTTCATGGATCGCTCAATGGAAGGCGGGTCGAGGTGGGCCCGCGAAGTCCTCGCAGCGGCGGGAACATGTCACGTTTTCATTCCACTCATCTCCTCGGGTTATGTGGAGAGCAAGTGGTGTGCCATGGAATGGGACGCTTTCTCGCGCCGAAACGTCGGGCGTCGATCGTCGGACTCGTCGGAGAGCAGGACTGCGATCTTGCCGGTGACATGGTCGCCGATGCTGGAGGACCAGTTGCCCCCGACAGTACGAGAACTGCAATTCTTCCTGCCGCAACAATTAAAGGACCCGGATATTGCTCAGCGCTACCTTACCGAAGGAGTCTACGGACTTCTCGCTCTGAACGACCAGGTGGCTTATCAGGCCGTAGCCTGGCGTTTAGCCCTTCGGGTCGTGAATGCGTACCATGCGTACTATGTCGAGCCGAAGATCCCTATGGATCCTCAACAATTGCGCGAGTCCTTTGGGGGTGACGACGGATGAATTTGACGTCCAGCCGGACGGTCGAGGCGCAGCAGATCCGCCATGGCGTCTACTTCTTCCTGAGCTATGCCCACTCGGCTCCGACCTCAGAACGGGTCCGGTCAGATTCGGATCCCTCTGTGGGCGTCTTCTTTGAGGATTTGGCCACGGCTGTTGCGGCTCGCGCCAAGCCCGCAGAAGGAATGGAAATCGGATTTTTCGATCAGCAGATCCCGCCCGGTGTCGACATGAAGGCTCAGCTCTCTGATGCTCTCGGAGCCGCTGAAGTGTTCGTGCCGCTCTACTCGCCGGGATACTTCGCCAAGTCCTGGCCGATGCGGGAGCAGGAGGTCTTCCGCAGAAGACTTCGGGTCGCGAGCGCCGTCGCACCGGAACAGCACATCGTTCCAATCCTGTGGACGCCGTTCCCGCAGTGGGAGCAGACACCGAATGTGGCTAGGGCACTGAGTGTCGGAGCCGACATCGCCGACTACGGTGAGAACGGACTGCGCGCGCTCTGCATGTTGACGTCGTACCGGCGTTCTTACCAACTCGTTCTGTCTTGGCTGGCGGATGAAATCGTGAAGGTGGCGGAACGATCCCCACTTGGCCCGTCGGCGGCTCCGGACCTGGACGACGTCTCTGGTCCGGTGACCGCGGAGGCCGGTTTCCTGGTGGCAATGCTCGCGCCGAGCCACGTTGTGTCGCCTGCTCCGCAGGCCGTCAAGGGCGGGGAGAATCCCTGGTGGCGCATGTATGCAGGGCGGCGGATCCCACCCGTCGCCGAGCATGCCGGAAGCGTGGCCGAGCGGTTGGGTCTGGAGACTCGGGTCGCGGATTTCGTCGAGGTCGAGGAGCTCTTCGACCGGACCCCAGCGATCGTCATCGTCGACCCGTGGATGGTCAGGGACCGCAGGCCGGGGTTCCTCATGTCGACCTTCGCAAGTCTGCCCAAGTGGGTCGTTCCTGTGGTTCTCGACGAGCAGCGGGGGAACGCGGGCTCGGGTTCGGCGATGGCCGAGGAGGCGGTGGAGGCACTGGAGAGCGCATTGCAGGTTCCCGTCAGTAGGGTGAACAGCGTGGACCAGCTGAACGAGATCCTGCCCACCGTGGTGGCCAGGGCGCGACGGACATACCTGAAAGAAGGTCCGGTGTTTCCGCCGGTCGGCTCGTCGAGGCGCCCCGGGCGCCTGCGGGACGAGGATCTTCGGAACGCCGAGGGGAGCGAGACCGGTGAATGAGTCCCGAGAGGGTCAGGTCGTCACCTTCTACTCGTACAAGGGTGGTACTAATAAGAATGTAAGTTTCTGGACCATGATTGTTGGTTCTGCTATCGGGTGATGTACGCAAGATGTGGATCTCCGAAGAAACCTCGGACGACGTTCGGGAGTCGCTGCAGGCGGAGGAGGGCTTCTTTGGCGATGCTCCATAGGTGACTGGGGCTGGTGGGGACCTGGCGGTAGATCTGGGTGCGTTTGACGTTGTTCCAGACCCATTCGTCGGGGTTCAGCTCGGGGGAGTACGGCGGGAGGACGAAGATGTTGAGTCTGCCGTCGGTGGAGGCCGCGTACTCCTTCACGGCCTTGGCGGTGTGCACGGAGCTGCCGTCGACGACGAGGAACACCGGTGTGGGACAGTCGTGGAGGAGCTTCGCGCAGAACTCGATGAACCCGGCGGCGTTCATACGCCCGGTGAACAGCTCGAAATGCAGTTCGCCCTGCGCGCTGACCGCCGAGATCATGTTCACCGACTCCCGC
>Ga0136634_10000882_pt1 | contig 11998 bp, 5 predicted proteins | sample AntDrymUQ8332106_2_FD_104654 | JGI IMG/M metagenome (GOLD analysis project Ga0136634, IMG submission 104654) | Polar desert sand microbial communities from Dry Valleys, Antarctica - metaG UQ833 (21.06) | ecosystem: Environmental > Terrestrial > Soil > Desert | place: Antarctica: Dry Valley... | reverse complement strand
GCCAAACTTGCTGGCCAGCACCGAGGTGATGGCCGCCGTTAATGTGGTCTTGCCGTGATCGACGTGTCCAATCGTGCCCACGTTGACGTGGGGCTTGGTCCGCTCAAACTTCCCTTTTGCCATGGCTCGAACTCTCGCTTCGATTCTTATGAATTTGACCTAGTGGAATTGTCCGGCTCTGCCGGCGATTCCGCTCAAACTAATCGCACAAAAGTAGGTTTGCACTTTTATGCGCCTCTTTACTTCGTCTTGGCAGAGATCACCGCTTCGGCAACAGACTTCGGCGCCTCTGCATAGTGTTTGAATTCCATTGTGTAGGTCGCACGGCCCTGCGTTAACGAGCGCAGCGTCGTCGAATAACCGAACATTTCAGCCAGCGGAACTTCTGCGCGCACGGCTTTGCCGCCACCACCGGCGATATCGTCCATGCCCTGGATCACGCCGCGCCGTGATGACAGATCGCCCATCACATCGCCCATTTTTTCTTCGGGCGTTTCGACTTCGACGGCCATGATCGGCTCGAGCAACACAGGCGACGCCGCCCGCATGCCGTCCTTGAATCCCATCGATCCAGCCATCTTGAATGCGTTCTCGTTCGAATCGACCTCGTGGAACGACCCAAAGTGCAGGGTGACCTTGATATCGACGACCGGATAGCCTGCGAGCACACCGGCTTTCAACGTTTCCGTGACGCCTTTGTTTACCGCTGGAATGTATTCGCGAGGCACGGTGCCGCCTTTTATCGCATCGACAAACTCGAACCCCTTGCCAGGCTCTTGCGGCTCAAGCTTCAGTACGACGTGGCCATATTGACCGCGCCCGCCTGACTGCTTGATGAACTTGCCTTCGGCGTTCTCGACTGTGCGACGAATCGTTTCGCGATACGCGACCTGCGGCTTGCCAACCGAAGCCTCGACTGAAAACTCACGCTTCATCCGCTCGACGAGAATTTCCAGATGCAACTCACCCATACCGGAAATGATCGTCTGCCCGGACTCATCATCGGTATGCACGCGGAATGACGGGTCTTCCTGCGCCAGACGGTTCAGCGCAATGCCCATTTTTTCCTGATCAACCTTGGTCTTCGGTTCGACCGCCTGCGAAATCACGGGCTCAGGGAAAATCATCCGCTCGAGCGTGACGACTTTGTCCGGATGGCACAGCGTGTCACCTGTTGTCACGTCCTTCAGGCCAACCGCGGCTGCGATATCGCCGGCGTACACCTCTTTGATGTCTTCGCGCTGATTAGCGTGCATCTGAAGGATGCGACCGATACGCTCTTTGCGCCCTTTGATCGCGTTGTAGACGGTGTCCCCCGAGTTCAGCACACCGGAATACACGCGCAAAAACGTCAGCTGGCCGACGTAGGGGTCGGTCATGATCTTGAATGCGAGCGCGGAAAACGGCGCTTTGTCACTCGGCGGACGCTCCTCAGACTCGCCCTTTTCGTTCTCACCCGTAACCGGCGGAATATCGATCGGGCTCGGCAAATATTCGATCACCGCATCGAGCATCGCCTGAACGCCCTTGTTCTTGAACGCGGAACCGCACAGCATCGGCGTGATCTCGCTTGCGATCGCGCGCGCGCGCAAGCCCTGCTTGATTTCCTTCTCGGTCAGCGCACCACCGTCGAGGTATTTGTTCATCAGCTCTTCGTTGGCCTCTGCCGCCGACTCGACCATCTTCTCGCGCCACTCGTTGGCGGACTCGACCAGCTCGGCCGGAATGTCGCGGTATTCGAACTTCATGCCTTTGCTGGCTTCATCCCAGATGATCGCTTTCATCTTGACGAGATCGACCACGCCCGTGAAACCCTCTTCGGCGCCGATTGGAATCTGGATCGGCACAGGGTTGGCTTTGAGCCGCAGCTTCATCTGCTCATAGACCTTGAAAAAATTTGCGCCGGTGCGATCCATCTTGTTGACGAATGCAAGCCGGGGCACGCCGTATTTGTTCGCCTGGCGCCACACTGTTTCCGATTGCGGCTGGACGCCGCCCACGGCGCAGTAAACCATGCACGCACCGTCGAGTACGCGCATGCTGCGCTCGACTTCGATGGTGAAGTCAACGTGACCCGGCGTGTCGATGATGTTGATGCGGTGCTCAGGAAATGACAAATCCATGCCGCGCCAGAACGCAGTCGTGGCAGCCGAGGTAATCGTGATGCCGCGCTCCTGCTCCTGCTCCATCCAGTCCATCGTCGCGGCGCCTTCATGCACCTCGCCGAGCTTGTGGTTCACGCCGGTATAGAACAACACACGCTCTGTGGTCGTGGTCTTACCGGCGTCAATGTGCGCCGATATTCCGATGTTCCGGTACAGCTCGATAGGAGTTTTTCTAGGCATGACGACTTAAACAACCAGCTTTCGTTGCCGGACCGCGTTAGCGGGCCGGTGTCTCAGAATCTAAAGTGTGCAAAGGCCTTGTTCGCCTCGGCCATCCGGTGCACTTCCTCTTTCTTTTTCATAGCGCCGCCACGACCCTCCGCGGCCTCCAGCAGCTCGCCCGCTAAGCGCAACGGCATCGACTTCTCGCTGCGCTTCTTGGCTGCCTCGCGCAGCCAACGCATCGCAAGCGCCATGCGCCGTACTGGACGCACCTCGACCGGCACCTGGTAGTTTGCGCCACCGACCCGCCGGCTTTTCACCTCGACCATCGGGCGTACGTTGGACAACGCCGCAGAGAACACCTCGAGCGCATTCTTACCGCCCTTGGTCTCGATCTGGTTCAGCGCGCCATAGACGATTCGCTCTGCAACGGCTTTCTTGCCGTCGAGCATGATGACGTTGACGAACTTGGTCAGATCCTGGGAATTGAATTTAGGATCGGGCAGGATGTCCCGCTTGGGGACTTCACGACGACGCGGCACTTCTCACCTCTTTCTTCAGTCGTTAAGCAGCTGACCCAAGTGGGCTTCGCTGCAACTGCGGTTCCATGTCGACGAACCGCGACTTACTCGATCTCCCCATATGGGGACGAGCGAACAAAATTCACGCAGCGTAATTACGCTGCTTTCGGACGCTTTGCACCGTACTTCGAGCGGCTCTGCTTGCGATCCTTGACACCCTGCGTGTCAAGCGAGCCGCGGACAATGTGGTAGCGCACGCCGGGCAAATCCTTTACGCGGCCACCCCGGATCAGGACGACCGAGTGCTCCTGCAGGTTGTGACCTTCACCGCCAATGTACGAAATAACTTCATACCCATTGACCAGGCGAACCTTGGCAACCTTGCGCAACGCCGAGTTCGGCTTCTTCGGCGTGGTGGTGTAGACACGCGTGCACACGCCGCGTTTCTGCGGACTTAGTTTCAAAGCCGGGCTCTTGCTCTTGACCCGCGTGCTTTCGCGCGGCTTGCGAACAAGTTGATTAATGGTCGGCATACGTTTGTCTGTCTCGCTTATCTGCTTAATGCTTCAGTAAAAACAATGCCCCCAGCGGGGGCAGAAAAGCCTGCGATTATCGCCACTTGGGAGATAACGGTCAAGGCGAAGTGATAAGCGCCCGCCGAAGCGGGCGCCCTGCGCAACTACTCCGCGACTTCAGCCGACTCGTCAGCTCCGGTTTCCGCCTCGCCCGTCACACCCGTCACAATCGCCAGCGCCTCCATTTCGGCCAATTGCTTCTGCTCGAGCGCGTCCGCAGCTTCCTTCTCCTTGCGCGCCCGATGGAACGCCATGCCCGTGCCTGCCGGGATTAAGCGGCCAACGATAACGTTCTCCTTCAGGCCGCGCAGGTCGTCCTTCTTGCCCATGATCGCCGCTTCGGTCAGCACGCGCGTGGTTTCCTGGAACGACGCGGCAGAGATGAACGAATCGGTCGACAGTGACGCCTTGGTGATGCCGAGAAGGATATTTTCGTACATTGCCGGACGCTTGCCGGCTGCAATCGCCAGATCATTCTCGTCCAGCATCTCCGAACGCTCGACCTGCTCGCCGGTAATGAAGGGGGCGTCACCCGGATCGGTCGTCTGAACCCGGCGCAGCATCTGCCGCACGATCACTTCGATGTGCTTGTCGTTGATCTTCACGCCCTGCAAGCGATAGACATCCTGCACCTCGTCGACGATGTAGCGCGCGAGCGCGTCCACACCCAGCAACCGCAAAATGTCGTGCGGATCAGCCGAACCATCAACGATCAGCTCACCTTTGTTCACCACCTGGCCATCGTGCACCAGCATGTGCTTTTCCTTAGAGATCAGGAACTCATGCTCCTCGCCTTCGAGGTCGGTAATGATCAGGCGCTGCTTGCCTTTGGTCTCTTTTCCGAAGGTCACAGTGCCCGTCACCTCGGCCAGCATGCCGGCGTCTTTCGGTGAGCGCGCTTCGAACAACTCGGCTACGCGTGGCAGACCCCCTGTGATGTCGCGAGTCTTCTGCGACTCGGTGGGGATGCGTGCCAGCACCTCGCCGACGCCCACTTGCTGCGCATCACGAACCACGATCAACGCACCGATCGGGAAACTGATCGTTACGGAGTGCTCGGTCCCTGGAATCTTGACCTCCTCACCCGCTTCATTCATCAATTTCACTTGCGGACGCACGCCTTTGGCGGCAGTGGGCCCGCGACGCTTGGCATCGATGACAACCAGCGTCGACAGCCCGGTCACTTCGTCGATCTGGCGCGCAACCGTGACGCTTTCTTCCACGTTCTCAAATTTCACCGTGCCCGCAAATTCGGTCACGATCGGACGTGTCAGTGGATCCCAGCTTGCAAGCTGCACGCCGGCCTTGACCTGCTTGCCATCAGCCGCGAGCAACGTGGCTCCATAGGGAACCTTATGGCGCTCGCGCTCACGACCGTTGTCATCGACGATGGTTACTTCGCCCGACCGGCCGATAGCAACCTGCTCGCCCTTGGCATTGGTTACGTAGCGCATCGTGCTGGTGAAGCGCACCGTGCCGTTGCTCTTTGCTTCGACTCCGGAGGCAACCGCAGCACGCGACGCCGCGCCACCGATGTGGAACGTGCGCATCGTCAGCTGCGTGCCTGGTTCGCCGATCGACTGCGCAGCGATAACACCAACTGCCTCGCCCGCGTTGACCAGCACGCCACGGCCGAGGTCACGCCCGTAGCACATTGCGCAGAGACCGTATCGTGTTTCGCACGACAGCGGAGTTCGTACACGCACTTCGTCGATACCCAAGGCCTCGATGTTGTCGACATCATCCTCGTCGAGCAGATGTCCAACCGAGTGCAGCGCGTCCTGAGTCTCGGGATTAAGCACGTCCATCGTGATCACACGACCGAGAATGCGATCGCGCAACGCCTCAATGACTTCGCCGCCCTCGACCAACGCTTTCATCGTGACACCGTTGCTGGTTCCGCAATCGTCCTCGGTAACCACCAGATCCTGCGTCACGTCGACCAGACGCCGCGTCAGATAGCCCGAGTTAGCCGTCTTCAGCGCCGTATCGGCCAATCCCTTACGAGCTCCGTGAGTCGAGATGAAGTACTGCAAAACATTCAGCCCTTCGCGAAAATTGGCAGTGATCGGTGTCTCGATGATCGAGCCATCAGGCTTTGCCATCAAGCCGCGCATGCCGGCCAGCTGACGAATCTGTGCGACCGAACCGCGCGCACCCGAGTCCGCCATCATCCAGATCGAATTGAACGACTCCTGCGAGGACACTTTGCCGTGGCGGTCGCTCGCCTGCTCGGTGGCAAGCTGTTCCATCATCACCTTGCCAACGTGATCGCCGGCGCGGCCCCAGATGTCGACCACCTTGTTATAGCGCTCACCCTGCGTGACCAGGCCTGAGGTGTACTGCGCCTCGATCTCCTTAACCTCACGCTCGGAGTTGCGAATGATTTCTTCTTTCTGCGCCGGCACAACCATGTCGTCGATCGCAATCGACAAGCCGGCGCGAGTGGCCAGCGTGAAGCCGGTCTGCATCAGCTTGTCGGCAAATATCACGGTCTCGCGCAGGCCGCACTTGCGGAATGCGAGGTTGATCAACCGGCTGATTTCTTTCTTCTTCAGCGGCTTATTCAGCACGTTGAACGACAACCCGGCCGGAAGAATCTCCGACATCAACGCGCGGCCCACCGTCGTTTCGTAACGCGTCTGCTTCGGCGTCTTCTCGCCGGTTTCGGCGTTCACATCGAATTCGCGCACGCGCACCGTGACACGCGTCTGCAACTCGACTTCACGGTTCTCGTATGCGCGATGCACTTCGGCGAGGTCGGCGAAGAACGAGCCTTCGCCCTTGCCATTGATTTTCTCGCGCGTCGCGTAATAAAGACCCAGCACGATGTCCTGCGACGGCACGATCGATGGATCGCCGTTCGACGGGAACAGCACATTGTTTGAAGCCAGCATCAGCGAGCGCGCCTCGAGCTGCGCTTCGAGCGACAGCGGAACGTGCACGGCCATCTGGTCGCCGTCAAAGTCAGCGTTGAACGCGGCACAGACCAGCGGATGCAACTGAATTGCCTTGCCCTCGATCAGCACGGGCTCGAACGCCTGAATGCCCAGTCGATGCAAAGTCGGCGCACGGTTCAGCATCACCGGGTGCTGGCGGATCACTTCTTCAAGAATGTCCCACACCACGGGTTCGCCGGACTCGACCATTTTCTTTGCGGCCTTGATCGTGGTCGCCAAGCCCTGCAGTTCGAGCTTGTTGAAGATGAACGGTTTGAACAGCTCGAGTGCCATCAGCTTCGGCAGACCGCATTGATGTAGCTTCAGCTGCGGACCGACTACGATCACCGAGCGGCCTGAGTAGTCGACCCGCTTGCCGAGCAGGTTCTGGCGGAAGCGGCCACCCTTGCCCTTGATCATGTCAGCGAGCGACTTCAACGGACGCTTGTTGGCGCCCGTCATCGCCTTGCCACGACGACCGTTGTCGAGCAGCGAGTCGACCGATTCCTGCAGCATGCGCTTCTCGTTGCGCACGATGATCTCCGGCGCTTTCAGTTCGAGCAGACGCTTCAACCGATTGTTGCGGTTGATCACGCGGCGATACAGGTCGTTCAGATCCGAGGTTGCGAACCGGCCACCATCGAGTGGCACCAGCGGGCGCAGCTCGGGCGGCAGCACCGGCAGAACTTCGAGCACCATCCAGTCGGGCTTGATGCCGGACTTCTGAAAGCCCTCAAGCACTTTCAACCGCTTGGCAAATTTCTTGATCTTCGCTTCGGAGCCAGTCTCCGTCAGATCCTTGCGCAGCGTTTCGATTTCTTTATTGACGTCGATACCGCGCAGCAGCTCGCGAATCGCTTCGGCGCCCATCAACGCGCGGAAGTCATCGCCGTATTCCTCGGTCTTGGCGATGAAGTCGTCCTCGGTCATCAACTGCGCTTTCTTGAGCGGAGTGAAGCCGGGGTCGACGACGCAGAACGCCTCGAAATAAAGCACGCGTTCGATATCGCGCAGCGTCATGTCGAGCACCATGCCCATGCGGGACGGCAAGCTCTTCAGGAACCAGATATGCGCGGTCGGGCTGGCAAGCTCGATATGCCCCATGCGCTCGCGGCGCACCTTGGCCAGCGTGACTTCAACGCCGCACTTCTCGCAGATCACGCCACGATGCTTCAGGCGCTTGTACTTGCCGCACAGGCACTCGTAGTCCTTGATCGGTCCAAAGATCTTGGCGCAGAAAAGGCCGTCACGCTCGGGCTTGAACGTGCGGTAGTTAATGGTCTCTGGTTTTTTGACTTCACCAAATGACCATGAACGGATCTTCTCGGGCGACGCAATGCCGATCTTGATGGCATCGAATTGCTCTTCCTGGTGGACCTGCTTGAACAGATCGAGTAGTGCCTTCATTATTTGCGCTCCAGATCAATATCAATACCCAGCGAGCGGATTTCCTTGACCAGCACGTTGAACGACTCCGGCATGCCGGCATCGATCACGTGATCGCCCTTGACGATGTTTTCGTAGACTTTGGTCCGTCCCTGCACATCGTCCGACTTCACCGTCAGCATTTCCTGCAACACGTAGGCTGCGCCGTACGCTTCAAGCGCCCACACTTCCATCTCGCCGAATCGCTGACCGCCAAACTGCGCCTTGCCGCCCAGCGGTTGCTGCGTGACGAGCGAGTACGGGCCGGTCGAGCGTGCGTGCATCTTGTCGTCGACCAAGTGATGCAGCTTCAGCATGTGCATGTAGCCGACCGTCACCGGGCGCTCGAAGATTTCACCGGAACGTCCATCGAACAGACGCGTCTGCGTCTTGGTCGGTGTCAGTTGCAAAGCCTTCGCAACCTCGTCGGGGTAGGCGAGATCGAGCATTGCGTGGATCTCTTTCTCGGCCGCACCGTCGAACACCGGCGTTGCAAACGGCACGCCGTCAGTCAGATGTTCGCCCAACTGAGTGACCTCGTCATCGCTGAGTTGATCGATTTCTTCGGGCTTGCCTGAACGGTTGTAAACCTCTTTCAGAAACGTGCGCAACTGCCCCGCCTTGACGTTGGCAACCATATCGCCGATGCGCCGACCCAGACCCTTGGCTGCCCATCCAAGATGAGTTTCAAGAATCTGACCGACGTTCATGCGCGACGGCACGCCAAGCGGATTCAACACGAGATCCACCGGTGTTCCATCCGCCATGTACGGCATGTCTTCGATCGGAACGATGCGCGACACGACGCCCTTGTTGCCATGGCGGCCTGCCATCTTGTCGCCAGGCTGCAGACGGCGTTTGACGGCCAGATACACCTTGACCATTTTCAGCACGCCGGGCGGCAGTTCGTCGCCCTGCGTCAGTTTTTTCCGCTTGTCGTCGAACGCCTGATCAAACTGCTTGCGCTTCTGCTCGATCGAATCCTTCAACGCTTCTAGCTGCGCCGCTGCTTCGTCGTCTGCAAGCCGGACTTCAAACCAGTGGTAGCGATCGAGCGATTGCAGGTAATCCTTGGTGATCGTGGTGCCTCGCGCGAGCTTGTTGGGCCCGCCGGTAACTTCCTTGCGCAGCAACAGCTTTTCGATCCGCTGGAACGCATCACCTTCAACAATACGCAGTTGATCGTTCAGGTCCTGCCGATACCGCTTCAGTGCGTCGTCGATGATCTGTTGAGCGCGACGGTCGCGCACGATGCCCTCTCGCGTGAACACCTGAACGTCGATCACGGTGCCGCTCATGCCCGAGGGCACGCGCAGCGAGGTGTCCTTGACGTCTGAAGCCTTCTCGCCAAAGATCGCGCGCAGCAGCTTTTCTTCCGGCGTCAGCTGGGTCTCGCCCTTCGGCGTGACCTTGCCGACCAGCACGTCACCGGCATTGACCTCGGCGCCGATGTAAACGATGCCCGAATCATCTAGCCGGCCAAGCTGGTTCTCTGAAAGGTTTGAAATGTCGCGTGTGATCTCTTCCGGCCCCAGCTTCGTGTCGCGCGCGACGACGTTCAACTCTTCGATGTGAATCGACGTGTAGCGGTCGTCCGAAACGACCCGCTCCGAAATCAGGATCGAGTCCTCGAAGTTGTAGCCATTCCACGGCATGAAGGCGACCAGCATGTTCTGACCCAATGCCAGCTCACCGAGATCGGTGGATGCGCCATCGGCGACCACATCCCCCTTGGCAATGGCTTCGCCTTTCTTGACGATCGGCGTCTGGTTGATGTTGGTGTTCTGGTTCGAGCGCGTGTACTTGGTGAGGTTGTAAATGTCGACGCCAACCTCGCCCTGCACGTTCTCCTTGTCGTCGACGCGCACCACGATGCGATTGGCATCGACGTAGTCAACTGTGCCACCGCGCAACGCCTGCACCGTCGTGCCGGAGTCGACCGCAACCGTACGCTCTACACCGGTGCCTACCAGCGGCTTCTCAGGACGCAGGCATGGGACTGCCTGACGCTGCATGTTCGAACCCATCAACGCGCGGTTCGCATCGTCATGCTCGAGGAAGGGAATCAGCGACGCCGCAACCGACACAATCTGCGAAGGCGCGATGTCCATGTACTGAACGCGACCAGGCGACATCAGTACGAACTCGCCGTTCTCGCGGCAGCTGACCAGCTCATCGACAAACTTTCCGCCTTTGTCGAGCGGCGCATTAGCCTGTGCGATTACATACTTACCTTCTTCAATGGCCGACAGATAGGAAATGTCGGTGGTGACTTTCCCACCATCGACCTTCCGGTAAGGCGTTTCGAGGAAGCCGTACTCGTTCAATTGCGCGTAAAGCGCCATCGAGTTGATCAATCCGATGTTGGGACCTTCAGGCGTTTCGATCGGGCATACGCGACCGTAGTGCGTTGGATGCACGTCACGTACTTCGAAGCCTGCGCGCTCGCGCGTCAGTCCACCCGGTCCCAGCGCCGAAACACGACGCTTGTGCGTGATCTCGGACAGCGGATTGGTCTGGTCCATAAACTGGCTCAACTGCGACGAGCCAAAGAACTCGCGAATAGACGCACTGATCGGCTTGCTGTTGATCAGGTCGTGCGGCATCAGGTTCTCGGTTTCCGCCTGGCCCAACCGCTCCTTGACGGCGCGCTCGACCCGAACCAACCCCGCGCGGAACTGATTCTCTGCAAGCTCGCCCACCACACGCACGCGACGATTGCCAAGGTGGTCAATGTCGTCGATCTCGCCGCGCCCGTTGCGCAACTCGACCAGCAGCTTCATCGTGTCTGCGATGTCTTCGTGCGTCAGCGTCATCGGGCCTGTGATTTCCGCCCGGCCGAAGCGACTGTTGACCTTCATGCGGCCAACGCGTGACAGGTCATAGGTTTCGTCGTCAAAAAACAGACGGCGGAACAGCGTCTCGACCGCGTCTTCCGTCGGTGGCTCGCCCGGACGCATCATTCGATAAATTGCGATGCGCGCCGCGAGCTGGTCGCCCGTCTCGTCGATACGCAGCGTGTTCGAAATGAAGGCGCCCTGGTCCAAGTCGTTGATGTAGATCGTGCGCACTTCCTGCACGTTCGCCAGTCGAAGCGTCTTCAGGACATCTTCGGTCAACTCATCGTTGGCGTTCGCAACGATCTCGCCAGTCTCAGGATCAACTACGTTGTTGGCGAGCACGCGGCCCAGCAAATAATCCTCGGTCACCGCGATTCGCTTCATGCCCGCGGCTTCCATATCGCGGATATGTTTGGCGTTGATTCGCTTGTCTTTGGCGACAACAACCTTGCCGGCCTTGTCGGTGATATCGAAGCGTGCGGTTTCACCGCGCAAACGCTCCGGAACCAGTTCCATGAAGCCGCCTTCGGCGCTCAAAGCGAACGTATCGAAGCGGAAGAAATGCGCAAGCACCTGTTCGTTCGAAAGGCCAATGGCCTTCAGCAGAATCGTCGCCGGCATCTTGCGGCGGCGATCGACGCGGAAATACAGAATATCTTTTGGATCGAATTCGAAGTCGAGCCACGAGCCGCGGTAGGGAATCACGCGCGCTGAAAACAGCAACTTGCCGCTTGAGTGCGTCTTGCCACGGTCGTGCTCGAAGAACACGCCCGGAGAGCGATGCAGCTGCGAAACGATCACGCGCTCGGTGCCGTTGATCACGAACGAGCCGGTGGTCGTCATCAGCGGTATTTCGCCCATGTAGACCTCTTGCTCTTTCACTTCCTTAACCGTCGGCTTCGACGCCTCACGGTCCATGATCACCAGCCGCACTTTGGCGCGCAGCGGCGACGCATAGGTCAGCCCGCGTTGCTGGCATTCCTTGACATCAAACGGCGGCTCGCCGAGATTGAAACTGACGAACTCAAGCCGCGCCATGCCATTGTGGCTGGAGATCGGGAATATGGATGAAAACGCGGCCTGAAGGCCGTGATTTTCGCGCTTGCTAGGCTGAACGCCTGCTTGCAAAAAGTGGGCGTACGACTCAAGCTGAGTTGACAGCAAAAATGGCACGGACAAAACGCTCGGCCGCTTGGCGAAGCTTTTACGAATACGCTTTTTTTCAGTGAACGAGTACGGCATGGACGCTCCGTTCGGTACAGGACAGGGGCAAAACAACTAACCCAGGATGCTTGGCGCGCGGACGACAAATGCCGCCACGGACGCAGCGATTAACGCGTGCATCCGAGCGGCGTAGGGTGTCACGCGCGT
>Ga0136634_10000881_pt1 | contig 12018 bp, 10 predicted proteins | sample AntDrymUQ8332106_2_FD_104654 | JGI IMG/M metagenome (GOLD analysis project Ga0136634, IMG submission 104654) | Polar desert sand microbial communities from Dry Valleys, Antarctica - metaG UQ833 (21.06) | ecosystem: Environmental > Terrestrial > Soil > Desert | place: Antarctica: Dry Valley... | reverse complement strand
GCTGTAGTTTCGGAAAACACCGAAATTTATGCGAATGTTGTTATTGGAAAGAATTGCCGTGTAGAGTCAGGGGTAAAAATATTTCCGAATGTAACGCTTTATGACGGCTCGCTAATCGGAAAGAATTCTGTAATTCATTCAGGTGTCTCTATTCGCGAAAACTGCGAGATCGGCGGCAACTGTATTATTCACAATAATTCAACAATCGGCTCGGACGGATTCGGCTATGCAAAAACTGAAGAAAAACGCTGGCTCAAAATACCGCAAACGGGGCGCGTTGTTCTGGAAGACGACGTGGAGATCGGTGCAAATACGGCAATCGACCGCGCGTCGGTTGGCGAAACGCGAATCAAACGCGGCGCTAAAATAGACAATCTCGTCCAGATCGGTCATTCCTGCACGGTTGAGGAAGACGCACTTATTTGTTCGCAAACCGGGCTTGCAGGAAGCTCGATTATCGGAAAACGAGTGATTCTGGCCGGCCAGGTCGGGATCGCCGGGCACTTGAAGGTAGGCGACGACGCCGTAATCACGGCAAAATCGGCCACCAGCCATGACGTCGAAGCAGGCAAAGTAATATCAGGCATTCCGGCTTTCGATAATCGCGAGTGGCTGCGATCTACTGCCGCTTACAGAAAATTGGGCGAAATGGCGCGAAAGCTCCGGGCACTGGAAAGAAAAGTAAACGGGCCGGAACAAAAGTGAATCCAAATGGAGAATATTTTAAGAATTCCTCTTCGGAATAGCTGATAGTTGAAAACTGATCGTTGATAATTAAGAACCTTGGACGACCTTATTCTTAAATTATCAGCTATCAGCTATAAGTTTTAAGCTATTCCGAAAGTAATCTTTACACAGCATAAATACTGAAACAGTGCCGTGTTTTGTTAATCGACAGCATTTTGAAATTGATAGGAGAATTATATGAAACCGGAAACACAGCGGGAATTATCAGAAAGCGGCTACGACGTTACGCCAATTTCAAACGAGACGCAGGAGCGTTTGGCTCAGGATTTGACTGGTGAAGAACGGCGGATCCTTCTCGATCACGGGACCGAGCCGGCTTTCTGCGGCAATCTTACTGACAATAAGAAAGACGGCGTTTATGCGTGCCGTTTGTGCAGTTTGCCGCTCTTTAAGTCCGATTCGAAGTTTTATTCCGGCACAGGCTGGCCTTCATTTCATACGCCGTTCGACAAGGATCATCTCAAGCATATCGAAGACAATAGTTACGGAATGCGGCGGATCGAGATCCGCTGCGCCCGCTGCGACGGCCACCAGGGACACATTTTCCCCGACGGCCCGCCGCCGTCCGGCCAAAGATATTGCATGAATTCAGCATCGCTCGAATTTTTTCCCGACGGCGAAAAACTGCCGCAGAAGGTTTAACTTTTGTTCCGGTTTGATTCATTATTTTTATTTTCCTTATCCAAAAGTTGCTGCTTTCGCTCAATTCCCCAGCGATAGCCGCTCAGTTTGCCGTTGGCGGCGATCACGCGGTGGCAAGGTGTAATCAAAGCGACCGGATTAGAGGCACAAGCACGAGCCACAGCACGGACAGCTTTGGAATTCCCGACCTGTTCCGCAATCTGAGAGTACGAGCGGGTTTCGCCATATGGAATCTTGCGGAGCTGAGACCAAACACGCATTTGAAAAGCACTGGCCTGCAGGTCGAGCGGCAGATTCAATATTGCTTTTTCACCGTTTAAGCTTTTCAAAATGATATCGACGGAATCTTTGAGAACCGCATCTTTGTTTTCAATGGATGCCGCCCAAAACTCTTTTTTCAGCTCATCTTTTAGTGTCTTAACATCGTCACCAAAGCTGACTGAGCAAATTCCCTTTTCCGTTGCCGCAACGAGCAGCTTGCCTAAGCGCGAATCGGCAATCGTGTAATTAATCTTCATATCTTTTCCACCTTTTTTATAAATTGTGGGTGTCATTCCCAAAGTTTCGCCCGCTTTTTCATAAAGGGAGCGGCTCGAGCCAAAGCCGCTTTCATAAAGCGACGTCGTTACATCGGACTCTTTAACTCTTTGTTTAAAATTTTCAATCCGCATCATATCGATGACTTCCTTCGGTGAAAGGCCAAGGACGGCTTTAAAGGTTTTCTGCAAATGTCCGGCACTAATATTTAAATGCCGGCTCAGTGCGTAGATTGTCGGAACCCCCATTTTATCCGCTTGTAAAAATTCAAATGTTCGCATAATCAGCGTCGCCACCGGGCCCGGAAAATATTCATTCTTCGGCTTACAGCGAAAACAGGCGCGAAAGCCCGCCCTTTCCGCGTCATCGGCACTTTTAAAGAACAATACATTCTGCCGTTTTGGTATTTTCGCGGGACACGACGGACGGCAAAATATGCCGGTCGTTTGAACACCGGTATAAAAGACGCCGTCGAATTCACGGTTTTTGGTCTGAACCGCCTGCCACCGCCAATCAATATATTTATCCTGTTTTGTAGTAAACTCTTTCATCATATTTTAAAGTTTATATGCTTTCGCACGGACATTCTATCCGTTATCGGTTGTCTAATTTTTATCTCCGCATCCGGGGCGATTGCTCGTCAAAATGTTTTTTTCCTGTTTTTTCGCTCTTATTCCAAATGCCGGCTAAAATACATCGTAAAACTGCGGTAGAATTTTTACATGGGTGCAATCGTCTTATTTGACGGAGTTTGTAATTTTTGCAACAGTTCTGTGAATTTTGTGATACAACACGACCGCAAAGGATATTTTAAGTTCGCGCCGCTGCAGTCCACTGTCGGCTGGGAACTTTTGAATAAATATAAAGTTGAAACTTCAAAAGCCGATTCAGTGGTTGTTATTGACGACGGCCGGGTTTACCTGCGGTCGGACGGAGCTCTGCATGTTGCCGGGAAATTAGATAAGCCGTGGTCCTGGCTCGGTTTCCTGATCATTGTTCCGCGGCCAATTCGGGATTTTATCTACAGACTGCTTGCAAAATACCGTTACCGGCTTTTTGGAAAAAAAGACGTCTGCATGATTCCGACACCGGAACTCAAACAAAGATTTTTGTAAAAACGCTGGCGGCTTGCCTCCTTTGCGTTTCTTAGCGTCTTTTGCGTGAAACCGTCTTTTGATTTAAAGATGAGCTATTCTCTGGAAACATTAGAATACGAAAAGCTGCTCCAGATTGTCAGCCGGAATGCGCAAACGCCGATGGGCGAAGATCGTTTCGCCGGCCTGCGCCCACTAACGAGTAAGGCCGATATCGAGCGTCAACTTTCCGCAATTTCGGAAACCATCCGGCTAAATGAGGAAAAACAGGTTTCATGGTCGTTCAGCGGCCTACAGGATCCGGGTGATGCCGTCACAATTTTGAGAATAAGGAACGCCACTCTTGAGCCGAATCTACTTCTTGAAGTTTCACGCATCTGCAGCCAGGCACTGTTCGTGCGGTCGTCAATCCAGCCTGAAAAGGACTTTTCCCCCGTTTTGTGGCAGGTCGTGGAAAATATTCCACCGGCACTACTTGCGGCAATCGAAAAAATAAACAAAAAGCTGCTTCCAGGCGGCGCGATCGACGATTCCGCTTCGCCTGAGCTGGCAAGCATCAGACGCGAGATAAACGCACAGCGCGCACGGCTTACCAAATCCCTCGAAGCCGTGATGCGAAATTCCAGCGGAGCGATTCAGGATGAGATCGTTACGGTCAGAAACGAGCGTTTTGTCATTCCGGTAAAAGCAGATTTTCGCGGTAAGGTCGGCGGAGTTGCTCACGGCTTCTCGTCTTCGGGTGCTACCGTATTTATCGAGCCGCTCGAAGCCATCGAGGCCAACAACGAGCTGCAGAATCTTAAGGGCAAGGAAGAACGCGAGATCGCACGCATTCTTTTTGCATTGACTGAGGAATTGCGCGAACAGCTCCCAGCCGTCGAGTCTGCTGTCGAAGCAGTCGCAGAACTGGATTTTGTCAAAGCAAAGGTTGAGTTTGCCCGAAAATTCAAAGCAATCGTGCCGGAGATTTCAGATGACGAAACTCTGGAGTTTGTCGATGCCCGCCATCCGCTTTTGGAAGAAAATCTTCGAAAAAGCTCCCCTCCTTACAAAGGAGGGGAGGCTGCCTTTTCAGCAGACTGGGTGGTTCTTTCTTCGGCCAAAGATCAGGTCGGTTCGGACATTGTGCCAACTTCATTTACACTCACCAAACAAAAATCCGTCATGATAATCTCCGGCGCAAACGCGGGCGGGAAAACGGTTGTTCTAAAAACCGCCGGGCTATTGAGTCTTATGGCAATTTCCGGCCTTCCCGTTCCTGCTAAGGAAGCGCAAATTCCCTTTTATCGTTCGATTCTGGCCGACATCGGCGATCATCAATCGCTCTCGGCAAACCTTTCGACGTTTTCTTCGCATATGTCTAACATCGCCGGAATGATGCGTGAATGCAGCCCGCCTTCTCTGGTTCTGCTTGACGAAGCTGGTACCGGAACAGACCCTGAGGAAGGCTCGGCGCTCGGCGTGGCTATCGTCGATTATTTCCGGCGCGTTTGCCATGCTCAGGTCATCGCATCCACGCATTATCGCGGTTTAAAGATCTACGCCGCGAATGACGAAAACGTAATAAACGCCTCGGTAGAATTTAACGAAAAGACTTTGCAGCCGACGTACCGACTGTTGCTTGGACTAGCCGGAGCGTCGTCCGGCATCGAGATCGCCCGTCGTTTCGGCATTTTACCGGATGTGATCCACACCGCACGCGAAAATCTGGATATATCCGCACAGGAAGCCGAAGATTATTTGCGAAAGCTCCAAACCGAAACAACGCTCGCCGAAGACCTGCGAATTGCGCTCGAAGAGGAACGCGAAACCGTCGCGATGAAATACGCCAACCTCGAGTTCGAAGCAGGAAAAAAGGAAATAGAGCGCCGAAAACAGTTTGAAAACGAGCTCGCGCAAACAATCGACGACTTCGACCGCCAATCAAAAGCGTTTATCAAATCGCTCGAAGACAAAGCGCTAAAAAATAAACTCGACAAGGAACGTGTGAGCCGAAAAGCGGAGTTGAATCGGGCAGTCTTGTCCAAAGTCCAAAGTCCAAAGTCCAAAGTTGCGGCGTGGCAGGCAGAAACACGACCGGTAGGGAGTGTGTCGGGCGAAGGAAATATTGCCGTAGGCTCGCACGTAATCACTTCTTTCGGAAACATCGGCGTCGTCGAAAAAATGGACAAGGAGGTCGCAGAAGTCCTCGTCGGCGGAATGCGCCTCCGGGAAAAATTAGCAAACCTTCAACCGGTTACAGAAACCGCCGATTTCCCCGAAAGCCGTGCAGAAAAACTGCAAAATCAAGCCAAATCCGCAAATCTCCGCCTCGATGCCGAAGACGCCAACGCGGAGCTAAACCTGATCGGCCAAACAACCGCCGACGCCGAATACGAGATCGACCGTTTTCTCGACGAAGCCTATCTCGCTTCCCTTCCCCGCGTCCGCATAATCCACGGCTTCGGCACCGGAGCGTTAAAGAATTTCGTCCATCATTTTCTAAAAAGCCACCCGCACATAGAAAAGTTCAGCTTCGCCCCGCAGGACCAAGGCGGACATGGTGCTACAATAGCTGAGTTGAAGCAATAAAAGAGGATATGTACTTATGATGACTCAACAAGAAGTATACAAAGAAGCTATAGCGCTGCCGCCGAAGGAAAGAGCAGAATTATTAAAGAAATTGGAACAAAGCTTGAAGAAGGATATTTTGGAAAGTGAAAATCCTTCTGAAGATAGAGATCGCAGGCAAATAATCGCGGAACGCAAACTGGCTGTTGACCACTTGCGCGGTATCGCCGCTGTTCCCGGAAAGATTCCACCGACTGATGAAGAATGGCGCGAGGAGCGGACAAATTATCTGTTGGAGAAATACAAATAAATGAAGGTTTTGCTCGATAACGACATCGTTCTTGACTTTCTTCTGAAACGGAAAAAGTTCTTTGATGATGCCGACGAAATCTTTGTCCGCTTGCAAAATTTGGAGTTCGATGGATATATCGCAGCTATTACGCCAATCAATGCTTTCTACACATGCCGAAAGGAGATCGGAAAAGGGTCGGCATTCGAAGCTGTTGGTGAGTTGCTCGGCCTTGTAGAAGTTTGTCCGGTTGGCAAAGATGTGTTGCAAAGGGCGTTTTCTCTGGACTTTTCCGATTTCGAAGATGCCGTGCAATGTGCGTCAGCGATGGCCGAGAGTCTCGACGCCATTGTTACACGCAACACAAAGTATTACAAAAACTCCCCGATGCAAGTTCACTCGCCTAGCGAATTTCTTGAGGTTTTGCAAACCGAATCTGCCAATTGAGACAAAATGAATGGACATTAACACGCCCGTGCGGATTTGTTGAATCCTTGACCACGCCCTAAACATCGTGGCTTTGCCAAGGCAAAATATGATGAATGATTTCAAAATATATTTAGTCGTTTTCCTCCTTATGTCTTCAACAATTTTGTCGGTCGGGCAGGACGGCAACGAGGAACCTATGCTCTATCATTCGATAGAAGAGCCTAACTGTGAAGTGTTGCTGGCTACGCTGGATGTGTTCGCTGCGGAAATCTTTCTTGAATCAACTGCCAACCAAGGATATGTAATTATTCGTGGCGGTCAAAACCCAATCGAAAATAAGTTTTACGAAGGATTTGTTAAATCCTATCCCAAGACGCGAAAGATTGATGAAAGCAGATATTTTGTAATAACGTCTCCTTCTAAGTCAAAACTCAAAATCGAATTCTGGGTTAGCAAGAGTGGCAAAGCTCCGCCAATATCGAGCGTTAATTTCGACCTCAAGCTACCGAAATCAGACAAGCCTTTCTTTGTTGCCGACGACTCAGTTGAGATAGTAAGGCATGAAGGAGAATGGTTGTACATAGGCGAATGTGCCGCCTGTTGCATTCGAACCGTAAACAGTTTTCTCTTACGTGATTTTCTCGACGCTAATCCGAATGTACGGGCTCATTATATTGTCTATGGTAATACGAGAAAGGCCTCCGAAAACCTGTCGTACATTATCTCGAAAGAGGCTGTGGATGATTTTAAGATCGCAAGAAACCGTTTGAGAATAGTATTTGGCGGAAAGAGCCAATGGAGCAATGCGCCTGGATATTTATCAAAACTCGCTGATCTTGAGATTTGGCTCGTTCTCAAAGGTGTCAAACCGCCGAAGCCAACTAAGAAATCTTAACTGAATGCTATATGACCAATACTTCATCGAAGACCTTAAAAACCGTGCGGACCTTGTGCGGATTATTGAACCGTTCGCTGCGCTCAAGAAAAAAGGTTCGAACTGGATGGGGTGCTGTCCGTTTCATTCGGAGAAAACGCCTTCGTTTTCGGTCAGTCCGAGCAAGGGTTTTTATAAGTGTTTTGGGTGCGGCAAAGGCGGGAGCGTTTACAATTTTCTGATGGAAATGGAAGGCCTTTCGTTTCCCGAAGCGGTCAAGGCGGTCGCGGAAAGGACGGGGATTCCTTTGCCCGAACCGGTCGACGACGTAAATTATCAAAAAAACAAAAAGAAAAAGGAAGCAAAGAAAAAGATCGCCGATCAGGTAATCGATCTAAACAGGATCGCGCTCGAATTCTGGGAAGCCGAGCTGCAGAAAAAATACGCAAAGGCGAAGGCCGCACGTGAATACCTCGAAACCCGTGGAATCTCGGAAGAAACGCAAAAGGCGTTTCACATCGGCTTCTCGCCGGATAGTTGGGATTCGCTGTTAAATCTTTTAAAAGACAAGGGAGCGAAAGACGAGATTGTAGAGCAAAGCGGGCTGGTTTCGGTGAAAGAAGAAAAGGACCGTGTATTCGACCGTTTTCGCGGCCGTATAATGTTCCCGATCCTTGATCTGAACGGCAACCCCGTCGCATTCGGCGCCCGCGCGATGGGTTCTGACGAGCCAAAATATCTCAATTCACCGGAAACGCCCGCCTATACCAAAGGCCGGCATCTTTACGGGCTTTTTCAAGGCAAAAATGAGATCAGACTGAAAAAATTCGTTATTCTCGTCGAAGGCTATCTCGATCTTATAGCGCTCTATCAACACGGAATAACAAATGTTGTGGCAAGCCTGGGAACTGCGTTCACGTCTGAGCAGTCAAAACTTTTGAGCCGTTTCGCGAAAAAAGTTGTCATTAATTATGACGGTGACACTGCCGGTATTGAGGCGGCGAGAAAAGCGATTGAAGTGTTGCTGCCAAATAACTTCGACATCAAAGTTTTCACACTGCCGGATAGGGCTGATCCGGACGATTATGTACGACAGTATGGTTCTGATGAATATAACACTCAGCGTGGCAAGGCTCGTTCATATCTTCAGTTTGTACTTGATCATGCATTAAGACAACGAAACATTTTGAATCCGCGTCATCAGGCCGATGCCTTGTCTGAAGTTTTACCGGTAATTTCAGCAATTCGAAACCCAATTGAAAAACGTTCGTCATTTGATCAATCCGTAAGCTCTTTAATGATTGCCAAACCGCAGCAGACTGAATTGTGGCGATCCGTAAAAGCCGGGAGTTTGCCAATTGAGAATATACTCAATAAGCAGATCAAACGTGCGACACAGGCAAAAATCACTGTTGCCGAACAGCATCTTTTAGAGTTGTTGGTTTACGATTCGGAACTGCAGGAAAAAATTCTACCTCAATTAGAGGAATCCGATTATGAAACTCTTGCTACTGCCTTGGTGTTTCGGGCGCTGTTTGAGATTAATGACAAAAACCTCGTTATTTCGCGGGAAAACCTGCTCGAACTTGCCGGTGATGATGAAACCGCAACCGATTTTGTGCCGCTTCTACTGATGACCGAACCGCGCCGAGAACCGGACGAAGCGATCGACTCGGTTCTGCACGAAGCCGAAAACTGTGTTTTTACGCTGCGATTGATGGCGATTTCCAGTCGGATCGCGGAAATTTCACAAGAAGCTCTTCATGCTGAACAAAGCGGGCAGGAAATCCTTCATAACCGCCTTACCTTTGAACAGCTCGAACTGGAAAAAATAAAGCGCGAGCTCCTTAATAGAATCCGCCAGACCTGATATAATATCTTTTTTTAAACAATCCAATGCGAATGAAACATTTGATACTCCTGAGACGTTAATAAATGTTTTTACTGACAACGAATTAGACGAAATTTTAATCTTAATCTTTTATAAAATATGGCTGATTACGACGAAAAAGAAGACCTGATGGACCGCCTGGTGGCCATGGGCAAGCGGAAGAAATTTATAAGCCTCGACGAGCTTCACCGCGAGATACCGGAGAATATGATGTCGCCGGATGACATCGAGGACGTGCTCGACCGTCTTGAAGGTGCGAATATCTCGGTCGCCGAGACGGACGCGCAGCTCCTCGAAAAGGCGTCGCAGCTCGCGCTCGATGAAGATCCGGCGGCGGAAGAGGAAGAAGAGGACGATATCGATCTGGATCTGTCTGCCGGCGTGCTGGATAAATCGAACGATCCCGTCAGGCTTTATTTACGTGAAATGGGCATCGTCCCACTCCTTACGCGCGAAGGTGAGGTCGTCATCGCAAAACGTATCGAACGCGGGCAGATAAAAACACGCAAGGCGATTTCGCGCTCGCCGATCTCCGTCGAACGGCTTCTGAAGATCGGTGAAGATCTCGGCCGCGGCAAAGCAAGCATTCGCGAAACCGTCGCGTTTTCGGAACAGGCCGAGATTTCGCTCGAGGAAGACAAGGCCGAGGAATATCTTCGCTGGACATTGGAAGGCATCGGCAACATCCGTCAAAACTTTGCTGGCGCACTGAAGGTATGGATAGCGCTTCGTGCTGAGCAGAAAGCTTCAAAAGGTAAAAAATCGAAAAAACTTTTGAGGTTGAAAAGGCAGACGGCCCGGCTTCGGCTCGAGATCGCCCAGGAAATAAAGAACCTCAATCTGACCGAGCATTCGATGCAGGTTTTGATCGCGTCGATCCGAAAGGTCGTCGAAGAGATACAGAAAGCCGAGCGGATGATCAAAAGAACCGGCGAAAGACTCGAGAAAAAGCCCGAGGCGGCAGAGAAAAAAGAGCTGAATGCCATAACCGCCGAAGCGAAAAAGACGCTCGCCGAAATAGAAGAGAAATTTCATCTGCCGCCCGTGGAGATAAAACGCTCGTTCCAGACGATCAGCGTCGGCGAGTATGAGACGAACAAGGCGAAGCGTGAATTGGTCGAGGCGAATCTGCGTCTCGTTGTCTCGATCGCCAAAAAATACACAAACCGCGGATTGCAGTTTCTTGATCTTATCCAGGAAGGCAACATTGGATTGATGAAAGCGGTCGATAAATTCGAATGGCGGCGCGGCTATAAGTTCTCTACTTACGCCACCTGGTGGATTCGCCAGGCGATCACGCGCGCGATTGCCGATCAGGCACGCACGATCCGAATTCCGGTGCATATGATCGAAACGATCAACAAGCTTATACGCACCTCGCGCCTTCTTGTTCAAGAGCTCGGCCGCGAGCCGACGAGTGAAGAGATCGCGAAACGAATGGACATTCCTGTTTCGAAAGTGCGAAAGGTTCTAAAGATCGCGCAGGAGCCGATCTCGCTCGAAACACCGATAGGCGAAGAGGAAGATTCGCATCTCGGCGACTTTATCGAAGATAAATCGATTCTCAATCCGGCGGAATCAGTTACTTTTTCAAACCTCCGCGAGATCACAGACGAGGTTTTAGCAACGCTCACGCCGCGCGAGGAAAAGGTCATCAAGATGCGTTTCGGACTCGGCAATACGGGCTCTGAGCACACGCTGGAAGAGGTCGGCCAGCACTTTGCCGTTACCCGCGAGCGTATCCGCCAGATCGAGGCCAAGGCCTTGCGAAAATTGCGACATCCGTCGCGCTCGCGTAGATTGAAGGCGTTTTTGGAAGGAAAACAGTAAAGCTATTTGCGATTTTAGATTTGCGGTTTGCGATTGCGTTTGTGGTCGCCAGCCGCACACTTGTTTTAAAGTAAATGTACATTCCTGCTCAAATCTTCTGGCTTGTCATTCTTTCGATGGTGGTCGCCTCCATTGCATGGACCGTGACGCAGGAGGAGATTTTTAGCGAATGGCGGGACTTTTGTGAAGATAAAAGCAAAACCTGCGGAAATATATTGCAGCGAAAATTCTTTTACGTCTTCACTTGTGAATACTGCTTTAGCCACTGGGTTACGGTTATTATTTTGATGCTCACTGGTTTCCGTCTTTTAATTGACGATTGGCGGGGTTATGTTCTCGCGTTTTTTCTGCTTCCCTGGCTTGCAAATCAATGGATGAGCATTTACCGCCGTCTTCGCCTCGGAATCAAACACGAAAACCTTCTGGCCGAGGAAGTAAAGGAAAAAATCGATTCCAATTAGATTCTGTTGAATTAGGAAACTTTTAGTTAAATCGTATTGCCCTTTCTGATTTGGGAACACAATTCCGGCAGCACCAAAGATGCAGTGTATTACAGCCTGCGGCAACGCCGCAGGAATAGGTGTTTCACAACACTCAAGCCGCAAAGCGGCGGTGTAAAGTAATTGTGCGGGGCGGAAACGAAATCGATTGCTTCGCATCTTTGGTGCTTTGGCTCCAACTTGACGATTTCCTGCGGCGTTGCCACAGGCTAAATTACCGCCGCACCGTTGGGCTTTAAGCTAACAGTCGTTCGTATGTATACTAAAACAATTTTCTCGCCTCAAAAATCGCTTCATCCAAACTGATTATTTTTCCATCCAGCTGCAATTCATAAATGGTGTCAAGAACTTTTTTAAAGCTCGGCGACGGGTCAAAGCCGATTTCTATCAAATGCCGTCCCATCAAAATCGGCTCCGGCGCTTTCTGCTCAATCTGCAATTCTCTTACTTTTTCGATAAACCATTCCTGCGCTTCTGAACCAAACCACTTTTCCACCGGAAGCCATTCGGGGTTTCTTCCGAGCGAATCGGCTTTTGCAACCCGATACAGCAGATCAGGCTCTACTTTGCGCGAAAGGCGGCGAAATGCTCCGTCGCCGACCGGCGATTTAGCTTTAAAATATTCGCCCGGTTTC
>Ga0136634_10000880_pt1 | contig 12025 bp, 15 predicted proteins | sample AntDrymUQ8332106_2_FD_104654 | JGI IMG/M metagenome (GOLD analysis project Ga0136634, IMG submission 104654) | Polar desert sand microbial communities from Dry Valleys, Antarctica - metaG UQ833 (21.06) | ecosystem: Environmental > Terrestrial > Soil > Desert | place: Antarctica: Dry Valley... | reverse complement strand
TGTAACTATTTGCGAGGACATCTGGAATCATGGCGATAATCCATTATACCGTATTACTCCAATGGAAGAATTGATGAAAGAGAATCCGGACATCATGCTCAACCTTTCTGCATCTCCCTACAACTATGCAGCCGATGAAGTTCGCAGAAGCATCATGAAAGCCCATACCATTAAATATGGTTTGCCAATGCTGTATTGCAATACCGTAGGATCGCAAACAGAGATTGTTTTTGATGGTGGCAGTTTGGTATATGACGCAAAAGGGAACCTGGTTAAAGAGATGAAATATTTTGAGGAGGATTATGAGGCGTTTGATATAGACCTCCTCCAAACCTCCTCCAAAGGAGGAGGCTTATCCAACACACAAGACCAGCTTTTCGAAGATCCAGTAAATACTACTAAACTCACTGAAAGCAAAGAATCAAACAACCCATCCACCATTCCGGTAAGCGAGGCTAGTGATTTGATGGCCTCCTCCTTTGGAGGAGGTCCGGAGGAGGTAAGAAGAAACTATTATTACTCTGCAACCGATGTAGGTCGGGAAAAAGATATTCTTGAGTATCTAACTGATGACAAAAATATCCGGGAAATTCACGATGCATTAATTCTTGGCATCCGCGATTATTTTCAAAAAATGGGTTTTGGAAAAGCAACGCTTGGCGCCAGCGGCGGTATAGACAGCGCAGTCGTTCAGGCCCTGGCTGTGGAAGCATTAGGAAAAGAAGCGGTGCATGTGTTGCTGATGCCTTCGCAATATTCATCATCACATTCTATAAGCGATGCAGAAGCATTGAGTAAAAATCTTGGAAATCAATACAACATCCTTGCTATTAAAGACGTTTATGAATCTTTTATTACAACACTGAAACCCATTTTCAAAGACAGTCCATTTGGTATTGCCGAAGAAAATATACAAAGCCGTACAAGAGGAAATTTATTGATGGCAGCCGCAAATAAATTCGGATACATTTTACTAAGTAAATCTAACAAAAGCGAACTCGCTACCGGGTACGGAACATTGTATGGTGATATGGCCGGTGGCATCGGCGTATTGGGCGATCTGTATAAAACACAAGTGTATGCACTGGCAAATTATTTGAACAGGGATAAAGAAATTATTCCAGCGAATATATTAACCAAGGCGCCTTCGGCGGAATTAAAACCAGGGCAAAAAGACAGCGATAGCTTGCCAGACTATTCTGTTCTTGACAAAATTCTCTATCAATACATTGAGTTGAGGCAGGGACCAAAAGAAATCATCGCTCAGGGCTTTGATGGGGCACTTGTAGCAAGAGTTTTAAAATTGGTGAACACCAGTGAATATAAACGTCATCAATTCTGTCCCATCATTCGTGTAAGCTCTAAAGCATTTGGTGTAGGAAGAAGATTGCCAATCGTAGCTAAATACCTATCGTAACTTATAACTGAATAATTTTGAATTCAATGCCATGACAGCATTATTGGTCACTTGTATTTCAATAAAGCCCACATCTCTCGCAAAATAATAATCTATGGTAAATCCTAATGGCAAATTGCCCAGAGTGGAAACAGTTTTTAATTCTGCCCTTACATGGATCACATTATTGTATGATTTTTGAAAAACAGTGCGCTGTACGTTTTTCTCTTTCAATGTATATTCCAATCCCATAAAAAAAGTAAAAAGCGGCGGAAGGGAAACACTGAAAATGGTATCTGTCCATCTTGCATTTACTGCAGCATTTTCTTTTAGAATTGTAGTTTGAAATTCAGTTGGTATCTGTATGAGATTTGGAGGAATAGGAACGGGAATTAATTGTAGCAATGCGTTTTTAATCGAATCAAGATCTAACCCCAAAGAGGCTGTTGAAAACAAAACTTTATACTCCCACTTGTCGCAATTGTAAAGTAAACCCTGGTTAAAAAAAGAAACAGCAGAAATTTTAGTGAATGTATTGCCGTTAATAATGGTATCACCCAAAATGCGGGGAATGTTTGTTACGGTATCAATTCCGTTGGAAGTTGTATTCACATATACAAAAACCGAGCTGTCGCAAAATGGCAGGTAAGAACAATTGACACATTTAACAAAGGGCAGGCCGCCTTCAAAGCTGTATTCTTTTTTACAGGAAAGGTTCAGTATAATAAAATAACAGACCGCAATAAAACAAACTCTCATTTTAATGTTTCAAATTCACAACCAATAATGCAGTCAAGGGCCCTACAGTTGTGTCCTTTGTTACGGAAAGTTTTGTGGTGGTCAGGGTTGTAATATTGAATTGCCCGTTTATTCCAAAAAATCCAGGGCCGCTGATATTCAGTTTCGTTTCGTTGTTTGCAAAACTCCAGGTGAACGCTGCTGTTTGCGGGTCTCCTCCATTGCATTTCGTTAAACCCTCATCATTTACGCCGTTACCATTCGCATTAAAAGTTCCGATATTGTCAAGCTTGCATGCAGGGAAGCCTGTAGATTCAATAGTTATGTCTATCGTACCGTTACGGTCGGTATCCACACCTCCGCTCTCATATTTCCACGAACCCGTGGTCAGGAGTTCGGTATTGGAAGGTGCGGGAGGGTTTGTATCTTTTTCAGAACAGCTAAAAGCAAAGACCATTAAAGAAGCCAGAATGTATTTCATAGTAAATTGTTTAACAGGGGATATAAATTTTTATCAATTTAGTTATTTCGCCACAGGATTCAAAAATAAGGCAGAAGATTTGCAAAGGGTAGTGCTTACTTTGCAGTTTTTAAATTTGATCTATGGTAAAAACCTCCGAAGACATCCGGCAATTGAATGAAAAGATCAGCTATGCAGTAAAATTTATAGATACGCTCCGTACCGAGGTTAGTAAAATTATCATTGGGCAGTCGTACATGTTCGACAGGCTGTTGATTGGCTTACTGAGCAGCGGGCATGTATTGCTGGAAGGTGTACCCGGCCTTGCAAAAACATTAACGATAAAATCTTTGTCCCAGGCCATTCATGCAAATTTTAGCCGCATACAATTTACTCCTGATCTTTTACCTGCGGATGTCATTGGAACCATGATCTATAACCAGCAGAAGAATGAATTTATCGTTCGCAAAGGCCCCATATTTGCCAATCTTATTCTGGCTGATGAAATAAACCGTGCCCCGGCAAAAGTACAAAGCGCTTTATTGGAAGCAATGCAGGAAAGACAGGTAACGATTGGCGACACGTCCTATAAATTGGAAGAACCATTTTTAGTGCTTGCCACACAAAATCCTTTGGAGCAGGAAGGAACATATCCCTTGCCTGAAGCGCAGGTTGACCGGTTTATTATGAAAGTGGTAGTGGGTTATCCTTCCCGAAGTGAAGAGCAGCAAATCATCCGGCAAAATGTTCAGGGATTAGCGACGCCAACTGTGAATGCTGTTGTTTCTACGCAGGAGATTTTGGCTGCAAGAGCAATGGTCCGTGATATTTATATGGATGAAAAACTGGAACAGTATATTTTGGATATTGTTTTTGCGACACGCAATCCTGAGGAATTCAAATTAGAAAATCTTAAGCCGTTAATTTCTTATGGTTCATCGCCACGAGGAAGTATTAACCTGGCCATTGCGGCAAAAGCGCAGGCATTTATAAATAAAAGGGGCTATGTTATTCCTGAAGATGTAAGGAGTATTTGTAATGATGTATTACGTCATCGCATCGGGTTAACCTATGAAGCGGAAGCGGAGAATGTAACTGCTGAAAATGTTTTGGAGCAGATTATTCAGAAGATCAACTTACCGTAAGGTAGATGATGGTTGATAGATGGTAGTTGACAGAAACAATCTTTTTTAAAAAAAGCATGTTTTATGAGAAATTATCAAAAATTAGATGTCTGGAAAACTTCTATGCAATTAGTAAAGGAAGTATATGATGTAACGAAACGTTTTCCTAAGGAAGAAATCTATGCGCTGACTTCGCAAATGCGACGAGCTTCTGTTTCTATTCCATCAAATATTGCTGAGGGCATGGGAAGACAATACAAAAAGGATACGCTTCAATTTTTACATATTTCCAAGGGGGTCTGTTTATGAGCTGGAAACATTATTAAACATTGCGGTAATTGTAGGTATTATGAACGAACCCGATTTTGAAAAATTCATTCCTGTGTTGGATGAAGTAATTAAATTATTAAACGGATTAATAAATTATATGGAAAAGGCGAATTTGAAGTGACAGTCATCCATTATCTATCAACTGCCATCTATTTATGCTAACAACAGCAGAAATATTAAAAAAAGTTCGTGAGCTGGAAATAAAAAGCAAGAAGCTTACCAGCGATCTTTTCACCGGTGAGTACCACAGTGCTTTTAAGGGAAGGGGCATGTCGTTCAAAGAAGTGCGGGAATATGCTGCAGGTGATGATATCCGTTTTATTGACTGGAATGTTTCGGCCAGGTTTGGTCATCCGTTCAGTAAGATGTTTGAAGAAGAAAGAGAACTGACTGTAATGTTGCTGGTGGATGTAAGCGCTTCTTCACTTTTTGGAACAGTACATGCAATAAAAAAAGATATTGCCATAGAAATAGCTGCCGTTATTGCTTTTTCTGCCGTGAACAATGCCGATAAGATCGGCCTGATACTTTACAGCGATAAGATTGAAAAATATATTCCTCCAAAAAAAGGGAAACAGCATGCTTTGTTTATTGTTAGGGAACTATTGTCGGTTGAATCGCAAAAAAAGAGAACAGAGCTAAGCAAAGCCCTTCGCTACTTCAATAATACAACGAGGCAAAAAAGCATTGCTTTTGTGTTGAGCGATTTTATTGATGCCAATTATGGAGATGCCTTGAGAGTAGCGGGAAATAAACATGATATCATCGGCATAAAACTTTACGACAAAATGGATCAGCAGCTTCCTGATCTTGGAATGTTGCGTGTTGAAGATGCGGAAACGGGAAAACAAAAATGGATAGATACGCACGGCTCTTTTGTGCGGCATGAATATGAAAAAGAATTTTTCAGGGTGGCAGATTATTGCAAGGATACTTTCCGCAAAGCGGGGTGCGATTTGCTGCATGTACGGACAGACGAGGATTATGTAAAAGTGCTTCGGCGGTTTTTTATCAGCAGGAACAAATGAGAAGAACGATCATTTTTAGCATCAGTTTTCTTTTGGCAGCAACCCTGTTTGCACAGCCCAAGATCACAGCAAAAGTGGACCGTGATAAAATATTAATAGGCGAGCCTATAGAGCTTACCCTTGAAGCAAGAATTCCAAAAGACGTTTCACCCCGTGTTTTTATATTTGACACCTTCCCGCATTTTGAAGTGAAGAATGCTTCAGAGATGACGGAGTTAATTGACGGGAAGGAAAAAATACTTCAGCAAACTTTTACCATTACAAGTTGGGACAGCGGAAGCTGGCAATTGCCTTTTTTTGTTGTAAATAATACTGTTTCCAAAAGGCTTACAATTGAAGTCGGTCATACGCCATTCGATGTATCGCAACCTTATAATGATATAAAAGAAATTGTTGAAGTAAAGAAGCCAACTGATTCAAAATGGCATTGGTATCTTATTGGCATTGCGCTTCTCATTGTGCTTTTTCTTTTATTTTTTCCAAAAGGGAAGAAGAAACCAACAGTTGCTGCGCAACCCGTTTCAAGTATTGATCCTTATAAAGAAGCATTAGCAAGAATGGATCAGTTAAACAGTGCAGGTATAAGAGATCCAAAACTTTTTTATACGCAACTGGTTGATATTTTTAGGAATTACCTGCATAAAAGAAAAAACATTCAGTCCTTTTCAAAAACAACGGATGATCTTTCTATCCAGATCGGCAAGATCAATTTGGGGAATGATTTCTATCAGCAACTCGTTCAGTCATTAAGATTGAGCGACATGGTAAAATTTGCAAAATTTCAACCGGCAGCAGATGAACAGGAAACATCGTTTCAAATCATTCGCACAGGCATTATTGAAATAGAAAAAACAAATGCTGTATAACTGGCTTCAAAATATTGAATTTGCTCATCCACTGGTTTTATGGGGCCTGCTGATCTTACCATTTGTTATTTTCATTTATTTTAAAACAACATCCAAACGAAAATCTTCTTTTATAGTAACTACTACAGAGGCGTTTACTGTAAAATCAGGAAGAAATACTTTTTTCCATCTTCCTTTTTTTCTTCGTCTGCTTGCTCTTGCATCCCTCATCGTTGCTCTTGCAAAACCTCAGACAAGAAATGTTGAGAACAGGAACAAAGGAGAAGGAATTGATATTGTGTTATGCATTGATGTAAGCGGCAGTATGCTTTCAGCAGATTTTTCACCCAACCGCCTGGAAGTTGCAAAAACAATTGCTGCAGATTTTGTAAAAGCCCGTCCGGTTGACCCGATAGGTCTTGTAATTTTTGCAGGAGAGCCATATACGCAATACCCCCTTTCAACAGAACACTCTGCTTTATTAAATCATATCGGCGGATTAAAATCAGGTATGCTGGAAGACGGAACCGTTATTGGTGAAGGCCTTGCAACATCAGTCGATCGATTATCATTAAGTAAATCCAAAAGCAAGGTGATCATTTTATTGACGGATGGAAAGGAAGAAGCTCCCGATGCTCGTTTGATTGACCCGTACACGGCGCTGGAGATTGCAAAGACAAAAGGAGTGAAGGTTTATACAATTGGCATGGGTGCAGAAAATGCAATTGTTATTTCTGAAACAGGCAAGCCCGTAAATAAAGCGGAATCTTTTTTAGATGAAGCGCTTTTGAAACGGATAGCTGTGGAAACCGGAGGAGAGTATTTCAGGGCTACGAATGAGGAAGGTCTTTCAGCCATCTATCAGCGCATTGACCGGCTGGAAAAAACAGAAGTGGAAGTGATTACCAAAACAAAATTTGAAGAACAGTTCATGTATTTTATTCTGGCTGCACTTTTTTTCCTCTTCATTGAAATAATTTTGAGATATACAACATTCAGAACCTTCCCATAAATTATGCAAGGAATTGTTTACAGATCAACCGGAAGCTGGTACAATGTGAAAGATGAAAATGGCATCATGTGGAATGCCCGCATCAAGGGTGTTCTTAAATTGGATGGTATCACTTCCACCAACCCAATTGCTGTGGGTGATGTGGTTGATTTTGATTTGGAAAATGAATCTGAAGGTACAGGCACCATTACACGGATACATGACCGGCATAATCATATCAACCGCCAATCGCCCCGTGTAAAAAGCCAGCAGCATATTGTGGCTTCCAATATTGATCAATCTATTGTGATTGCAACATTAAAAGAACCAAGAACCTCCCAGGGTTTTATTGACCGTTTTACAGTAGCCAGCGAAATGTATCATGTGCCGGCGGTTATACTATTCAATAAAATGGACTTGTATAAAGAAAAAGAACTGAAGAAGTTTGAGCACATGAAGGAAATGTATGAAGGCATCGGTTTTACAGTAATAGGTATGAGCCTGAAAGGAGATACAAACATTGATGCAGCAAAAGAAATTTTAAAAGATAAGATCTCTCTTATCAGCGGGCATAGCGGTGTTGGCAAATCCTCGTTTATAAACAGGGTTCTTCCTGAATTGAATATAAAAACGCAGGACATAAGCGGATGGAGCGGCAAGGGACAGCATACAACCACATTTGCCGAAATGTTTGACCTGCCTTTTGGAGGAAAGATCATTGATACACCGGGAATGAAAGAATTTGGACTGACAGGAGTGGAGCGGGAAGAAGTATCCGGCTATTTTCCTGAAATGCGCAAGCGGGTAAATGAATGCCAGTTTAATAACTGTATGCACATGAACGAACCGGGATGTGCTGTTAAAGATGCAGTGGTGAAAGGAGAGATTGATGAAGACCGCTATGTGAGTTATTATAATATTGTGGAGAGTATTTCGGAACAGAAATGGTGAACCCCCATCCCCTAAAGGGGAGCCTGGAGAGATTCATGCAAATTAAAATCAGGCATTGAAAACTGTAAATTATTTGAAGGTTACTTTGAAAATGATGATAAGTATTACAACAGTTTAAGAGTGCGACGCAACAAAAAGTTCAATAGCAGCAATGCAGACGGCTACATAACCTTCTTGGCACAAGAAGTAATACTTATAACTTTCTACGCTATATTCTTCCTCATATCCACATTCATCAACTTTCCTTCCAGTACATTCGCTAATTCTACCACGGCCAGGTTATCCCTTTTACGGGCATTATTTGTCCTGGTTGGAAAAACGGAAATGCCATTGTAAATACTGTAATGAAGCGTAAGCTCATGATGTCCCATATGAAAATCCCAGCTGATAGCATCAAAATCATCTTCTTTGTTGGTAAACTTTATTTTAAGATCATCGCTTAAAATTCCGGCGATCTGGTAAAACCTTTTCAGGCCACCATCGTCGTCAATAACTGCTTCTGTGCAGCCTAAAGTTGTTCGTAGGGTAAGACTCATGACATGCGGTTTAATTAGTAAAACTACGTAGGGTTTTTTATTGGTAAATATGCTAATAAGACAGCGGATTTATCCTTAAAGCTGCATTAAGCAATGGTTATGCCTTGAACTTTTTTGCTTTCTTTTTGGAAATGCTTTCATCAAGCGCTTTTTCTGCGCCTACATTTCTCCCGCCATTGTCGCCGCAGCCATATTTGGGAGGAAAAACTTTATTCCACACACTGCATGAGGAGAACATTGTGGAAAAAAGAAGAATGATGAATGTGTAACGAATGGTTTTCATTTGATTCGGTTTAAGTGGATACTAAAGATATAACGCAAATCTGAAATATTCATTTTTTCACGGCTTCATTTACTCCTTCAAACCATTTTGCATAGCCAATGTAATTATTAGCAATCCTATTGATTTCACCTTCAACCTTTTCCAAAGAAATTTCCTTTACTTTTTTTGCCGGAATGCCTGCATAAATTGCCCCGCCTTCGCAAATTGTGCCTTCCAACACCACCGCACCGGCAGCAATGATGGTATTACTATGTACTATAGCATTGTCCATTACGATTGAACCCATCCCAATCAATACATTATCATGAACGGTGCAGCCATGCACAATGGCATTATGCCCTATGGAAACATTATTGCCGATAATCGTTTTAGCTCTTTTAAAAGTGCAATGGATAACCGCACCATCCTGAACGTTCACTTTATTGCCAATACGGATGCTGTTCACATCTCCTCTTATCACGGCATTAAACCATACACTGCACTGATCTCCCATCATTACATCGCCAACAATTGTGGCGTTGGGGGCTATAAAACAGTCAGTGCCCCAGGCCGGAAAATTATCTTCAACGGAAAGTATCAAAGCCATTTGAATTATTATTTACGATTGCAGATTTACGATTTTTTTGTCAGCCGGCTGCATTGCTGCTATTAGGCAGAAGTGGCGACGCTCCGTTCATCAGTATCAACCGCTTCAGCATAAAGTCAATTTTCCTTCTAATCTTTACACCCTTTATGACTGAAGGTTCCATTAATTTACGGCAATTATTCCTGCAGCATCTTGCACAAACTTCCAATGCACCATTAGCATTAGAGATCGTGAAAGCGGAAGGCTGCACCCTGACTGATGCTAATGGCAAACAATATATTGACCTGATCGGCGGCATTTCTGTTGCTAATGTTGGTCATCGGCATCCGAAAGTGATTGAGGCTATTCATAAACAGTTAGATGCTTACCTGCATGTAATGGTCTATGGAGAATTTATTCAAAACCCACAGGTGCAATATGCAAAATTGCTTGCAGAACATTTGCCTTCATCTTTAAATTCTGTGTACTTCACTAACTCTGGTGCAGAAGCTGTGGAAGGCGCCATGAAATTAGCGAAGCGCTTTACCGGAAGAACAGAGATCGTTGCATTTAAAAATGCTTATCACGGCTCTACCCAGGGTGCATTGAGTATTATGGGTGATGAATATTGGCGCAATGCTTTTAGACCGTTGTTACCGGGTGTGCATCATTTAAAATATAATGCTGCTGAAGACCTGGAATTTATTACGGAGCAAACAGCTTGTGTTATTGTAGAAACGGTGCAGGGAGAAGCCGGAATTATTGCTCCCCAAAAAGAATGGATGAACTCATTAAGAAAAAAATGTGATGAGACAGGTGCTTTATTAATATTGGATGAAATTCAAACAGGATTTGGAAGGACTGGTAAGCTTTGGGGCTTTGAACATTTTGATGTGGTGCCCGATATTTTGTTATTGGGAAAAGCTTTGGGCGGCGGAATGCCACTCGGTGCTTTTATAGCAGACAAAAAAATCATGTCTGCGTTAACGGATAATCCTGTACTTGGTCACATCACCACGGGCGGTGGCCACCCGGTTTGTTGCGCCGCAGGAATAGGGGCTAGCAAGGCATGGATGGATGAAGGCCTGGTAAATGATGTAACAGAAAAAGAAGCTTTATTCAGAAGTTTGCTAATCCACCCATCCATTAAAAGCATTGATTCTTTCGGTCTTTGGATGGCTGTAAAATTTGATTCAGCCGAAACCTCAAAAAAAATTGTAAATGCTTGCATTGAAAAAGGCGTATTGACTGACTGGTTCCTTTTTGCACCGCAGTGTTTGCGTATTTCTCCTCCTTTAACCATTTCCACTGAGGAAGTAGAAAAAAGTTGCGCAGTTATTCTTTCATCCATTGAATAGAGTGTGCCCCCGTTATAACAGATAGCGGGATAGAATAAAGAAGTTTAACTCCGACTCACCCAAAAAAATAATTTGCAGAAATCCAAATTGTTCATTTACTTTGTATTTCAAAGTGCTTTTTATGAATGAACAAAACCAACATCTTGATGCTTTGCAGGACATTCGGCAGATGATGCAGCGGTCCAGCCGGTTTATATCACTCAGCGGATTAAGCGGTATTGCAGCTGGTATCTGGGCACTAATAGGCGCATGGTTTGCCTATGACTGGATTTATGAGGGCAAAGTGAACAATCGTTTGAGCGATTATGAACAAAGCGGTTCTGCTTTCAGCCCAACTAAACTGGGATTAAATTTAGTGCTTCTTGCAGGTGCAGTATTAGCAGCTTCACTTGTTTCCGCATTTTATTTCACATGGCGTAAAACTGCAAGGGATAAGGTTAGCTTATGGAACCATTCTTCAAAAATGCTTACGCTGAATATGGTAATTCCTCTTATTACAGGCGGTTTGTTTATACTTGCGCTTATTCAAAACAATGAATGGAGATTTATTGCTCCCTCCTGTCTTATTTTTTATGGACTTGCGCTTGTTAATGCGAGCAAATACACAGTAAGTGATATTCGCTATCTGGGAATTTGCGAAATTGTTTTGGGGTTGATCAATACACAGTTCATTGGATATGGTTTACATTTCTGGGCTATTGGATTTGGTGTATTGCATATCATTTATGGATTTATTATGTGGTGGAAATACGAAAGAAAGGAGAAATAAAACGAATGGCTTTTGATAACCCCATATCAGGTTTAAATAAAATTTTCGATAACCGCATCAGGCTTGGTGTTATGAGCATATTGATGGTAAATATTGAAATCAGCTTTAACGATCTGAAAGGAATGCTTGAGGTAACTGATGGCAACCTGGCAACCCACCTCGTCACTTTGGAAGAGGAAGGTTTTATAAAAGTGCATAAAGGTTTTATTGGGCGTAAAACCAATACCACTTACACGGTAACCAAAGCGGGTGAAAAAGGGTTTAACGATCATATCGCCGCACTTGAAAAAATGATCAAGGGAATTAAATAATTTTTTTTTGCACTTATACTTTGAAATACAAAGCACTTTCTATGAGTAGAAAAAATGAAATAAGAACGATCAGGAGATGGATGGCATTTTTTATTGCGTGTTTGTTTGTCAGCGGTCTTACCGCTATCCCTGTTGACTGCCAATTGTCCACCTTATTAAAATATATTCCTAATGAAGGTTCATTACATCACTGGCTTACGAAAGTGTTGTATGCATACCGGGAAGTGAATGATAAACATCCTTTTCTTTTTTACGGTTATGACTGGTTGGCGTTTGCACATTTTGTTCTGGCCATACTTTTTGTCGGACCTTATAAAAATCCTGTTCGTAACATCTGGGT
>Ga0136634_10000879_pt1 | contig 12032 bp, 10 predicted proteins | sample AntDrymUQ8332106_2_FD_104654 | JGI IMG/M metagenome (GOLD analysis project Ga0136634, IMG submission 104654) | Polar desert sand microbial communities from Dry Valleys, Antarctica - metaG UQ833 (21.06) | ecosystem: Environmental > Terrestrial > Soil > Desert | place: Antarctica: Dry Valley... | reverse complement strand
TCGATAGACGTCGACGACGCAAGTATTTTGAAAAACTAGCTCTGAGTTCACGCTTCAGCGTGTTCTTGTCAGAACCGCCTGCGTTAGCGGGTGGGTTCCGAGAAGCCGGCACAACAGGTATTCTAAATTATAATGCTAAACGCCGATGTTTTAACATTTCAGGAATTTGTGACACACGAACCGCTGCCGCTATCGAAAATTCAATCCGCTGTGCTTGAATTTTTGCAGGGCCGGGACGATGCCGTCCTATTCGGCGCCCAGGCCGTCAATGCCTACGTAAGCGAACCGCGCATGACGCAGGATGTCGATATTCTGTCTACGCGGGCGAGAGATTTGGCCGAAAATCTACGCGAGCATTTAAGCGAGACGTTTCATATTGCGATCCGAGTGAGAGAGGTCCGAGAAGGCAAAGGCTTTCGCATTTATCAAACTCGGAAAGAAGGCAACCGGCATTTAGTCGATTTACGAGCGGTTGAAGAATTGCCGAATACGAAAACGATTGAGAATGTGCTGGTGTTATCACCAGCCGAACTGATTGCGAGCAAAGTTATTTCGTATCACTCGCGCAAGGGCAGGCCGAAAGCTGGAACAGATTGGCGGGATATAGTGGTATTGCTTCTGCGTTTTCCTGAACTGAAAGAAAGAGTTTCGGAAACTTTGCAGGCGAAGGATGTCAGTGGTGCGGTTTTGGAAACTTGGGCGGAGATTTCGAGACAGGATTTTCAGTTCGAAGATGAAGACGAAGATTTAGCTTTTTAGTACATTTTTAAAACAGTACGGTTTCATTACAGGGACATAATGCAGTTTTAACAGTTATGTGTAATTTTGAAGAATCAGAAAAAACAAACGTGGAAAAAATAAAAAAAGGTCAACAAGTTACGCTCGTAGGCAAAAGGTGACGGAATGACCGCAGGTTTATATGTCGGTCTGCAAGAATGTAAATTCAATAAGTAAAATTATTATATGATTTTTAATGTAACAATCGAACGCGACGAAGACGGTGTTTGGATTGTCGAATGCCCTTCGATTCCGGGCTGCGTTAGCCAAGGCGCGACGAAAGACAAGGCAATCGAGAATATTAAGGATGCAATAAAAGTTTGTCTCGAGGTTCGGGCTGAAAAAGGACTGCCGTTGACGATTGAAACCCGTCAGGTCGAGGTGGCGGCGTAAAGGCGCAATTGCCGAATTTGAGCGGAAAAGAGGTCGTCAAAGTATTTGAAAGTCTCGGCTGGGAGTTCATTAGGCAAAGCGGAAGTCATATGGTCATGACAAAGGATGACGAAATTGCCTCGTTGTCGATTCCGAACCATAAAGAAGTCGCAAAGGGCACTTTACGGAGTTTGTTTAGAGCGGCAAATTTGACGGCTGACGAATTTATAAAAGCGATTTAAGAAAGTCTTTTGTAGAATGACTGAAAACAATCTTTTAAGTCTAATAATTTTTGCCCCGCTGCTCGGAGCCGTAGTCAATTGGCTGATTGGCGGGCGGCTGAAGAATGAGACGTTTAGCGGCATTGTTGCTTGCGGGTCAATTGCGCTATCAACCATTGTGGCGTTTATGGTTGCGTTCGGCATCGGGACACCGCATGTCGGAGCCTTGTTTTCGCCCGAAAACAAACCTGTACTCGATCATCTCTGGACATGGATCGAGGTTGGCGGTTTTCGCGCGGATTTCGCGCTCGGTATGGATCGATTGAGCGGAATATACGCGCTGTTTGTTACATTTGTCGGACTGCTGATTCATATTTTCGCGACCGCTTACATGCATGGCGACAAAGGCTTTTACCGATTTTTTGCGTATCTGAACTTATTCATGTTCTCGATGCTGACGCTCGTTTTGGCGGACAATTTTCTGCTGATGTTCGTTGGCTGGGAAGGCGTCGGGCTGTGCTCGTATCTGCTCATCGGTTTTTATCTAAAAAAAGACGAGGCCCGTGAAGCGGCGAAAAAGGCTTTCGTTATGAACCGCATCGGCGATTGGGGCGTGTTGATCGGGATTTTTCTCATCTTTGCGCTAACTGGTACGATCTCGTTTTACGACAAATCGGTTGACGGCGCCCAGGTGGCAAGCGCTCTAAATATATTCGCTCAGATGACGCAGGAGCCGTTTGCATGGGGAGCGATCTTCGCGGGCGGCATTACATCCGTCGCCGTACTTTTGTTTATCGGCGCGACGGGAAAATCGGCGCAAATTCCGCTGTTTACATGGCTGCCTGATGCGATGGCCGGGCCGACTCCGGTTTCGGCTTTGATCCACGCGGCGACGATGGTTACGGCCGGTGTTTATATGGTCGTCCGCTGCAACGCCATCTTTCAGAATGCCCCGACCGCGATGTTCATTGTTGCGATGATCGGTGCGGCGACGGCGATATTTGCCGCGACGATCGGCCTTGCCCAAAACGATATAAAAAAAGTTCTTGCGTATTCGACCGTTTCGCAGCTTGGTTATATGTTTCTCGCGTGCGGCGTCGGGGCTTTTATCGCAGCGATCTTTCATGTAATGACGCACGCTTTTTTCAAAGCCTTATTATTCCTCGGTTCCGGCTCGGTCATCCACGGAATGCATCACGAGCAGGATATGCGGCGGATGGGCAATCTGCGAAAATATATGCCGGTTACGTTTATCACGATGATGATGGGCTGGCTGGCGATCTGCGGCATCCCGATCTGGGCGGGATTTTTCTCGAAGGACGAGATCCTTTACAAAACATTCGCCGCCCCGAATCTGCCCGAGCCATGGAATTATATTTTGTGGACGGTCGGTTTGATCACTGCGGTTCTGACCGCAGTGTATATGACGCGGATGATGTGGATGACGTTTTTCGGAACCGAGCGTTTTCAAGTAGCGCTGCCCGAAGGTGATCAAGGCCCCGACGCTTTGTCAGAACCGCCTGCGTTAGCGGGTGGCTTAGCATTGGCATCGGAAAACGACCACAATGACGATGAAGAAGAACATCATCACGCACTGCCTCCCAATTTCAAACCGCATGAATCGCCCTGGACGATGACGGTCCCGCTGATCATTCTTGCGTTACTTTCAACCGTGGGAGGCCTTGTCGGCGTGCCATACGCATTGAGCGGCGGTGCGATTCCGAATGTCTTTGAAGAAACACTGGAGCCGGTAATTGCAAAGATCGGACATTCGGGCGAACCAGATGTTCATTCAAAAAATGAAAGAAGCGAGTTAAAACAACTCTATGCAGCCGCGGCCGCGCCAAAACTTGAAAGCACAGCTGCCGAACCGCACGACGCACATTCACCGGAAGAGCTTCGGAACGAAAGGCTTCTGGCCGGGTTGTCCGTGCTGCTTGCATTGAGCGGAATTGCGATCGGCTATGCTTTATTCGGTAAAACGCCGCTTCGCAAAATGCCAAGGATTCTCGAAGAGAAATGGCGGATCGACGAATTTTACAACGGTTATATTGTCGATCCAATCACAAACCTCTCGCGTGAAGGTCTTTGGAAAGGCTTCGATGTCGGCTTTATCGACGGCATCGTCAACGGGATCGGACATTTTACAGCTGAGCTGGGAAATCTGGCGAGACAGGTTCAGATCGGTTTCGTCCGCAGCTACGCAGCATTTATCATGCTCGGGGCCATCGTTGTGATTGGTTATTTTATTTTTTACGGGTTTAAGTTGATCGGATAGTTGTAACGACCCGTGTCCGTCTAACTTCAGTTTGACGATTCCGCTCAACAAACTAAAGTTTGTTTAACATTGAGAAAGAATGGATTTTATATCAGAAAACCTTTTAACGATCCTGATCCTTATTCCGGTTTTAGGCGCATTGACGACGCTTGGCTATCAAATATTTTTGAAGCAGGAGAGCCTCTTGAAATGGGTTGCTCTTGTGAGCACGTTGGTCACATTCGCGCTTTCGCTGATTTTGGCTATCGATAAGGGCACGGCCTCGTCAAGTGGATTTTTCTTTGAGGAAAATGTGCCCTGGATCAGGGCGATCAATACGAATTATCACGTCGGTATTGACGGCCTGAGTCTGTGGCTGGTGATTTTGACGACGTTCATAATGCCTATCGCCATTCTATCCAGTTGGAATGCGGTCGAGAAACGCCCGGCCGCTTTTTATATCTTTATATTGCTGCTGGAAAGCGCGTTGATCGGCGTTTTCGTGTCGTTAGACCTGCTCGTCTTTTACCTCTTTTTTGAAGCCTCGCTCGTTCCGATGTTTTTTCTGATCGGCATTTGGGGCGGCGAAAATCGGGTTTATGCTGCGGTAAAGTTTTTTATATTTACGGCGGTGGGAAGCCTGCTGATGCTCGTCGCAATAATAGCTTTATATTACCTGCACGCGCAGGCAGCCGGTTTTGGGACGTTCGATTTCGTCACCATTTTGAATACCATCAGGAGCGGCAATTTGAGTTTCACCGGAGATATGTGGAACACGGGTGTGCTTCTCTTTTTCGCTTTCGCATTGGCATTTGCTATAAAAGTTCCAATCTTTCCGTTCCACACGTGGTTGCCGGACGCACATACTGAGGCGCCGACGGCAGGTTCTGTAATTCTGGCCGCCATCCTCCTGAAAATGGGAACATACGGCCTGATGCGGTTTAATTTCACGCTCTTTCCCGAAGCCAGCCGCGAATTCGCTCCTCTGTTTATTGTCCTGGCGGTCATCGGCATCATTTACGGCGCCCTGGTCGCGATGGTCCAGCCTGATATGAAGCGGCTCGTCGCATATTCATCAGTCGCGCATATGGGATTCGTGATTCTCGGGATGTTCTCGTTTACGGAGCTGGGAATGCAGGGCGCCGTATATCAAATGCTTACTCACGGCGTTTCCACCGGCGCATTGTTCCTGTTGGTGGGTTTTATTTACGAAAGGCGGCATACCCGTGCGATCAGCGATTTCGGCGGATTGTCGAACGTTATGCCGATTTACGCAACGATCTTTGTAATCACGACCATGGCCTCGATCGGTCTGCCCTTCCTGAACGGCTTTGTCGGCGAATTCCTGGTTATGATCGGAATGTGGCAGTCCCAGGCTTTGACGATTACCGAAAGCGTAAATTGGAACTATGTTGCGACAATGTTTGCCGGAACCGGCGTAATTTTCGCCGCTGTCTATATGCTCTGGCTGGTGCAGCGGGTTTTCTTCGGGAAAGTTACAAACGTGAAAAACAAAGTGTTGGCGGATTTGAGCTGGCGCGAGATCGGTTTGATGGCTCCGCTTATCTTTTTGATGGTTTATATGGGTGTTTACCCGCGGCCGATTCTTGACACGACAAAAGAGACTGTTGTTGCGATTCAGCAAAGAGTTATGGGGCAGGCGGGCGGGACGGTTGCAGAAGTAATTGAAAAAGATCAATAAGCTTGCAACGGCGAGGTAATACATTGGCGGAGCGTGTCCGAACACAGAGCGGTAGCGACGTGGTTCTGAATGGCGAATAGTTCTGACAAGATTAAGAATCCGGTCACTACCGTTCCCGGTTCTGACAAGAGGCATTCAATTAAATGAACTCGATTTTCTTAGCAGATTTAATAAACCCAAACGCCGATATTACGATAGTGCTGCCCGAAATGATCGTAGCGCTGACGGGCATTATCGTGATGGTTTACGACAGCTTTTTTCCGAAGCAAAGGGCTGTCACCGGGATCGTCTCGCTTATCGGCCTTGCGGTTTCGGCTGTCATATTAGCACTCATGTGGACGGGCAGCGGCAAGATCCCGAGCACGGCGTGGAGCGGAATGGTTGCGCACGATAATTTACGGCTTGGATTTTCGTTTGTTTTCCTGTTAATTTCGGCGATGACGATCCTGATCTCAACCGTTTGGGTCGAACGCGAGGACGTGCCCGTCGGCGAATACCACGCGCTTTTGCTGTTCGCCACGTTCGGGATGATGTTGATGGCTTCCGGGAACGATCTGGTCGTTATTTTCCTCGGGCTGGAAACCTCATCCATTGCTACATATGTCATGGCCGGATTGCGAAAGTCCGATCTGAAATCTAACGAATCTGCTATGAAGTATTTCATACTCGGCTCGTTCGCGTCGGCATTTTTGCTGTACGGAATGGCACTTATTTATGGAGCGACGGGCTCGACCAATCTTCCGGAAATTGCCGCGAGGATCGCCAACCCGAACTTCCCTGCTCTTTTGCTGATCGGCGCGGCGATGATGATAATCGGTTTCGGTTTTAAGGTTGCGACCGTCCCGTTTCACATCTGGACGCCCGACGTTTACGAAGGCGCTCCGAGCCCGATCACGGGTTTTATGGCCGCCGGACCGAAGGCTGCTGCTTTTGCGTCGTTCCTTCGCGTTTTCGTTCTCGGCTTCCCACTCGTCGCGGGTGCGCAGGCGTCGGGTTATCTACATGATACGTGGATCACGGCATTAAGCGTAATGTCGATCCTGACGATGACTGTCGGAAACGTCGCGGCAATTATGCAGAACAACGTCAAGCGGATGCTGGCCTATTCGTCTATCGCCCACGCTGGCTACGCACTCGTCGGGTTTCTCGGCGCCGGTGCGGCAACAACCATACAAGAACGGGACGAAGCCATAGCATCCGTCGCATTTTATATGTTGACTTATGCAATAACTAATCTCGGCGCGTTTGCTATAATCACGCTGCTAGGACAGAAAAACGACCGCCGGAGCGAGTTCGAGGATTACAACGGCATAGGCTTCAAATCACCCGTATTGGCCTTCTCGCTTTCATTGTTTATGCTGAGCCTTTTGGGCCTGCCTCTGACTGCCGGATTTATGGGCAAAGTGCTCGTTTTCCGGCCGGCCCTCGAAGCCGGGAACGCTTTGCTGACTTTTGTCGTCGTAGTTGCCGTAATAAATACGGCGATTTCCGCATATTACTACCTGCGGTTTGTCGTCGTTATGTTTTTCCGCGAAAGAACGACTGAGTGGGTTGAGCCGAAGATGCCGACCGGCCTGGCGGCTGCCTTGCTAATATGTGTTTTGGGCGTGCTTTACTTCGGATTGTTCAGCAACGGCGTGATAGAAAAATTCTCACAGCAGCCAGGAACGCTCGGCTCGTTGGCAAGATGAAGTCGAAACTCTAATTGCTCGGTGGTAAGCATTCCCGATTGAACACAAGTCTAGTAATAAACCGCTATATTTCACCGCTTTAGCGGTGGCATGAATTTAGCCGTGGGTTTCAACCCACGGCTAAACTCAACTTGTCGATAAGCGACGTTTGGATGAAAAGCCAACTATGGATATTGGGACCGGAATCAGGGAACAATTAGCTGCTGATTGGATTCCGCAAATCTATGCCGAGAAAATCCGAATGCAACGCACCCGTGCATGCCAGTTGGAAGTGCCGGAGCGTGAAAATAAGGCCGATATTTTACATACGCTTTTGGGAATCGAGCTAAAAGTTGGCAGCACGAGATTTAGCTGCCCTGATTTAGCTACCGCCAGATATTTGCAGGTATTTGCCCGGCTCGGCTGCCGGAATATCGCAATTCCTTACGACATTACAAAAATATCGGCGCTGGCCGACGAGTTTGAGGTTGCCTGGCACAAAATGCTGCTTATCCATGCTGACGCGGTCAAAGATAAATCGCCTCAAGCGAAAGGACGTGGCCGTTCAGTATTGCTGAAACTGGTTCGCCTCGAGATAGATGAAATCGGTGCGGGTGACGCCGTTCCCCAATTCACTCAAACGACCAAGCAAAGAGACAGGCTATAAAACCATCTAAATTCGGACAGGGATTGCGGATTTCCGGCAATTTCGCATAGAATTAACACGTATGTTAGATGCGGCGGCAAAAACGACGAAAGCGGAAGAGTTACCATTCCCGTATAACAGGCGGGCTTTTTGCCGTTACGAGCCTATAGAAAAAAAGATCGGGCACGCCCGTGTTTTGATCGTCAACAGCCTGCTACGATACGAATCCGACCTTTCGCCTCTTGCCAAATCCGATTGGAACGGCACGACTGAAAACAAGCTTCGCTTCGAGAGAAAAGTGTCGTCGATGGCTTGCAACAATATCGCCAATAACGTGCTCAGGCTCGTAAAAAGGCCGAAGATGCTGACTGTCCATTTATCGGAAGTAGCCGAGGCCGCAACGGCTTTTGAGCCGGACGCTATCGTAATGAGCGGCACGTTTAGCGATTTTGATTATTACAATCCGGATCATATTGAAAAATTCACTCAGTTTATAACGAAAACAAAGATTCCGGTTCTGGCTATCTGCGGCGCCCACCAGCTTGTCGGCCTCGCTTTCGGAGCGGAGCTGAAAACGCTTGACGACCTTGATCTTTCGGAAAAGCGCATCGACCGGCTGGTCGAATATCAATACCGCTTTGTAAAGATCGTGGACAAAACCGATCCGATCTTTGAAGGGAACGAAGACGAGACATCCGGCGTCTGGCAGGATTACACAAAGGAAGACGACATCCTCCGCGTCTGGCAAAACCACGGCGTACAGATCGAAGGCATTCCCGAAGGCTTCAAACTCCTCGCCACATCATACCTCTGCAAAAATCAGATGATGGCCAAAATTTCCGGCGGACAGATGATTTACTCGGTTCAGTTCCATCTCGAAAAGTCATTCGAGGACTGGTCAACAAACCCAACACGATGGGAACACCCGAACGAATCCCGTGACGGCAGAATCTTGTTCGAGAATTTTCTGAAACTCGCTTTGCGGCACAACAATGAATAAAAGAACCGCGAAAACTTACAATCTTCGCGGTTCTTTTTGGATTCATTATTTATCGGTTATTTTTCGACAACGCCGAGAACGACATTGCTGATCGCTCCAAGGCCGCTATTCTGATTGTCGGAGTTATACGTTAGAGTCGAGTTACCACCACCGCTTGTTTCCCATTGCGGTGATAAAAAATCCGTAGCGAATGCGGGGTTACCCCCCACCAAACTATCGACATACGGCGCAACCACTATATTGCCTTCGATAGTGCCGTTTCCGCCACCGCTGCGCAGCACGCCGCCTTGTCCGGTAACAATTATTAAGCCGTGCCAATCAAAATTCCCTCTGAGTGTCAGTTGTCCGGTAACGACAAGAATCCCGCCGCCGGAAATAGGGCCCAGCTCACAGTCACCATCGCAGAATGTTATGCCGGTACCTGTCGCATTATCGCCCCACGATGTCGGATCTGTGCCTGTGAAAACGCGGCCGGTCAAATTTGTGGCGTCGTATGAGTTTCGAGCCGTATTGTAAAGCTCCTGGATGGTTTTTTCCATTTCTGCAACGGAGCTCAGCCACAGCGGAAGCTCATTGGTTACATTAGACGGAACGCCAATGACATTATCGAACCTGTTGCCGAATCCGACTTCCACTTCCTCCAAATTTGGATCATTGCCGAGCATGTCCAGGGAACCCGTAACCCCGACGGGAGGAATTATATCGCTGGAACCCACAGCAACATCCTCACCTGAATAGAGCATCGCGTTTGAATTTCCGGGATTGAAAGTGAAATTTGTTGCCGGATTCACCGTGCTCGGTGGCCCTACTAGTGTTACCGTAGCCGGTGCGCCGAGGCCGTTGAAATAATTGTTTTGTATTATTGCTTCAAGCTGCTTGACCGAGCCGCGCGGGCCGAAGCCAGTTGATCTGACCATCAATCGCGCGGGTTGCGGCGGAGAAATGGTTCCGGAAAGCACGTTTGTGCCGGCGCTTAATCGGGCTTCATAACCATAAGGCTGTGCGCCCGTTGTTCGCATAGCAGGTGCAGGAGTTCCTGTCCAAGCGGGATATCCTGTTAATCCTGAGAAATTTAAACTAATGTCGGTTCCCCTCAAGTCATAGGTTTGCGAGTCAAAAATTATTTTCGGTAGGGTGCCAGCAGTCGTAGGCTGAATAAACCCACGGATATACCTGGTGGCGGGAAACGGTATGGTCATCCTGACAGCTATCTCAAAACGCATCAAATCCGGAACCGCTGCACCGGTTCCCGTAACAGTCGCCGAAAAGTTTCCAAAGTTAGTCGGCGCAAGAGTCCCGCCGGGGACGTTCAGATTTGAAACGACCACGGGATTGTACTTGAACACAACCGAGTTGGCTCCTCCTCCGACAGGATATGTTTTTTGGGTAGAGTCACCCGTATCAGAATTGAATAATACTCCAGTCGTGTAGTAAGAAATAAGCGAGCCGGTATTATCGGGATCGGAGATCGACAGATTATAGGCATATCCAGTTTGCTGAATATAAGCATCACCCGGCTGGCCCAGTTTGACCGGAGCGGCAGCACCAGTTCCCGTGTATCCGATAATCCGAGAAAGCCTCGGAGCGGTGCTGGCGTCATTTGCGTCATTTGACAAAGACGGTGTTAAAGCTTTGATATATGTGATCCAGTTATCCTTGTGAAACTCGGCTTTGGTAGTGTCGTAAAGCGGGTTTGGCTTAACCCTGCAGCCACCCGCTGCCGATACAGCCTGCGTGCATTTATAACGCAGGGCGTTTACGACCGATTGAATGCCGCTTTCCGCCGCATTATATGCCTGCTGTTCGGAGGTTGCATCTGTAACGTTAGCCGTATTCACGCTGGTTTCCAGGAGAAGGCCGGCGGCTGCAACCAGCAACAGAAACGATATCAGCAACGCCATTATAAGCGCCGCCCCTCGTTCATTTTTACGATCTTTTAACTTGATGCTTTCTTCTGTATTCATGTTCTAATCACTCCTGCTCTTACGATTAAAGCTGCTTAATATTGCTGCAGCATATAATTCGAATTTCGTAGCGTAACATCGGACGTAAACTCTACTTGTTGATTGTCCGGCTGGCCTGCAACCGGATCGAGCCTTGCCAGAACCGTTATCCTAACCCTACCCGTGCCCACGGTCGGCGTCGCACCATCCGTAAACGTGGAACTGCCCTGAGTGTAATGATAATAGCGGAATGTTACATTACTGATCCTGTTTATAATTACGGAGGTCGTGGGCGTCCCGGTGGGAGCATTCGGATCATACCGGACAATGGAATCCGTCGCGGCATCAAAAAAATAAGTTATATCCTCGCCGGGCCGATTGGTTGCAAGCACGGTTGACCCAGGTCCCATTACGTAATCTCCGGTGTTGTCGAAATTCGACCGAATATGTATTCGGTTGGCGCCGGAATCAGCGATAATTATTCCGTTGCTTGGCTGGGTAGTTGTCCCGGCACCTACGATTCCGAAGCCGGAATTAGCGATCTCACGCGACATGACATTCAGCGCCGCCTGAGCAGATGCCAGGGCATCTACCTTCCGGCTTTCTCTGGCTCTGACGCTCAATGCCCGTGAAAATAATTCGGAAGCAATACCGAGCAGCACAAGCGTTATCACCATCGCTATCATCAGCTCGACCAGCGAAAAACCGGCATTTTTTGTGTTATGTTTGGCTTTCATTCGGTTAATTCCCCCGCGTTCTGCGCATAACTATTGTCGCAGGAACGGCTAACTGCCAACCCGGGCTCGGTGCATCCAGCCTGGCGGTTATCGTTATTTCTTTATAATCAGAAGTCGCATCAATGTCTGGCGCACCCGGAGCATTATCGACCCACGGCCGGTCATCGACAATAGTCTCGATCCTGAAACTTCCGCTGTTTCCGACATTGGGGACGATTTGGACCGGCTTAACGCCGCCTGCGAGATCGGGATCGACGGAGGTCGGGCTAAATTTTTTGCTCCGCAGCAATTCCACCTTCTGCTGAAGTATTGCCAAAGCGTGCGACCGCGTGGCATTGCCGGCGTTGTACACGATGGCATATGTGAAGACCTGGAATACTCCAAGCAATGCGATCATGAGAATCAACAAAGCGAACATCGTTTCAATAAGTGAAAAACCGGCCCGCGCATGTGCAGAAGTTTGGTTTTTAATAATTGCCTGTTTCATATTTTTTGAGCTAGTCAGGGTTTGTCGCTGATCAGCTGCACTTGCCGCTTTGCCCCACAAACATCGGGGGTTGGCAACTGCATGTTGCAGGAGTGCCGGGCCTCTGATTTCTTATGCAGGCTGGCAGCGACGTGTTTGTGTTTGTGTGTGTGTTTGTGTTTGTGTTTGTGTTTGTGTTTGTGTTTGTGTTTGTGTATGTGTTTGTGTTTCCATTTCCATT
>Ga0136634_10000877_pt1 | contig 12069 bp, 9 predicted proteins | sample AntDrymUQ8332106_2_FD_104654 | JGI IMG/M metagenome (GOLD analysis project Ga0136634, IMG submission 104654) | Polar desert sand microbial communities from Dry Valleys, Antarctica - metaG UQ833 (21.06) | ecosystem: Environmental > Terrestrial > Soil > Desert | place: Antarctica: Dry Valley... | reverse complement strand
TTGATACTGCCTGCAAGTACTGCGACCGGGAAACAGGAAAAACTTTTCAAAGTAAGCCTTCAGCCGGTAGCAGACGGGAAATTTCACAATCTGTACATCGTTAGTAAAGCAAACGATCCAAAAGAAAAAGTCTTTGTCCGCATTCAATGGATACAGTTGCAATCGAAATAATCTTCTTTAAAGCGTGCCACGGTTATATCATGCTAATACTATTAGCTGTGTAATATAACCGTGGCAGGCCATTCTCAGATCACAAAAAAAAAATCAGGCTATCTTATTAGCCCTTCTGCGTGAATAAAAATAATTCACCAGCAGCACAACGATTAGAATGATCAATCCAAAAACTTCACGGGTTGCTTCGATCCATGGCTTTGTTGCTTTCATTTCGTGTGCAATGTTTTCAGCCTGGTGGTCGCGCATCCAGTCCAGCATACCATCCTCACTGAAAAATAAATAAGCAACATATATTGCATAAATAGCAATCCCTACTAAATACCATTTAGGATAGAATTTTTGCCTGAAGGCTAACCAACACAAAACGCAACCAACAAAATAGATCGGCATCCATAGATATGGATCGGCATCGTTGAATTGCAAAGCGGCAAAAAGAATAAACAAAACACAAAAAGTTAAATTGAAAATCTTCATACTGTATTATTCTAATCCTAATTCTTTAATGAGTTTTTGGACAGTTTACTTTCACAAGGGCGTTAGATTTTAATATATACACCTCCCATTCTTTTTTAGTTAGTATGCTGATATCCCGCACCAGCAACATTTGGCCCTGGCTATATAAGGTGCCGGAATAACCCTTCCTTGGTAGAAATTTCTTCAAACTCCTCATCAGGAACTTGAATGCGATCTTTTGAGGACGATCAAGGCCTACCACACAAAACATTTTTTCCGCAACAAGAAAACAAAGATCATTGCCCTATTTTATATCTTCTGAAGTGCCGGGAAGTGACAGACACAGTTTTCTTAGCCATTCGATATCTCTATTATGATAGTTTCTATAAATGTAAACATTCCTAGTTTTTAGAAAAAAGGTTTCACGCAGAGGGCGCGGAGGACGCAGAGATTTCAATCGCGTATTTTCAATGCGTCACTGGCGTGAAATGCTTGTTGGTTCAAAATTAAAAAAGCCCGGCAATCCGGGCAAAATTACTATCAAAATAAAAATTATAGATATTATGCAGGTTTTTTCTTCTGACTCTTCGGTGCGAATATCATCAGCATTCTCTTTCCTTCCATTTTAGGAAGCGCTTCCGGCTGACCGAATTCCACCAGCCTTTCAGCGAATTTCAATAACAGCAGCTCGCCTCTTTCTTTAAACATGATGGCACGTCCTTTAAACTGCACGTATGCTTTGACTTTGTTTCCTTCTTTCAAAAAATTCTCGGCGTGCTTTGCTTTAAAATCAAAATCATGATCATCAGTACCGGGAGTAAATCGAATTTCTTTTACCTCAGCCGATTTACTCTTGGCCTTCATTTCCTTTTCTTTCTTCTTCTTTTCGTAGAGGAATTTATTATAATCAATGATTTTACAAACTGGCGGATCGGCTTGAGGTGAAATTTCCACCAGATCCAATTCCTGTTCCTGCGCCATGCGCAAAGCATCCTGTATTGGGTAAACGCCTACTTCAATATTGTCTCCAACCAACCGTACCTGCGGTACGCGGATCATCTGGTTGGTGCGGTGTTCCTGTTGTTGTTCTTTTCTAAAACGGGGATTAAAATTACCTCTTGGTTGTCTTGGTGGAAATGCCATTTACAATTTTTATATGAACAATAGATTTTGTTTACTTCACGCTTCACCATTATGTTTCAGATGGAAGTGAAACGTGAAATAAATGTCTTTTTTTATGCACTTACTCTCTTCTTTCCTTTATTTCAATGATGGTTTCATTTATAAACTCATCAATACTTTTTACACCCGTATCACCTTTGCCCTGCCTTCTTACAGATACTTTATTTTCATTCATTTCCTTCTCTCCGACTACAAGCATATAAGGAACTCTTGCCAATTCCGTATCACGTATCTTCTTACCGATCTTTTCAGGGCGGTCGTCTACCTCGGCACGAATATCAGAATTTTTCAGCTTCTGTAAAATACTTTGTGAATAATCGATGAACTTATCGCTGATGGGCAAAACCTTCACCTGCAAGGGCGCCAGCCACAACGGAAATTTGCCGGCATAATGTTCCAACAAAAATCCGATAAAGCGTTCGTGGGTTCCCAGGGGAGCTCGATGAATAATCAGGGGGGTGTCTGATTGGTTGTCTGCCGTGGTATAGTGCAGCTTAAAGCTTCTTCCCTGCGAGAAGTCTACCTGGTTGGTGGCGAGCGTAAACTCCCGTCCGATCACACTATAAATCTGAACATCTATTTTAGGTCCGTAAAACGCGGCCTCATCCTGTACTTCTATATATGGGATCTGAGAAGAAATCAGCACCTCCCGAACCATATCTTCTGTTTCTTTCCACAATTCAGGTTCATTCACATATTTCTGTCCCAGTTTCTCCGGCGAGTGCAAACTCAACCGCATCACATATTTATCAATGCCAAAGATTTTAAAATATTTTATGTACATCTCATTGACCGCTCTGAACTCAGCCTCAAATTGTTCTTTAGTACAATAGATATGGGCATCATTCATGTGAAGGCAACGCACCCTCATCAATCCAAACAGTTCGCCACTTTGTTCATAACGATAAACAGTGCCATATTCCGCGATACGATAAGGCAGGTCACGGTAACTTTTTGGCTCTGCGGCAAAAATTTTGTGATGATGCGGGCAATTCATCGATTTCAAATAATACTTTTCACCATCCAATTCCATGGGTGGATACATGCTATCTGCATAATACGGTAAGTGCCCGCTGGTCAGGTACATACTTTCCTTGGCAATATGGGGAGTAATAACCCGCTTATAGCCTGCAGCCTGCTCTGTTTCTTTTGCCAGCTTTTCCAATTCTTCGATAATGATGGTTCCATTGGGCATCCACATGATCAGGCCCTGGCCAACATCATCATCCATGGTATAGATTCCAAGTTCTTTACCCAACTTGCGATGATCGCGTTTTTTTGCTTCTTCTAAAAGCAAAAGGTATTCATCGAGTTCTTTTTGTGAAGGAAATGAGACGCCATAGACACGCGTCAACATTTTATTTTTCTCATCACCTTTCCAGTACGCTCCGGAAATGTTGGTTAATTTAAGTGCTTTAATAAAGCCGGTTGCTGGTATATGAGGACCACGGCAGAGGTCAGTAAAATTGCCCTGGGTATAAAAGGTAATTTCACCATCCTGTAATCCCTGTAACAAATCCAGTTTGTACAAATCTCCTTTTTCGTCGAAATATTGTATTGCCTCTTTTTTAGCAATCCCTTTTCTTTCGTATTTGTTATTGGCTTTTGCTAATTCATTCATTTTTACTTCGAGTTTACGAAGATCGTCTTCTGTAAGCTGTCGCGCTCCTAGATCCATGTCGTAATAAAATCCCTTTTCCAACGCAGGTCCAACCCAAAACTTCACCCCGGGATAAAGTGATTCAACGGCCTCCGCCATTAAATGAGCCGATGAATGCCAGAATGTAGATTTGCCATCCTTGTCTTCCCACGTTAATAATTTAAGAGATGAATCCTGTTCAATCGGTCTGGTGGCATCCCAAACCTGGCCGTTGATCTCGGCTGCCAACACTTTTCTGGCAAGTCCTTCGCTTATTGATTTGGCTATTTCCAATGCAGTGATGCCAGGATTGAATTCTCTTACTGCGCCATCCGGTAAAGTAATTTTTATCATCGTTTATGTCCAGGTTTCATATTATTCAAATAGCAATAATTATAAAAAGCGTGATTTATTTGGTGATTACACAGAATCTTGACAAACTCATATCCGTATTAGAGAACGCGTCGAAACACAGATTCAAAAAAGAGCGCAAATTTAACGAAGAATTTGCAGACGTTGCGCTACAATGTTTACGATCACACAGGCGGAATTGCTAATTTGCCAGACCCAAAGGATTCTCATGAATAAATTCTTGTTTTTTCTGTTTTCCATTTTGAGCCTTTCGACGATGGGACAGGATCTGACTGGTATCTGGCGTGGGCATTTCCGTTCTTCGGGCAACCGGATGATAGAGCAGTTTCTGGGAGAAGAGGACCGGTATAAATTTGAAATACAACTGGATCAACGAAACAAGCAATTTAGTGGGGTTACGTATTCGTATAAAACAACTGTCTTTTATGGCAAAGCCACCTGTACAGGCGGTGTAGATACAACAACAAAAAAGGTAATACTGGATGAATTAAAAATTGTGGAGTTAAGAATGGCTGGTGGTGGCGATGCGTGCATTATGACCTGTTTTATGCAATATTCAAAATCGGGGGATGAAGAATTTTTACAGGGAACGTATATCAGCATGAATATTTCTGATTCTTCTAATTGCGGAAGAGGAACTATTTTTTTGCGGAGGGTGATCACTTCCGACTTTTACAAAGAACCTTTTCTTGTCAATCGTGAAAAAGAAGCAGAAGATAAAAAACGCGCGGTTGCCAAAAACAAACCAATTGGCTCAGCCGTGCCCAATAATGCTGTAAAAAAACCGGCGCATTCAACAAGCACTTCAAAGCCAACTGCGATTGCCGGAAATAAAAATAATAAGCCAGCTGGCACACTCGGTGTACCTAAAAACAGTACAGCAAAAAAACCTGTTACTCAAAACACCCCTCAGAAGCCAGTTGTAAAAAACGATCCTTTACCAAACAAGCAAAGCGATAACAATACCGTCAAAGTGGTACCGCCTGACTCCCTCAAAAGTATTGAACGAAAAACCTTCGTTACCCCTAAAGTTTTTTTGAATCGTGAAAATGAATTGGTAAAAACGATACTAACAAGTGCCAATGAAATTATCATTAACCTATACGACAACGGATCGATCGACAACGATACCGTATCTGTTTACCTGGATAAAAAATTAGTAGTAACGAAACAACGGCTTACAACCAATCCAATCACTTTAAAGTTTATTCTGGACGAAAACAACCTCTCGCATGAATTGGTTATGGTAGCCGAAAATCTTGGAGAAATTCCACCCAATACATCGTTGATGGTTGTAAAAGCAGGTAGCAAACAATACGAGGTGAGGATCACTTCTACCGAACAAAAAAACGCTGTAGTGATTTTTAAGTATGAAAAAGACTGATGTTTTCTGCTGAATTTTACATCGATCGCAAAGAATCTTTCACTAGTACCGTTCACATAAAATTTCTTTCATAAGTAAAAGAAGTTGGTAATTTCCAGCAAAGTCTATTCATGCGCCTTATTTTTTTTATTGCCTTTATATGTTGTGGCGGATCTTTGGCGGCGCAGAATCTTACCGGCATCTGGCGTGGTACGCGTACCCAAAATCCTGGCGGTTGTTTTCCTGAATATTCTTTGGAGTTGCAGATCACTTATGCAGGCAACTCGATTTTGGGCAGGGCATACAACTTCTATGATAAAGACAGATTTACCAAGATCAATTTTTCAGGAAAATACAATCCACTCAGTAAACGCATGGTAATTATTGAGAGTGCTGTTTTGCAGTATAATATTCCATCGTTTTGTATCCCCTGTATTAAAACGTACGATTTGTCGTGGACAGTGAATGGTACAGAGGAAGCATTGGTTGGAGATTGGAAAGGTCACGAAATGGGAAATGCTACGATCTGCCCTCCCGGCAAAATATATTTAACCAGACAAGCAGAATCTATTTTTCCTGTTGACGTGATTCAGAATGACACCTTGTCTTCGTTACAGAATGCAATGAAAATTCAAAAAAGAGAAAAGGAAGTGGTACAAAATGTTACTGTGGATACCTCACAGATAAAAATTGAATTGTACGACAACGCAGAAATTGATGATGACACCGTATCTATATTTTTAAACAATACTCTTTTGCTTCATAAAAAAAGATTGACTGACAAAGCGCTAGTACTAAACATTACCGCGTTCCCCAATACAGATTATGAATTGATGATGTATGCTGAAAATCTGGGCCGCATTCCTCCAAACACCTCTTTAATGGTGATCACTGCAGGAAAAAAAAGATATGAAATACGAATTTCCTCCAATGAACAAAAGAATGCTGTTGTTCGTTTTCGTTATGAGAAGTGATGTCTTTAAGTGAGCAGTTATTGATTTTGAAGGAACCATCTTTCAAAATTTAAAATTCCAGGTGATGGAAGGAATAATAGGAAACAGCGATACCTGTCTTGCTTCTACTTTTAAACTTCCGTCCAGTGCACTTCCGGTTTGATCAAAATAAATAAAGTATGGATTCAGGCGACTATAGCCATTATAAATACTGAACACCCAATATTTCTGTATTCTTCTATTAGGTTTGTATTTGGGTGTTAGAGTAGCTGAAACATCAACTCGGTGATACGCGGGTAACCGGTACTGGTTTATTTTGCTGTATTCCTGTGTTAATACGCCGCTCACAATATAGAATCGCTCGGGCAAAGTGGTTGCACTGCCGGTGCCATAAACAAAAACTGCAGAGAATTTCCATTTCTTATTTAATTCATAAATGCCGACTACCGACAAATCATGCCGGCGATCGTATTTGGCAGGATACTTTTCTCCTTCATTCAACGCATCGAATTTTCTCCAGGTCCAGGATAATGTGTATCCCACCCAACCGGTTAGTTTCCCCCTGGCTTTGTTTACAAATAATTCTGCTCCATAACTCCATCCCTTTCCAAATACAAATTCTTCCTCAGGATCCTTCAGCGAAGGAGTATAACCCTCTCCATACTCTATCTGGTTATCCATTGATTTATAGTACAACTCCAGGGATGTTTCGAAAGTATTGTCATTAAAATTTTTGAACAGCCCAACAGCATATAGCCAGCTGATCTGCGGCTGTACTCTGTAAGTACTTGGCACCCACAGATCCGTCGGCAAAGTAGAACCTGCGTTCGTGACCAGGTGTATGTATTGAAGATTGCGTGTTACGGATCCTTTTACAGAAGTTTCGTCATTGATCGAATAGCGCGCGGTAAACCGTGGTTCTAAACCACCATACGATTTGATAGACTGCCACCGATTGTAAGAAGTGCTATCGAGCTTATTCCCATTGGCATCCCGGTCAAAAATGGTGTATGGTCCCAATTGCGTAAAGCTGCTATATCGCAAGCCCGCATGAACTTTCAATTTTTTGCTCAATTCCCAGTCATCCTGTACATACACCGCAGTTTCAGCAGCATACTTCGTGCTTTCATTGTTTGGCTCGAATTCAGTATCTCCCTGGTTTCCCGTCAACACATTGGGAACAAAGGTGTGATAGGTGATCAATCCCCCAAATTTGATTTTGTGTTGTGGAGCCGGATAATAATCGAAATCCAGTTTGGCATTCCAGTCGCGGATGCCAGAGGATAATTTAATCGCAAAATCATTTTGCCTTGCGCCGAATGAAAACCCATAATCATTGTACACTACGGTCGTATTAGCGAAAAGCTTGCGGTTAAATACATGGTTCCATCGCAAGGTGGCCGTCGAATTTCCCCACGGGATATTTGCATTAAATGATCTGCGGGAATTGTTAAAAGTGAACACGTCTCTTCCAAAATAACCACTGAGGTACAGCCGGTCTTTTTCAGAAAATTTATAATTCACTTTTGTATTCAGGTCATAAAAATGATAGCCCGATCCATAAAAATCGCTGCTTTTCTTAATTGCTGGTTTCAACAATACATCAATGTATGTTCTGCGTGCCGAAATAATAAAAGATGCCTTGTCTTTTTTAATAGGTCCCTGGACGGAAAGTCTTGAAGCGATCAGCCCGATGCCCCCTTCCACCTCAAGCTTTTTCATATTCCCTTCTTTCATGGCTACGTCTAATACAGAGGACAGCCTTCCCCCGTATTGCGCCGGCATTCCACCTTTTATGAGCGAGGTGTTTTTGATGGCATCTGAATTAAAGATGGAAAAAAATCCAAACAGGTGACCCGTATTGTAGACGATGGCATCATCGAGCATGATGAGATTTTGATCGGGCCCACCTCCCCTAACGTATAAGCCGGTATTTCCTTCACCAGCGTTGCGTACACCCGGTAACAACTGCATGGTTTTGAGGATATCTGTTTCGCCAAATATAACCGGTATAGATTTTATTTGCGACATAGAAAGATCGATCCTTCCCATTTGCGCATTGTCAACATTCCCATCCTTTCGGCGGGAAGACACGATCACTTCCTGTAATACAGATTTTTGCAGCAGAGAAAATGTCAATGCGGTATTTTGGTTGAGAATTATAGAAGATTGCTGTGGCTGATAGCCAACAAATGAAATGACCACAGGGTAAGTTCCTTCCGGCAATGTGATGGAAAAGAACCCGAATTGATTGCTATTTACTCCTTTTCCGGTTCCATTAATGGTTATGCTGGCGCCAATCAGGGTTTCACCAGACAGTGAATCTTTAATATAGCCACTCAGGGTGTATTTATTTTGTGCAAATGAAAACGATACTGCGATGCAGCATGCAATAAGCAGGAAAACTTTTTTCATAGATCCGTTCAAATAGGTGACTGACTTGATTCAATTTCTGCAGCCGGTGTTTGTCTCACAAAAACCTCCACTGGAATTCCTGCGGCCGGTATTTGTATCTCCCTAAATCCTGCACCGCTCAAAAAAATGTACATAATATTAATTCTTACTATAATCCAGAGAGTCTTCTACTTTTCCGCATTCCAGCATTTCATCCCCAAAATAAGGGTTGCGTATAGCGGATTGATTGCTTAACCAATAAGCGCCTTTATTGTCAAATGCCATCGGGCAATACTGATAATAGATTTTCTCTCCATCATACCTCACCGTTCTGGTAAGACTCCACAATGCATCACTGATCATCTCAAATTCTTTTCTTTTGGCGCCAATGTTTTTTTCTTGAACGAGTGCAACGGCAGAACCGGATATGGTGCCCGTAAATGTTTTCGCAGTTTCTTTGATCATCCCGGTTGAATCGCCCATAATTTCATTTACTTTAAGACTATCCGCATACTGAGCCAGCTCTTTGGAAGCAGCATTAGCCTTCACGGTATCACTTGCAACCAGTGCATCTTTTAAATTATAATATCCAGTCAGTAGCTGCTGGTAAGATTGGTTAAAGTCACCGGAATTTTTATCAACAGCCAGGGGCTTTGGATCCGGCTCCTCGTTCTTACCTCCCTTGTTCCCAAAAAAGTAATAACCGCCATATCCAAGGGCTGCCAACAAAAGAATTGCAATCAACACTTTCTTCATCTGAAAAACGTTTTGCCAAAGTTAACTGATATAATGTATCCGCAATGTTTGTCATACTTTTGCGTGGCCGTTTAAAAAAACGAAAAAAAGATAAGAATGCTGGCAGGACTCACTAATGTAACATTTGAATTTGGTGCCCGGGTTATTGTAGAAGATGTAACCTGGCATATTCAACCTAATGAACGCATTGGGCTGATCGGTTATAATGGAACTGGTAAATCTACCCTCTTAAAAGTATTTGTAGGGGAGTATCTTCCCTCCAAAGGGACTGTAGAAAGAAGCAGGGGTACCAGCGTAGGCTACCTGCACCAGGACTTATTAAGCTTCGATACAGAAGATTCCATTTTTGAGGTTGCATTGAGTGCCTTTGAAAAAGTGCTTCGTCTCGAAAAAGAAATAGAGGTACTGGGAAAAGAACTGGAGGGAAGTACCGACTCTCCCGAGCAGGAAAAGCTACTCCATGCATACACCGACAAATTACATGAGCTGGAAACACTCGACGGCTACAATATTCACCACAAGACCGAAGAAATTTTACAAGGGCTGGGTTTTCCAAACGCAGATCTGAAACGGCCTTACAAGGAATTCAGCGGTGGATGGAGAATGCGGGTTTTACTGGCTAAAATGATCTTGCAGCAACCGGACCTGCTGTTAATGGATGAACCTACCAATCACCTGGATCTTCCCTCCATAGAATGGCTGGAAAAATATTTACAGCATTACCAGGGATCGGTCGTCATTGTGAGCCATGATAAATACTTTCTCAATCGCATGGTCACAAAGATTGTTGAATTGTACCAGCAGCAGATACATATTTACAACGGCAATTATTCTTACTACGAAGCGGAAAAAGAGCAAAGGGTTGAACTGCAGCAACGAGCTTTTGAAAATCAGCAGGAATTCATTAAACAACAGGAACGTTTTATTGAGCGCTTCAGGGCAAAGGCCAGTAAGGCCGCTGCAGCCCAGAGTGCAATGAAACGGTTGGACAAACTTGATCGCATTGATAATGTGGAGATTGAACGGCCTAATATCAAAATCAACTTTAAGATAGATACTGTGCCCGGACGAACCCTGGTGACACTGAAAAATGTCAGCAAAAGATTTGGCAACAATAAAATAGTTGACCATGCTTCTGCTGAAATTGATCGGGGCGATAAGATCGCTTTGATCGGTGCAAATGGCAAAGGAAAATCTACGCTTCTCCGCATCATCGCCGGTGTAGAATCGTTTGAAGGCGAACGGAAATGGGGTCACAATGTGGAAGAAAGCTTCTATGCCCAGCACCAACTGGAAGCCCTGGATATCAACAATACTGTTTTGGATGAAATGAAAAATTGTGGCAGTCAGCAAACCGAGCAGGAATTGCGGAACCTATTGGGTTGCTTTTTATTTAGTGGTGAAGATGTAGAAAAAAAGATCAGGGTATTGAGTGGTGGAGAAAAAGCCCGGGTAGCGCTGGCAAAAACCATTGTCAGCAAAGCGAATTTCCTGATGTTGGATGAACCCACCAACCACCTGGATATGCATTCCTGCGATTTGTTGATCGATGCTTTGAATAAATACCAGGGTAGTCTGATTCTTGTAAGCCATGACCGGCATTTCATTTCCAAAACCGCGAATAAGATCTGGGAAATTGTAGACCATGAAATAAAATCCTTTGACGGCGGCTATGAAGAGTATGTGGAATGGAAGGAGCGCATGGCAAAGGGTGAGAGTAGAAGTCAGAAGTCGGGAGTCGGGAGTCAGAAGTCGGGGAGTGTAATAAAGAATACAGAAGTCAGGATACAGAATACAGGAGAAACAGGCAATGGACAAAAAACGGCGAACATTGTACCAACATCTACCAACCACAAGTCAACGGCTGTAGTCATCAATAAAGAGGCAAAAAAAGAATTGCAGAAACAACAACGTTTGTTTCAGCAATTGGAGGAGCAAGTCGCGTCTGCCCAGCAAAAAAAAATACAGCTTGAAGCAGCATTGACTTCTCCCGATATTTACTCAAACAAACAAAAATTTTCAGAAGCAGAAACCGATTACAAAAAAGCTGCAGAAGAATTGAAAAGGCTGAATAAGGAGTATGAGGTTGCTTTCGAAAAAATCATGGAACTGGAAAGCCAGGGTTGATTCCGCTGAATTTATTTATAGAACGGTTTCCAAATTATTTCACTGCTTTTGAGCCGATGTTGGTGAAAAACACCAACAACGGCTCAAATGGTAATAGATAACCAGTGAAATCCGTGGCAAACAAAAGCCCCGGTAATACTACCGGGGGCCATTGTACTATTTGAACACAATTTTGCTTATTTCACTTCTTCATATTCCGCATCGGTTACATCGGAACTGCCTTCAGCTGACTGTTTCTGTTGGCTATGGCCTTGCTCCTGTTGTGGACCGTCAGCACCAGGCTGACCGTCTCCGTTTGCCTGTGTCGCTTTGTACATTTCTTCAGAGGCGGCTGTCCAGGCCGTATTCATTTCTGCCATGGCGATATCAATGGCAGCGATATCCTGGATTTTATGCGCTTCCTTCAATTTATTCAAAGCGGTTTCAATAGGGACTTTCTTATCTGCGGAGATTTTATCTCCATATTCCTTTAATTGTTTTTCAGTTTGAAAAACAAGACTGTCGGCCTGGTTGATTTTTTCAACTTTTTCACGGGCTTCTTTATCAGTAGATTCATTGGCTTTTGCCTCAGCTTTCATTTTTTCAACTTCTTCCTTACTCAATCCGCTTCCAGCCTCAATCCGGATCTTTTGTTCTTTCCCGGTACCCTTATCCTT
>Ga0136634_10000876_pt1 | contig 12071 bp, 10 predicted proteins | sample AntDrymUQ8332106_2_FD_104654 | JGI IMG/M metagenome (GOLD analysis project Ga0136634, IMG submission 104654) | Polar desert sand microbial communities from Dry Valleys, Antarctica - metaG UQ833 (21.06) | ecosystem: Environmental > Terrestrial > Soil > Desert | place: Antarctica: Dry Valley... | reverse complement strand
CGCATATTTTGCGAGACGACAGGCTATGGCGGCACCACGAAGCGCGCCGCGCTGGCATCGGGCGAAGTGCTCGATCAGCGCATCACGGTCAAGTTCGACGCCAATGTCTCCTCGGAGCTGAAATGGGATTTCCGTCCGGAGCAGCGCGAGCTTTCGCTCAAAATCGGCGAGAACAGCCTGGCCTTCTACCGCGCGACGAATATGTCCGGCGCCCCGCTCACCGGCACCGCGACCTTTAATGTCACGCCGGAAATCGCGGGCAGCTACTTCAACAAAATCGAGTGCTTCTGCTTCACCGAGCAGACGCTCGCTCCCGGCCAAAGCGCGGATTTTCCGGTCTCCTTCTTCATCGACCCCGCAATCCTGAAGGACCTGGACGCGCGAAATATCGGCGAAATCACGCTCTCCTATACGTTTTTCCGGTCGAACAAGGGCAGCGTTTTGGCTGCGCCTTCGGCGCGCGCGGCGTCAAGGTCTGTTGCAAGAGGCGAACCGTCCGGCTAAAGGGCGGCCAGCCTGATCGTTTCAGGGACGAGGACTGTTTCATGGCGGACTCACACAGCAAGCATCACGACTACCATCTGGTCGATCCCAGCCCCTGGCCGCTGGCCGGGTCCCTTGCCGCTTTCATCATGGCGATCGGCGCGATCATCTGGATGAAGACGCCGGCCGGCGGCGTTTTCGGCTTGCAAGGTCCTTGGGTGTTCGCCGCGGGCCTTCTCGGCGTCCTCATCACGATGTTTCTCTGGTGGCGCGATGTGATCGACGAAGCGGAGCATCGGCATTTGCACACCCCCGTGGTGCAGATGCATCTGCGCTACGGCATGATATTGTTCATCGCCTCGGAGGTGATGTTCTTCCTGGCCTGGTTCTGGGCGTATTACGACGCGGCGCTGTTTCCCGCCGATATCCACCAGCTCACGAATTCGGACACTGTGGTCGGCATGGTTGGCCGCAACGAAGCGACCGGCGGGCATTGGCCGCCGCTGCCGACGGAGGACGGCCGCTTCAAATCCACCTTCGATCCCTGGTCGCTGCCGCTCGTTAACACGCTCATCCTGCTGCTATCGGGCACAACGGTGACCTGGGCGCATTACGCCCTGCAGGAAGGCAACCGCAAAGGCCTGATCTGGGGCCTAGCGCTGACCGTGATTTTGGGAATGCTGTTCACCGCGCTGCAGGCCTACGAGTATCAGCACGCGCAGTTCCAATTCGCCGGGCATATCTATGGCTCGACCTTCTTCATGGCGACAGGGTTCCACGGCTTCCATGTCGTCGTCGGGACCATTTTCCTTGCGGTGATCCTGTTCCGGGCGCTCGCCGGGCATTTCACCGAACACCACCATTTCGGCTTTGAGGCGGCGGCCTGGTATTGGCACTTCGTCGACGTCGTGTGGCTATTTCTGTTCCTGAGCATCTATGTTTGGGGCGCCGGCACACCGGCTGCGCATTGAGGCCGATCAGCGAGGGCCATGAAGGCGGTCATGGGCCGCTTCGGCATTCAGGCATGATTGAGCGCGACGAACCATCCTATGCCGCCGTTTCGCCTGTCCGGGCGGGGCTGACGGGCCGCTGTCCGCGCTGCGGCGAGGGCCGCATGTTCAGCGGCTTCCTCACGGTCGCGTCCCGCTGTGAGCGCTGCGGGCTGGATTTCGGGTTCGCCGATACCGCGGACGGTCCGGCGGTGTTCGTCATGATGATCGCCGGGTTCATTGTCGCTGGCGGGGCCCTGGCCACGGAGATTTTGTACAAGCCGCCGCTGTGGGTTCAAGCCCTCGTCTGGCTCCCTTTGGGGCTCGCCGTGCCGTTACTCATGCTGCGGCCGTTCAAGGGCGTGCTCCTCGCGCTGCAACACCATTACCGCGCGGAAGAAGGCCGCCGCTCCACCGATGGCACCTAATCGCGGCCTCGTAACGCGGAGCAATCTTGCGCTCTGGGGCGCGACTCTCATGGCACTCGCAATGCTGATCGCTCTCGGCACATGGCAGATGCAGCGCCGCGACTGGAAGCTTGGCCTTATGGAGCGCATCGCGCAGCGCGCGCATGGGGAGCCGATTTCGCTCACCCTCGCCAAGGATCTGTGGCAGCGCAGCCAGGATGTCGAATATTACCGCGTGCTGCTGGTCGGGCGCTTTCAGCATGAGCAGGAACGCCATCTCTACGCGATCATGCAAAGCCAGGCGGGCTGGCGCATCATCACCCCACTCGTCACATCCAGCGGCGACGTGGTGCTCGTCGATCGCGGCTTCGTGCCAGACGCGCTGAAGGAGCCATCCGCGCGCAGCCAAGGGCAGATCGACGGCGTCGTCGAACTGATCGGGCTGGGGCGCGCGCCAGGCCAGCGCAATGCCTTCACCCCGGACAATGATCTCGCCCGCAATCGCTGGTTCTGGCGCGATCTGCCCGGCCTAGCCGCGGCGCTTCCGGCGGAGCAGGCGGCCAGGGTGGCGCCGTTCATCGTGGAGGCGGAAGCCGAGCCGGTGCCGGGCGGCTGGCCGCGCGGCGGTGTTACGCGCCTCGTGATCGCGAACCGGCATCTGGAATATGCGCTAACCTGGTATGGGCTCGCCGTAACGCTTTTCCTCATTGCGGTTTTCTTCACGAGAGCCCGCATGCGCGAGAGGGCCGAGGCTGTTTGAGCGGGCGTATTGCTCGGGCAAGCCTCACGGTATAGGCTGCGGCTGCGATCAGCCTTCGAGGACACTGGCTTGCAATACATCAGCACGCGCGGGCAGGCTCCGAGCCTCGACTTCGAGGGCGTGCTCATGGCCGGGCTGGCGCGCGATGGCGGGCTGTACGTCCCGGAACACTGGCCAGCCATGACGCCCGGCCAAATCGCTGATCTGGCGGGGCAAAGCTACAGCCGCGTTGCGGCGGCCATCATGCAGCCCTTTGTCGAAGGCGCGGTTCCAGCAAGCGATATGGCGGCGCTGGTCGACAAAGCCTATGGCCGCTTTACGCACCCCGCGGTCGCCCCGTTGGTGCAGCTCGATGACAATGTGTGGCTGCTGGAGTTGTTTCACGGCCCCACGCTCGCCTTCAAGGACTTGGCGATGCAGGTGCTCGGCCTGCTCATGGACCGCTCCTTGCGGCGCATGGGCCGCCGGGCAACGATATTGGCGGCAACTTCGGGCGATACGGGCGCGGCCGCCGTCGAGGCTTTCAAAGGCCGTGAGGCTATCGACCTGTTCGTGCTGTTCCCCGACGGCCGGATCAGCGCGGCGCAGCGCCGTCAGATGACGACGGCGGGCGCGGGCAATGTCCACCCGGTCGCGCTGCGCGGCACCTTCGACGACTGCCAGGGCATTGTAAAGGCGCTCTTCAACGATCATGCCTTCCGCGACGCCTTTCAGCTCTCGGCGGTGAACTCCATCAACTGGGCGCGCATCATGGCGCAGGCTGTGTATTACTTCACCGCCGCCGTGGCCCTCGGCGCGCCGCACCGGCGGGTGAGCTTTTCCGTGCCAACGGGCAATTTTGGCGATATTTTCGCCGGCTATGTGGCCTTGCGGATGGGTTTGCCGGTCGAGCGGCTTATTATCGCCACCAATGCGAATGATATCCTTGCACGCACCCTTGCGACCGGGCGCTATGAGCCAAGGCCCGTGGTCGCCACCGCGAGCCCAAGCATGGATATCCAGGTATCGAGCAATTTCGAGCGTCTGCTGTTCGAGGCATCAAGCCGCGATAGCGGGCGCGTGAGGACGTTGATGGATGAATTTGCGGTGCACGGATCTTTCACGCTGGCCGAGCCTGAATTGGCTGGCATGAGGAACGTTTTCGCGGCAACCCGGGTTGACGAGGCGGAAACGCGAGAAGCCCTTGCGACCCTTTATCGGAACAGCCGCTATATGGCGGACCCGCATACCGGGGTCGGTCTTGCGGCCGCTGCAAAGCTAAAAGGCAACAGCTCGGTGCCCATGATCGTGCTTGCGACCGCCCATCCGGCGAAATTTCCTGACGCTGTCGAAGACGCAACCGGCGCGCTGCCGGAGAAGCCGGAGCGGCTTCATACGGCTCTCTCAGGCCAGGAAGACTTCAGCGTCATCGAGGCGGAGCCGGATGCTGTGCGCCGGTTCATCGCCGAGCGCTCCCGGCTCAACCTTGCGAATCCAACATTATGAGCATTCGAACCACGACTTTGCGCAGTGGCCTCCGGGTCGTGACGCATCAGATGCCGCATCTGGAAACCGCATCTCTGGGCGTGTGGGTCAACACAGGCGCCCGGGCCGAACGCGCGCATGAGCATGGCGTGGCGCACATGCTCGAGCATATGGCTTTCAAGGGTACGGCGCGCCGCAGCGCCCGCGAGATCGCCGAGGAAATCGAAGCCGTCGGCGGCGGGCTCAATGCGCTCACGAGTTTCGAAACCACCGATTACTTCGCGCGGGTGCTGAAGGAAAACGTGCCGCTCGCGCTCGATATCCTCGCCGATATCCTGCAGAACCCGACCTTTGCCGAGGACGATCTCGCGCGCGAGAAGGAGATCATCCTCCAAGAGATCGCCTCGATACAGGACAGCCCGGACGATCTCGTATTCGAGCTGGCGCAGGAGGCGGCCTTCCCAGGCCAGCCGCTCGGCCGCACAATTCTCGGCTCGCCGGGCAGTGTTCGCGCCATGAGCCGCGATGACCTTGTGGCTTACCGGAACGGCGCGTATACCGCGCCGCGCATGGTGCTCGGCGCGGCCGGGGCCGTGGATCACGACATGGTCGTTGCCCAGGCGGACACGCTTTTCGCGGCGCTGCCCGTCAGTGGCGAGCGCGACAATGAGCCGGCCCGCTATGCCGGCGGGCACAGAAGTCTAAGCCGGCGGTTCGAGCAGAGCCACATCGTCATCGGCTTCGAAGGACCCTCCTTCCGCGCCGACACCTATTTCGCCTCGCTGATCTATTCGGTCCTTCTGGGCGGGGGCATGTCCTCGCGGCTGTTTCAGGAAGCACGCGAGAAGCGCGGCCTGTGCTATGATATCCATGCTTTTGCTTGGGGATTCTCCGACACCGGCCTGTTCGGCGTGCATGCCGCGACCGGGCCCGGCCAAGTGGAAGAGCTGGTTCGCGTCATCATGAGCGAGCTGCGTGCGGTCGCGACCGAAGGCCCGGACGAGGGCGAATTGCATAGGGCGAAAGCGCAAATCAAGGCGTCCCTGCTCATGAGTTTGGAGAGCTCGGAAGCGCGTGCGTCGCAGATCGCGCGCGATACCCTCGTGTTCGGCAGACCGCTGACGACCGCTGAGTTGATCGACCGCATCGAGAGCGTAACGCGCGCCGATGTAGGCGCGCTCGGCGCCGGTTTCCTGCTTGCGGCGCAGCCGGTGACGGCGAGCGTCGGGCCAAAAGGCGTGTCCGACCGTCTGAGGGACGCGGTTACGGAAAGTCCGGCGCGGGAAACAGTGCACTAAGCAGGGAGGTTGGCGATGGCTTTTCTGCGCTCCGTGCCTCTTGCCGATACGGGTCCGATCTTGCGCGGGGAGCATGTTTGGATGCGTCCTCCGCAGATGGCCGACCATGCGGAATGGGCCGCTTTGCGCGGCGCCAGCGCGGCTTTCTTGCGGCCCTGGGAGCCTGAATGGGCCGGTGATGAGCTGAGCCGCTCCGCCTTCCGGCGCCGTTTGCGCTATTATCAGCGCGACATGCGCGACGGATCGGGTTATGCCTTTTTTCTGTTCAGAATCGGCGACTCCAAGCTCTTGGGTGGCATCACGCTTAGCAATGCGCGTCGCGGCGTGAGCCAGTCTATTTCTATCGGCTACTGGATCGGCGCCCCCTACAGCAGACAAGGTTTGATGACGTCGGCGGTGAGCTCGGTCATCCCGTTCGCATTCGACACGCTCGGTTTTCACCGTCTTGAGGCCGCTTGTCTCCCCAGTAATGTGGCTTCGCGCAAATTGTTAGAAAATTGTGGTTTCCAGTATGAAGGGCTCGCTCGGCACTATCTGAAAATCAACGGCGAATGGCAGGATCACTTGCTGTATGCCGTCATAGCAGACGACGCGCGCCGCTGATGCTGGCGCGCAGACAGGCAGAAGGGCCGTCGCGATGGCAATCACGTTTGTGATGAGTGCTTGGGTCCGCAGCTTCGTCCTGTTGCGTGCGGCACGCGTGCTGGCGCCGGCGCTTGTTTGCGTTATGACGGTCCTTGCGGCAACCTTGCCCGCGCGCGCCCTGGAAACGATCGTTATCGGCCCTGACCAGGAGCGCATCGATATCACGCTTTTGGGCGAGCTCTATGAGGGCCGCGGGGATCGGTTGAGTGTCGAGACCGCGCCGGGTCCGGACGGCGTGGCGGGCCGCATGTCCATTTCCGCCAAGACCGAGGGCACCAACCCGAATTGGGTGGTCTTTGCGCTGAACAATCCCACGGACCAGACCGTCACGCTCTGGCTAATGGCGCAACGCTACGATCTCGTCGGCTCGAAGATTATCTGGCCCGATCTCGATGCCCCGCGCATCGGCAATGTCACGGTGTCGCTCGGCTTTCGTCCCGAGCGCGTGGACAACGACTATTCCGACATTTACCGGCTGGCGCTGGAGCCGGGATCGACGGTCACCTACATCGTCGAACTGAGCTCAACGGGTTTCCCGCGTCTTTATCTCGCCAACCCGGCGACGCTGGGCAAAAAAGCGGTCGATCTCACCCTTTTCAACGGCATCCTGCTCGGCATAGCCGGTGTTCTGGCGCTGTACCTCACAGCCATTTTCGGTGCGAACCACAAAACCATCTTCCCAGCCGCCGCGCTGGTTGCGTGGAGCGTGGTTGCGTATTTGTGTGTGGATTTCGGGTTTTGGCATAAGCTGTTCAAGCTCAGCCCCGAGGACAACGCGATTTACCGCGCGGCGACGGAAGCGGCGATCGCGGCGAGCATCGTCATGTTCCTCTATGTCTTCCTCCGGCTCAGGCTGTGGCATGGCTTCCTTGGCATCCTGTTCGCCGGATGGGTTGCCGGGCAGCTCGGCCTGATCGGCCTTTCCGTCATCGATGCCAAGCTCGCCTCCGGCCTGGCGCGGCTGTCCTATATTCCCATTGCCGCCATCGGCAGCCTGTTGCTGACATTTCTTGCCTTGCGCGGGCAGGAGCGGGCGCTGTCCCTGCTGCCCACCTGGATGCTGTTCCTGGTCTGGATGTTCGGCATCGGCGTGACTATCCTCGGCAAGCTTTCGGGCGATGTGGTCGTTCCCGCGCTCGATGCGGGCCTGGTGCTGATCGTGGCGCTGCTCAGCTTCACGGTGACGCAATATGCCTTCCATGCCGGCGAGCCGATGTATGGCGAGGATGCGGGGCAGTTCCAATTGCGCGTGCTTGCGCTGGAGGCGTCGGGCGCATCGGTGTGGGAATGGAACACGCGCCGCGACGACATCTTCGTCGGCCCGGAGATCGACGCCGCGCTCGGACATCCGGCGGGAACGCTGCGCGGCAATGTCGAGGACTGGCTGCAACACCTTCACGCCGCCGATCGCGAGCGCATGCGGCTGATTTTGTGGACCGTGCGCGAACGGCAAGGCGGCGAGATCATAACCGAATTCCGCAAGCGCCGGGCGGATGGCAGCTATCTTTGGTATGAATTGCGCGCCCAGGCCGTGGCTTCCCGGCAAAGCCGGACGCTGCGCTGCGCCGGTCTTCTGCGCGACATCACCGCGCAAAAGCGGGCGCAGGAACGCCTTCTGCATAACGCCATCCACGACAGCCTGACGGGGCTGCCCAATCGCGAGCTGTTTCTCGACCGCGCCTCTTGTGCCGTCGCGCGCGCCCATGAAGATGGCAGCAAGCCGACCATCCTGTTCATCGACATCGATACATTCAAATCGCTCAACCGCACCTCGGACGGCACCGTCAGCGACAGCATGCTGCTGACGATCTCACGCCGCCTTTCGCGTCATCTCGGCCCGCAGGACACGCTCGCGCGCATCGGCGGCGAGCAGTTCGGCGTGCTGCTGTCGGCCGAAACCGAACCGCGCCATATCGCGCTTCTGGCCGAGCGCGTGCGCCGTTCCTTGCGCGCGCCCATGAAGATTGCCGGACGCGATGTCGTCCTCACCGGCAGCATTGGCATCGCGGTTTATGACGGACAGCAATCCGCGCCCGCCGATCTGCTGCGCGAGTCGGAAACGGCGATGTATCGCGCCAAGCGGTCCGGCGCCGACCGCATCGAGCTGTACAAGCCGGAAATGCGCGGCGAACGCGACGAACGCGAAAATATCGAAGGCGATCTCAAGCAAGCGATCGAGAAACGCCAGATCCGCGTCTACTACCAGCCGGTCATGCGCCTCGGCGACGAGCAGCTGGCCGGCTTTGAGGCGTTGGTGCGCTGGGAGCACCCCAAACTGGGCACATTAAGCAGCGCTGAATTTCTACCTGTTGCCGAAGAAACCGGCCTCATCGCCGAGCTCAGCGGTTATGTGATGGAGCGGTCGGTGCGCCAGGTCGCCCGCTGGCACCGGACTTTGCCGCGCACGGAAGACCCGCTTTTCGTCAGCATCAATGTTTCCAGCCGCCACCTCTTCAAGCAGGAGCTTGTGCAGGATCTGCGCCTGATTCTCGGGCGGGAGAGCGTGCCCAAGGGCTGCTTGCGGCTCGAAGTGACCGAATCGCTCATCATGGAAAACCCCGAACAGGCTGTCGAAATTCTCGATTGGCTCAAAGGGCTGGGCGCCGGTCTGTCGCTCGATGAATTCGGCGCGGGCTATTCCTCGCTGTCCTATCTGCACCGTCTCGCCGTCGATACGATCAAGATCGACCGCTCGCTCGTCACGCATGGCAATGACAACAAGTCCGGCGCGGTCATCCTTCGGGCGGCGCTGGCAATGGCGCGCGAACTGGGCAAGGATGTCGTCGCCGTCGGCATCGAGCGTGAAGACGATGTCGCCTATGTAAGGGCGCTCGGCTGCGACTACGCGCAAGGCTTTTACTTCGGCGAGCCGATGACCGAACGCGAAGTCATGGGGCTCCTCAACGCCCTCGCGCGTTCGAGCAAACGCGAGGAGAAGCGCGAAAAAAAGAAGAAAAAGCCCGATCTTTTGTCATTGCCGCAGAGCAAGCCGGAGCCCGCCGAAGCGTCCCCCGCGCAGTCCGCGTTGCCCGAGGCAGAGGTGCGCTCAGGCTTGCCGGTGCCTACAAATGGAGCGGCGAAAATTCCGCTTCCGCGTAAAGGGCAGCGCACGGTCGGCTTTTTCGGCAAACTCAGCCGCCTCGCCCGCTCCTCATCGGCGCAGAAGGATAAGATCGGAGCATCCATACAAGGCGCTTTGCGGCCGTTCGCGGGCAAAAAGAAACGCGCGAGGAAGGTGGACAAACCCGAGGCGAAACCAGCCAGCCCGGAGAAGCCCGAAGCAAATGCCGGTCCCGCCGAGCCGCAATCCCTGCGCGGACGCTTGTCGCGATTTGACGGCCCTCCGCAGCGCCGGCCCGTCCCTGTTCCGCCAGCGGCAACGGCTGAGCCGGGCGCCGAGAGCGCGCCCGATTACGCCGAGATCGAAGCGCAACGTCAGCGCCGCCGGAGGGCCGGCCAAGCGACCGGTGTTTGAGCACGGGACGGGGGGCTCGGGCGAGCTGAGCCCGAAGCGCGACACTTCAACAAACGTGAACCAGTATCAAGCAGGCGGCTTACGGGAGACGAGGCCCGCCTGCACCTGCCTTAAGCGTGGCCTGCGTCGTTGACGAGAAACGACGGATGTACGCCAAGCGTGGCGAGGGCGCGCTCATATTTCGCCTCGATAGGGGCATCGAAAATGATGTCCGGATCGCCCTGGCACGTCAGCCAGCCATTGGCATGGATCTCGCTTTCGAGCTGTCCCGGTCCCCAGCCCGCATAGCCAAGCGCCAGCAGCGAGCGCATCGGCCCGGAGCCCGACGCAATCGCGCGCAAAATATCGATCGTCGCCGTCAGGCACACGCTGTCATCGATCGGAAGGGTGCTATCGGCGACGTAATAGTCAGACGTGTGCAGAACAAAACCGCGCCCTGTCTCCACCGGCCCTCCTGCATGCACCGCCATCTTGTCGAGAGGCAGGAGGATGCCCCCCAGGGCCGGGCGGGTTTCGATATCGAGCTGATCGAGAAGTTTGGGGAATGTGATATGCGGGGCGCGTTGATTGACGACGATCCCCATCGCGCCGTCGGCGGAATGCGCGCAGATAAAGATCACCGCCCGGCTGAACCGCGGGTCCACCATTGCGGGCATGGCAAGGAGAAGCTGGCCATCCAAATAGCCATTGTCTTGTCCTTCGGTGCTGTGTAGCTCACTTCTTGGCATAATCTTTAGACTACCTGCATAGGGCGGGCTCTGTGAAGAGACTTGGTCGCATGCTCCATTCATATCCCCGCAAACACGGTCGGCTCACAACAATGTAAGGCTGTCCCCCCCAATCTGTCCTTCAAAGGGCGTCAGCAATGGGTTATCGGAATAAGGTCATGCACCGGTTCAAACGCCTTCGCCCCTCTAGAGTTTCACGCTGCAGCGCTTTCCTAGCGGTCGTGCTTCTTCTCGCTGGGGATGGCGCGTGGGGGACAGGGGCGCCGTTTCCGACCTATCGGGCCCCGCATACAAGCGTGCGTCTGTTTACCGGCGGCCTAGCCGAGTTCGCCGGAGACACACAGCGGGCCGTCGGCATCGAGATTTCCCTCGAGCCGGGCTGGAAAACCTATTGGCGATCCCCGGGGGAGGGCATCGCACCGTCTTTTTCCTGGGATGAGTCCTCCAATTTGAAGGCCGCAAAGGTGCTTTGGCCGGCGCCCACGCGGTTCTCGGACGGGGAAAGCACATCGATCGGCTACAAGGAGCGTGTCGTGCTGCCGGTGCTGATTACGCCCGAAGACCCGGCCAAGCCCGTCAGCTTGAGCCTCGCTATGGCTTACGGCATCTGCAAGGATATTTGCATGCCGGTCGAAGCCGAGCTGAGCCTGGATCTCGACGCGCCGGTGCGCAAGACGGATCGCGAGGAGATGATCCGCGTGCTCTCCAGTGTGCCGAGAAAACAAGGACCGGATATTTCTTGCCCGCACCGCTTCCTTTCGGCAAAGCTTGTCCGCCTGGGTGAAAAGCCGGCGCTGCGGGTAGAGACGTCCTTCGACGGGGATGCTTTGGAGCGGGATCTTATGACGGAAGCGCCCGAGGAGATCCATCTCGCCTCGCCGACACTGGACCCAAAGAGCGGTCCGGGCCGCGCCGCTTACCTTCTGCCGGCCGATCCCGAAAGCGCGCCCGCGCTGCAAGGAACGACAATCACCGTCACGACGGTCGCCAAGCAGGGCAGTTGCGAAACGACAACGCGCGTGGAATGATGCGCGCCGACCTTGCCGATATACGGGCATCCAGCCGACTGAGGAGATCACATGACCATTGCCGTGGGAAGCCGCTTACCCGACGCCGCCTTTCGTGTCATGACCCCTTCCGGTCCCGCCAGCAAGACAACCGACGACATCTTCGCGGGCAAGCGCGTTGTGTTGTTCGCTGTCCCCGGCGCGTTCACGCCGACCTGCAACAACACGCATCTTCCAGGATTTCTGAGCAATTTGGAGGCTTTCAAAGCCAAGGGCGTCGACATGATCGCCTGCACGGCCGTCAATGATCTCTTCGTGCTGGAAGCGTGGTCGAAATCGACAGGCGCCCAGGACAAAATCACCTTTCTGTCGGATGGCAATGGCGAATTTGCGAAAAAGCTCGGCCTCGACATGGATGGTTCGGCGGTCGGCTTCGGCATCCGCTCGAAGCGCTACGCCATGCTGGTCGAGGATGGCGTGGTAAAGACGCTTAACGTCGAGGACGCGCCAGGCAAGGCGGAGAAAAGCGCCGCCGAGGCCTTGCTGGACGCTGTCTGAGGCTCGGGAACGCTAGGGCACGTCACACCCATTTCGGAATTGCCTGACGACCTCAGTGTCGTCCCGGAAGGCCGTCAGGCCGAGCCGGGATTGATGGGCGCATTTGCCAGCTTCGTCCCATGCTGTGAGAGGCTCTAGAGCATCGAGCCTGAAATCAGAATCGCCAGGGATTCCCTTCTGTGACGAATTGTGATTCACCCTCCTTGGAGGTGGATCATGGGCAAAAGCTACACATCCGACTTACGTCGGCGCGTCAT
>Ga0136634_10000875_pt1 | contig 12078 bp, 10 predicted proteins | sample AntDrymUQ8332106_2_FD_104654 | JGI IMG/M metagenome (GOLD analysis project Ga0136634, IMG submission 104654) | Polar desert sand microbial communities from Dry Valleys, Antarctica - metaG UQ833 (21.06) | ecosystem: Environmental > Terrestrial > Soil > Desert | place: Antarctica: Dry Valley... | reverse complement strand
GAAGAGCTAGAGTATTTATTGCACCGCCTCTTAAATGAAGCGCAATTAATAATTAAATGGGGTCGCAAAATCAAAAATAAGGGTAATGCTTGTATCACAGTTTAAATGTGCAACAGCTTACCACCAGATAGTATCAATCATCAGCAATTCCAATAGTTTTGCTCTCTGGCTGAATTTGCCGTAAAAGGGATGCCAATTGTACTGAATTTCCTCAATTACTCAACGGGTAATATTTGGCTTGACGGCTGCGCTCAACACGAGTATCAATTTGGAGAATGGACAGTCGAAAACTTGATATTTTTATCAGAACAATGGCAAAGTGCTAAAGAATTAATAACCCAGGCTCAACAGGTCATTGACTGGCTTGCTACTGACCGCCATCGACATTTTCAGCAAATTCTTGAACTCTGGAACAAAAGCACCTTGTCAATTTGAATTACCCCTGAATCCGAATAATTACGAGTGAACCAGCAACCGCTAGTGCGGTTGTAGTTGTTGGAAATTGAGGTCTTAATTATGACTGAAACTCTAACAACAGTCGAAAGAATTGCACGTCTTAATGACCAATTACGTCAAGGAGATACCAAATTTGGTGAAATTCGGATTACTCAAGCTGTAAAAGCTCTTCTTCCCGAACAGCAACAAAAGTTACTGCAATTACTAAGAGATTTTAACACCTTTGAAGCTGGCAACAACCCCTACGGAGAACGAGATTTTCTTAGCATTCAACTTGACAGTAAAAGCTATTTTTTCAAAGTTGATTATTTTGACAGGAAAGCATGGCTGGAAAATCAGGAAGTTAGTTCACAATGTCCAGAAGACCCCGACAAAACTTGGAGAGTTGCTACCCTAATGCAGTCGAACGAATATTAATTTTCAAGCATGAGCTAACCTTACCTATCGGGTTAGCTCCATAACCTCTATCGATTTCAAGTTATTATGCAACATTTGTCAGGAGAAGTCTTTCGTGAAATTCTGCAAACAGCTCCCCGACAGCTAGCAGAAATTGATGCTGAATTACTGTTCATCAAAGAACAATATCTGTTCCATTATAGAGAAGGAACAAAGGAACACTACAAACTACTCTCCTCTGTCAGTTTGAGAACTGCATTTTCTCACGAGCCGATTGATACGGATTGGATGCCCCCAGGAGTCATAAGGTGGGGAACTAACTCTCAAGGAAATTGGGTAGTAAAATTCATATCTCCTGCCCAATATAACCTCCAATTTGATGATAGTAAACCCATTACTATTCCACTAACTGCCTTGGTATTTGTAGGACAAAACACTCAATATTGGGTATTTGCAACAGATCTTGCTACTTTCAACCCAGAGTCGAAAGCTTACCACACTCCTTTACCAAACATCCATCCAAACGGTTTAATTTGCTGGGGGGAAAATACTCCACCTGTTGCTTCAACTCAAACCATTGACATTGCTTGGCAGAGCTTCATAACCACTCCTTTCAATGCTGACTTATCCAGCCAAAAAAGCCGAAAGTGTCCCCAAGATGTCAGAGAACATCTGAAAAGTTTAGCCTTGAGAAAAAGGCGTACCTATCCTGTTAAAGATTTAGTTGAAGTGAGGTACAGTCCTTCAATTGACTCTTTAGTGCAACACCTCCTATTGATTGCTAACCCTACCTAAATCAAAACTTCTATGTAGAGACTGCACTCAATATTTATTGTTCAACACAAAGTTTAAGTTAATGCTAAAACTTTTTAACCACATTCATGTCTCTATTCCCTTGCCTCCCATTGCTACTGGGGTATTCTGCGAATACGTTACAGCCTCTAACGGCGTGTTTGTGCGTTCAGTTCGCCCCGGACTAGAGGCCATGATTCCTGTTGCAAATTCAACGCCCAATACTATCAAAGGGTTGCCACCTATAGAACCATACTTGCACCTTGAGACTCGTTTAGTACCATCAGAACTGCTACTTTCTATATTGACAAAAGCTGTTTTCACCAAAGATAGCAGTGGCAATCTCACAGAGATTTTATTTCACCTATCCCTTGACAGTAGTAATCAATGGCAACTGACAATTCCAGTCCAATTGACTACACGAACGAGCTGCCAGCCTTTTGACAATTCATCCTACTCAACTGCTTTAATTGAGTGCCACTCTCACGCAGAATTGCCTGCTTTCTTTAGCAGCACAGATGATGCTGACGAGCGGGGTTTTCGCCTCTATGCAGTCTTGGGTAAAGTTAATACCTTGACTCCTGAGATTTTAGTAAGAATCGGAATTTTCGGACACTATAGCTTAATTAAAGCTAATTCTGTATTTGAAGAGCCACATTTTATCACTGATGCTTACCAAAACTCCCTTAAACCTCGACTTTGAGTACGCAAATTCCACACCTCTCCTTCTCAAAGATTACTCTCACCTTCACTTATGGCTCGTTGGCTGTGGCGGCACTGGCTCTTATGTAGCTGAAAGTTTAGCACGATTAGCTTACGTTTTCAAACAAGTTGGGAAAAATGTCAATATTACCTTTGTAGATCCCGATATTGTGGAAGATAAAAATTTGGGGAGGCAGAGATTTTGTCAATCTGAACTTGGACTGAATAAAGCCACTACTCTTGCCTTGCGTTACAATCTTACCTGGGGGCTAGAAATTAGTGCAATTCCTGACTATTTTGACCCCAAATTGGTAAAATCATACTGGAATGATTTGGTAATTATCATTGGCTGCGTTGACAATAGTGCTGCTCGCCGTTCCTTGGGCAAAACGCTAGAGAATAACCGCCACGCTGAGATTCCGAGAATCTGGTATCTTGATGCTGGCAATAACTTTGATAGCGGTCAAATTCTACTGGGCAGCCATAATAGCCTTGAAGAGCTAACTCCGCACCTGGATAAGTTCAAGAAAACAGGCATTATGGGAGCGCTTCCCTCTCCTGTTTTACAATGCCCCAATTTGATAGAATTGCGACCTGAAGAATTGGGAAATACCCATTTATCTTGTGCTGAGTTGGCTAATCTTAACGCTCAGAGTCTCACAATTAATCAAACGATTGCCTCAATCGTTACTGACTATCTATTCCGCCTCACTTTGACAAAGGACTTGCGTAAGTTTGCCACTTTCCTTAACCTTAAATCTGGTTCTATGCGCTCAGAATTTATCAGTTGTTCATCTCTCATAAAGTTTAGTTGTACTTGATACAAATCCTGGTTAGCTACACCTAACGGGATAACAACCCGTCAAAAGCTTGATAAAATCAAGGTATATTGCTGTGATACCCTTCTGAAAAATCTGAGATACTAAAGGGGGGTTGAACAATACACCCTTCCCCTTCCCCTTCCCTTTTATTTTGCTAACTTTATTGAGATTTTTTTGGGTTTAATACTGTATGAATTGCCCGATCTAGACTCTCGATAAATTCACTAGGATAAGTAGAAAATTGACTCTTTCTCACCTTAGACTTGGGCGGTGTAGAGTTGTAGCGTTTGGTATAGGCATCGTCGGCAAAGGATTGAATCAGCTCAATCTGACTAGGGTTAACTGTAATTTCCAAGACCTTGACTTGCTCAGGCAATGTCCAAGTTGCTTTCTTTTCATTACTAGGAGAGTAACCATTTTGAGTAATTGATGCCAAGCTTTTTTCGGAAAGTTCAGAGTGTTCTGTATCTTGTATTACAGTGAGATCGCTACTGCTGCCATTCTCTAAAATTCCTGTATTTGTTAAGTATTCTTCTAAGATGGGAATTAGAGAGCGATACCACTTGATTTGAGAACCACTCCATTTGTTTGTTGTTGAAGTAGCCAGCAAGGAAATACTATGAGCTGAGCCGGCTTGTGTCAGTATCCAAATTCGCTTGGCTTCGTTACGCTCTTGATACCCAATGAAACTAGAGCTTTGTTGACTAAATCTGGCTTGATTTTGCACTCTAAGTTATCTGTGAGTATTGCTGCTAGTTCCGTTACTGTCATCCCAACTTCTGTCAAAGGGGAAGCTGCACCAATCAGTTGTTTTGCCGTCTCTGCTACCCCTTTGAGTTCTGGGTACATAGAGGCCAGCGAGTTGAATTTAAACTGGGCGATCGCGGACGCACTCAGTCCGGTATCTTGTAGCCAAGCTACCAAGTAATCTATCGTCTCTATGGCGGCAGCAATTTTTTCAGAAGTGGGCATCTTTGCTCGCTTAGTTTTCCATATCGTGATCTTGACAGCATGGCGATATATCTAGCGGGACTTAAACAAATTTAAAGCCTAAATAAAGCCTAAATTTGCTTTATATGCACCAAAGATGCTAGCGAAAACTAGAAAGTTTTAGGCTTCTGTTCGAGAAGATACCCCCTAACGGGAGAAGTTGAAAAAAAATTAACTTCTCAAAGGTTATGGACTCTAACACCGCTTTAATCGGTCTCTCAAATATTTGCTCTAAATCTGACAACACTCCCCCCAGTGAAGTTAAAGAAGTGGTAGCGGTAATTTTCCCTTTTCTCACTCCGCATCCTTCCGATCAACTTCCCTTTAAAGTAGGCGATATCATCAAAACTGGTAAGCATTACGGTACTGTCACTTCTCTAAATCAAACCGATCGACCTGTAAGAATTACCTGGGATGCTAGTAACAGCGAAGACAGCTTTTCTTGGAATTATACACTTGATGAAATTCGTGTCCTCAAAATCTCCCTTGTGCCTCATTTTATTCCTCAAATAACTACTGGAGAACTTCCAGCTTGCACAACCATCGTACTTGCTAATTCGCAACAGGTACAATTCAGTAACACAACTATTTTCCAAGTAGAATCGCTAACTGAACACCACATTTTAATCTCGACTCTCGACCAATCTTATCTCTTTCCCATCAACTTGTTTCCAGGCTACCCGACAAGTTGTACTATAGATATCCCTGCACCCCAGCAATTAAAAGCCGCCCGCTGTTTGTCTGTCAATGAACTCAGAATCAGAGCTAAGACGCATTTAGCTCTTGAAGTGCCCGATAACTTCTTAGAATTCGCTATGCCGCTCCAAAAACAGCAGTTGAAAGAAAAACTGGCTCGACAATTGAGCGAAGAAAATTACGAAATTCTCGACTTTAACATAGCTTGGGAAGAAGCCTGGAAGCAGCAGTTAGAAAACCTAACAAAAAAACAAGGCTTCTACGGATTTAGAGAGGGATATTGCATTTTACAGCACCGAGAAGGAGTTCAACGAATGGGGACAGTTATTACCTTGAACGTTGAAAATCCACGTCCATTTCAAATCCAGTGGAACAGCGGAGAACTCCAAAGTTACAGCTTGACAGAACTCAAAGGTTTGAGCATAGCCCGCATCGAACCCCTTGTTAAATTATCGCCCAATGTGGCTTATCAAATTAGCGAAGATGGCTTCTACTTTAGAGCTTGGATTGGGTTCCGTACTAAAGCACTAGCTAAAGCGTGGCTAATACCTGTTAAAAAGCTAGTCGGCAACCTTAGCAACTTAATTGATTGCCAAATTCCCGATATTCAACATACAGGATCTAAATACGAATATGCTGTAGAATGTCCCCGGCATAAAACATTAAAGAAGCGTTTAGAAGCTCTCGCAAAAGTTGCTGAACTTGTTGATTTAGAAAGGATGCCCTTTAGAAGATGAGTGGGAAATTGCGACCACTCCGTAAGAATTAGAGGGTGCTTTTTTGCAGGAACAAAAAACAGAAAAATTTCCTATTTGTCTTAAAAATTTTATTAAGAGGAATTACGAATTGTAAGGGCAACATAAGGGTTTGGGATTTGAAGTTTACTTGCATAGTCCTGGACGCATAAATACCAAAGAAACTGGATTTTTCACTTCTATTAAAGACTCAAATGCAGTATTTTTCTAAAAAAACCCGGTTTTCGCGTAACGTAACTCCTATTGCATAACGCAGTGAAAGCCAACACCTGTGAATGACAAAAAATCATTCTCGCTGCGTAAATCATGAGCGATTAAGAGGGATTATCGGACTACTTAATAAGCGTCCATTCCCCTCTCCCCTCAAGGGTAGGTTTTTTACAATTCAGAAATTGAGGGCAAGCAAGAGGCAATTTTTAAAGGCATAACAAGTCGAAATCCGGGCTTTTTCGCTTATCCCTCTCTCCCTCTCTCCCTCTCTCCCCCTCTCCCCCTCTCCCTCTTTCTCTCCCTCTCTCCCTTGCCAGGAATCTAAAAAACCTACTCTTGAAAGACTCCCCCGTCAAGCTAACGCTTAATCAAAGGTTGATAAAATTAGTAATGGACGCTAACTAATGATTCAAACCTTACTCGAACAACCCCAAAAACTTACACAATTTCCCTTCACGCTCAAACCGCAACAGCAGCAAGCCCTTGACAAATTGAGAACCTTTCTAACCACTACCGAGTCATTCTTCTTGCTGTGCGGCTACGCAGGAACTGGAAAATCCACAATAGTCTTCCAAATTATCCAAGAACTCTTGAGTCAAAGCAAACGCATTGCCCTCACAGCACCTACTAACAAAGCAGTCGGCATCCTCCGAAAAATGGCAGCGTCTCAAGGCATTTTCGGAGTAGATTTTCTGACGATACACCAACTTTTAGGATTGGGCATGGTCAGAAAAGAACAAGAAAAAGCCTTGTCACAGACCTGTTCCAGCAGCCTTCACCTCTACGATATCATCTTCCTCGACGAATGTTCGATGGTTGGAAGCGAATTGTGGAAATGGATAGAACGCAATTTTGAACGTACATTCTTCAATCACCGCAAGCTAATTTTAATGGGCGACCCGGCTCAGCTCAATCCTGTAGGAGAAAAAAAGTCGCCTGCTTTCAGCATTACCAATAAAGCTGTACTGACCAAAGTTGTCAGGCAAGCAGGGGAAAGCCCTGTGCTCGATTTCATAACAGAATGCCGTTCTTTTGTCAATAGCAAAGCAGACATATTTTTGCCATACTCTAAATACAAAAAAGGAGACAAGTCAAACGGTGCATTCAAAGTCAAATCAGAAACGCTGCTGCAATATGCCGTCAAAACGATCGATCGAGAATTTGGTCAAAATCCCGATCGTTTCAGAATTCTGTGCTGGACTAACAAACGAGTCAACTACTACAATCAGCTTATCAGAAAGCAAGTCTACGGTCAAGCTGCATCCAGATTTGTACCGGGAGAAAGGCTAATTACCAAAAAACCCGTCATGGCACCTGACGGCAAAACCGTAATTTTGCCGACTTCAACGGAATTTACCGTCAAGGAAGTTGAGATTAACCAGCACGGAGGCTATCGAGTTTGGCTGCTAAAAATTGTGACTGATGACGGTTTATTTCGGCAAATCTTTGTCCTGCACGAGTCCGAAAATAAGCGTTACCAGGCTGAACTTAAAGAAAAGCTCAAGAGTGCTAAACGCAATGGATTTCTTTGGAGGAAATATTACTGGTTCAAAGATGACTTGTTTGCTGAAATTGACAATTGCTTTGCTCTGACTATTCACAATTCGCAAGGCAGCACTTTTGATGAAGTTGGTATTGACGGAAGCGACCTTTTCAGCAGATTGTTAATCGGTCAAGATTTGAGCAGGCAACAGAAACTTAAAGAGTACCATCGACTTTATTATGTCGGTGCAAGCCGCTGCCGATATCGAATATTATTTGTTGCCCCCAATGACTCGTACTCAAACAAAAAAATTCTCAAGTACAATGTAAACTTCTCAACCAAGAGGTAAAGTCTTCAACCAAGAGGCACATACGTTTGTAGAAAACAGTCAGTAACACTCAACTTTCCAAAAGCTTCTCCATCGGGACTTAGGCTGCATAAATCAATTTTTACACTATCTGTAGTAGTAACGTGTGCCATCAGCACCCTACAAGTACAGTCCTGGGCGCAACTGGCACAATTAGTAAGGTACGTTACTATCCCAAACCCTCGATAATCGCCTTATAACGAAAGTCTAACGCACCCTACAAATCGATTGGACTATGCCAGTTGCGTAATTCCTAAAGTAGAGTCTGTGCGTAAGTCCTATTTATAAAATAAGGCGAACAAGGAAACGAAAAGGCAAGGGAAAAGAGAAGATAAAGATGGGAAAAAAAACTTTAGTTTTGGGTTGATAGCAACGTTTAAAAAATTAATAATTGTATCGATACGCACCGATTTTGATACAAAACGTCCATGCTTCAATCCAATGCTTTTAAGCCTGGGTTCTTTCCCTTTCTCCTTCTCTTTCTCCTTTCCCTTCTCTTTCTCCTTTCTCAGGCAGCATAACAAGTGCTGCTACCGCAGCGGCAAATCGCACCCTTGACACCAGACTAATTATGGCAAAATCTCGACTGACAAGAACACCCCATAAAGAGGAAGTATTGGAGAGAGCAGTTAAGAAAAAACCCTCGACTGCAACAGCACATAATTCTGCAAAGACTGTGAAGAAATCAGTCAAAGCAACAACTGAAACTGACTCAGTTTGCGAACCCTCAACAATCTTTCCAGAAGAAGTAGAAGCCTCGCAAATTTGCACAAATTTTGCAGCACTTCCAGCCGTCGATGTTCCTTCTCTAGAAACTGTGTCAAATGAGGCAATATTGCCTTCTTCTTATTCTCTCCCATCAGCTATTGAAATTGCCTGCGATTCAAGAGAATTCAACGATTATGTACAGGCTCTGAAAGGCATCATTCCCAGCAATAGCAGCCATCCCATTTTGTCCAATATTTTGATTGAAGCTGATGCTGAAACTCAACATTTGCACCTGACTGCTTACAATTTAGAATTTGGAATGCAAGTGAGCTTTGGTGCGAATGTCAATCAATCTGGAAAGCTTACCCTCCCCGCACCCATACTTGCTGACATTCTGGGAAAATTTCCTAACGGCAGCCTTACCTTAAAGAGTTCTTCTGAAATTATTAAAGGAAGCGACGTTCCATCAGTCAGTGCCACTCTGAGTGCGTCAAGAAGCAAGCACGCCATTCGCGGGCTAGCTGCGGACGAATTTCCGGCTATCCCCAGCGTTCAACAGAAACTTGTAACGCTTCCTGCTAGCGTGTTAATTTCTATCCTCAAAGCTAGCTTATTTGCTGTAAGTTCTGAGGAAAACAAACGCATTTTAACTGGAGGTAATTTTCAACTCAGTCGCGACGCAGAGAGAGGACTCGATAAACTGAGAGTTTGGACGACAGATGGGCATCGGGTAGCAATGGTTTTAGGATTGAACGAAAGCAGCAATTCCTATCTTTTGAGCCGTCAAATAGTTAATTTTACTGTCCCTGCTAAGGTACTCCGGTTATTGGAGCGTTCTTTGAATTCTGCTGACAAAGTTACGATTTACTATGAAGGTTTGCCAGAGCAACCTAGTAATTTTGTCGCATTCGAGTGGAATAATTGGCGGTTGACAACGAAGTTGCTAGAAGGGCAATATCCGGTTTGCGACCAAATTATCGCTCCCTATCGACCTGAATTTAGCCATCAAGTGGTGGTTGAGAGGTTGAGCTTTTTAAAAGCCTTAGAGAGGTTAGCTTCTCACAGCGACAAGTCTCACCTAACAGCTATTTTAGAATTCGATTTAGATGCCCAACAAGTGCGAGCATCACTCAACAATACTCTCAGTTCAGGAACTGAGACAGTTGATGCTAAACTCTGGGGCTGTGAGTTTCGTCTCAAGTGCGACATCCGCTATTTGATTGATACAGCTAAAGCGATTTCCAGCTCTGATTTGCGGGTGTTAATGGCAACTCCTACCGCTCCCCTACTGATTGCACCGTTTGGAACGCCTGCGTCGGGTACAGAGGCTTTAGAGTGCGAATATATTGTCGCTCCGCAAGAATAGTCGTGCATGTGGGAGTGGCATCTAAATTTGATGCCCTCTCCTGCAAAAAATCGGAGCCTATTGCTGTATAATTTAGGAGGGCTTAAGTGGTTCTTTGCAACACTAAATTGTCTACAAAGATCACATATATTTTACTATTTGTTTTTGATTTAAGCAACGTTTTGGCTAGTCAATTAGTGAGTTTTAATGTTTCTCTCCATTGGTTTAAATAAGCTCGCAACCGCCGAGAATTTTGCATCTTTAAAACTCCCAAGACCGCAAGTCAGCGGGGTGTAAATTGCCCCTGTTTTGCGCTCTGGAATCAGTTTCCACTTGCTCAAACTTTTTGCTTTCGATTTTTCCTTCATGCCGCAATACGGTTCAGTTAATTTTTTTTTGTCATTGCGAGCTTTGGGCGAAGCATAAGCCCTTCGGGCAGGCTTCGCCAACGCAGTATTTATTTTTCACAGTGTTTTGTCTCCATGAGTGTCTTATCTGAACCGTATTGCTTCATGCCGTGCTTTTTTGCTGTATCTCAGCAGCAGATGGTTTAGCAATTTTTCCTTCCGGTAGTGTGTTCGGCGCGCCAGCGCCAACAACTGAGCCAGGACTTACGCCAAAAATACTTGGTAACACTATTAGTAGCGGTAGAATACACAATTTTTACACTACAGATAGAGCTTATACGTAAGTCCTATGAGTTTAACTTTAGGCACGGCTCCCCTATCGGGGAATAGTTACCAGAAGTATTCTAACCACTCAAAATGTACCAACCACTGCACCTCAAATACCGCCCCAAAAACCTCCAAGAATTAGTGGGTCAAGACACCATCAAAACAACCTTGACCAATGCCATCACCTCCGACAAAATTGCTCAAGCTTACCTATTCACTGGTCCCAGAGGAACAGGCAAAACTTCAACCGCTCGCATTCTTGCTAAATCCCTCAATTGTTTGAATAGCAAAAAGCCAACCGCCACTCCTTGCGGGGAATGTTCAAGCTGCAAAACCATTGACTCCTGTTCAAGCTTAGACGTAACTGAAATCGATGCTGCCTCTCACAATGGCGTGGATGATGCCAGAGAATTAATACAACACAGCAACTTTGCGCCAGCGATGAGCCGTTACCGCATTTGGATTTTAGATGAGTGTCACCAACTCAGTACCAGCGCTCAAAATGCTCTCCTCAAATGCCTTGAAGAACCTCCGGCTCATGTGGTATTTATTCTCTGTACAACTGAAGCACATAAAGTCCTGCCGACAATTATCTCCCGCTGCCAAACTTTTAACTTCCGAGCCTTGTCAGTTGATGCTATTGTCGGACAATTGGACAAAATTAGCTCTGCTGAATCTATTGCGATCGCAACTTCGGCCATGCGGGATCTCGCTCGCACCTGCGACGGGGGGTTAAGGGATGCCCTGCAATTACTTTCTCAGCTTTCACTGCTAAACTCAGAGATTACCCTAACTCAAGTTGCAGAAGTATCTGGCAGCATCAGCGAGCAAGACTCGATCGCCCTTCTCAAAGCCATTCATTCTGGCGATACCTTAAGCGTACTGCAATCTTCAAGAACCCTCATTGACAGCGGCAAAACCCCCAAACTGATTATCAGCAACTTGCTAGCAGCAATGAGAGATTTGCTCATTGTCAAATCAACGCGCCACTGCCAGAATTTAATTACAGGGCCCGTTGGCTACTCACAACTGCGATCACTCGCTAGCACTTTCGATTTTGAAACAATTGATGCGGCTTGTACACAATTGCAAAAATCCGAAGTTCAATTGAGAACTAGCACCAATGCGGCTACCTGGTTAGAAGTCTGCCTGCTGAACTTGATGCTGTCAAGCAAACCCGCTACCCCCGAAACGCGGTTGCCGGCAAATTCCCCATCTAATCAACATGACAAATTTGATAAAATCCCTCAAAAACTAGAGGCTGATTCTCCTGACTTTGAGACAACTTGGGCGCAAATAGTAGCAGCAGCGAAACCAGGCAATCGTAGCCTTTTAAACCGCGCTAAAATTGCCGAACTTTCTGCTGATTCATGTGTGTTAGCAGTAGAAAGAAAATACGCGAACAAGTTTCAGAGTCACCTTGAATCCGTGCAGCGGCTCGTTACTAAAGCTTTAGGCCGCTCTGTTACTGTAACTGTCAAACAACAGGAGGAGTTAGCAGCATGATTAGCATCTTAACTGGGAATGATACCTACGCGATCGCCCGTGAAGTGGAAAAGTGCAAAACTCACACTCACCCTCTCTGGCGAGATTTTAACATCCACCGCTTCGATGCTTCTTCCCTGGATGCTGCCCTTTCTGCTGCTGCTTCAGTTCCTTTCGGCGGAGGAAGCAAACTCATTG
>Ga0136634_10000874_pt1 | contig 12079 bp, 8 predicted proteins | sample AntDrymUQ8332106_2_FD_104654 | JGI IMG/M metagenome (GOLD analysis project Ga0136634, IMG submission 104654) | Polar desert sand microbial communities from Dry Valleys, Antarctica - metaG UQ833 (21.06) | ecosystem: Environmental > Terrestrial > Soil > Desert | place: Antarctica: Dry Valley... | reverse complement strand
TGAAAAAACAGCGATCTATCTAAAACGTTATAAACAATATAAACAGCTTGGCGCCTTTTTAGAACAACAAACAGGCAGTGAGTTGTCAGCAATCACCAGTGATTCGGAGAAGCAATTTCAGGTGTAGCTCACCGTTCACCATTCATAAATTAGAAATTTATCCAGCATGAGTCGTTATAGTCACTTACAACAGGAAGCCTTTGAAACGAACATGCAATTGCCAAAACTGGGACTTGTACTTTTTACCTTTGGCAATGTAAGTGCTGCTGATAGAGATATTGGTGTGTTTGCCATTAAGCCCAGCGGAGTGCCTTATGAAGAACTCACCCCCGGAAAAATGGTCATCGTAGACTTTGAAGGCGATACCGTGGAGGGGTCTTTGCGGCCATCATCTGATACTAAGACGCATGCAGTTTTATACCGGCATTGGGAAAAGATTTCCGGCATTGTACATACGCATTCCATATATGCAACAGCCTGGGCGCAGTCGCAAAGGGATATTCCCATTCTCGGCACCACACACGCAGATCACAATACGGTGGATATTCCCTGCGCTCAACCAATGAGTGATGAAATGATCAAGGGCAATTACGAATACGAAACCGGATTTCAGATCATCAATTGTTTCAATGAAAGAGGTTTAAGTTATGAAGAGGTAGAGATGGTATTGGTAGGAAATCATGCCCCGTTTACATGGGGCAAAACTGCAGCCAGGGCCGTTTACAATAGTGCTGTACTTGAAAACATCGCTCAGATGGCTTTCCTGACAGAACAGATCAACCCTTCTTCACCACGATTAAAAGAGGCATTGATCAAGAAGCATTTTGAACGCAAGCATGGTCCTGATTCTTATTATGGACAATAAGACAACTGACTCAAATCTCAACAAAATAATTACTGATGCAAAAAAATAGTTTTCCGATGGGAATGGTAGATCTGGAAGTATGGTTCATTACCGGTAGCCAGCATTTATATGGTGAAGAAACCCTCAAAAGCGTCGCAGCGCATTCACAGCAGATCGCAGACTCGCTGGATCAGGCAAAACAAATTGTTGTGAAAGTGATATTCAAGCCTGTAGTTAAATCGCCCGAGGAAATATTCGGTATTTGTCAGGAGGCAAACCATGCAAAAAAATGTATTGGGCTCATCGCCTGGATGCATACTTTTTCGCCTGCTAAAATGTGGATCGGCGGATTAAAGATTCTGCAAAAACCTTTGCTGCATCTGCATACTCAATTCAACCGCGATATACCCTGGGGTGATATTGATATGGATTTTATGAACCTCAATCAATCGGCCCATGGTGACCGGGAGTTCGGTTTCATCATGAGCAGGATGCGATTACAAAGAAAAGTTGTGGTGGGCTATTGGCAGGATTCAACTGTTATTCAGAAAATCAATGCCTGGACAAGAGCCGCAGCCGGCTGGCACGATTGGCAACAGGCAAAGTTTGTTCGCTTTGGTGATAATATGCGATATGTTGCTGTAACGGATGGAGACAAAGTGGAAGCTGAAATGAAGTTTGGTTATTCTGTGAATACGCATGGTGTCGGTGACCTGGTGAAAGTGATCAATGAAACGGGTGACGGGGAGATTGATCAATTGTGCAAGGTGTATAGTGAACAGTATCAATTGATGGATATTTTGAAAGCCGGTGGTAACCAGTATGCTTCACTAAGGGAAGCAGCAAAGATTGAAATAGGTTTGCGAAATTTTCTGCAGGCGGGAAATTACAAAGGCTTTACCGATACATTCGAAGATCTTCATGGCCTTTCTCAACTGCCTGGTATTGCAGCTCAGCGTTTGATGGCAGAAGGATATGGATTTGCCGGAGAAGGTGACTGGAAAACTGCCGCACTGGTACGACTCATGAAAGTAATGGCAGACGGTCTGGAAGGTGGAAATTCATTTATGGAAGATTACACCTATCATTTTGAACCAGGTAATGAAATGGTGTTGGGAGCACACATGCTTGAGATCTGCGAAAGCATTGCGGCCGGCAAACCCAGGTGCGAGATCCATCCACTCGGTATCGGTGGTAAGGCCGATCCGGTAAGGCTTGTATTCGATGTGGATGGGGGTGCTGCATTAAATGCTTCCATCATTGATATGGGCAACCGGTTCAGGTTGCTCGTAAACGAAGTGGAAGCGATGGCTCCAAAGTATGAACTTCCAAATCTTCCGGTAGCCCGGGTACTCTGGAAGCCTTTGCCTGATATGCAAACGGCCTGCGCGGCATGGATACTGGCGGGTGGTGCCCATCACACTTGTTACAGTCAGAATTTAAGTGCAGAACACCTCGAAGACTTTGCTGAAATCGCAGGTATCGAATATGTTGTAATCAACAAACAAACCGTACTTCATCCATTTAAGAATCAATTGAAGTGGAATGAGGTTGCCTACAAGATGTAAATAAAAATTATCAGGTAGTATTAACCGGCTACCTTATTTTTAGGAATCAAAACAATAACTCTAACGACTTCTTGCTTATGACTAACAAACTGGTATTTACGGATTACCTGATTTTCATCATTTACTTCTTTATTGTAGCAGGTTATGGCTACTGGATTTATCAGCGAAAGAAAAAAGCAGTTACCGATACACATGATTTTTTCCTTGCCGAAGGTTCTTTAACATGGTGGGCCATTGGTGCCTCTCTGATAGCTTCTAATATATCCGCTGAACAGTTTATTGGCATGAGTGGTAACGGTTTCACCGTGGGTATTGCCGTTGCCGCGTATGAGTGGATTGCGGCGATTGCACTTATTATAGTGGCCGTTTTTTTTATGCCCGTTTATCTAAAGAATAAAATTTTCACCATGCCGCAGTTTTTAAAAACGCGGTACAATGAAACGGTCAGTTTGATCATGGCCATATTCTGGCTTTTCCTGTACATATTTGTAAATCTTACTTCTATCCTTTACCTCGGTGCTGTTGCTATAGATAATTTATCGGGCGGCGAACACTTTCACCTGATCATGCTTGGGCTCTCTGTGTTTGCGATCATTATTACGTTGGGTGGCATGAAAGTAATCGGTTACACCGATGTAATCCAGGTATTGGTATTGATCATCGGGGGTTTAGCGACGACTTATGTTGCATTAACGATGGTCAGTGAACATTTTGGATATGGAAAAAATGTTATGGCAGGATTCAATGCATTACTGAAAGATTCTCCTGAACATTTTCGCATGATACTGGATAAGCCTGGTCCGGGTACACCACAGGCGGAGGTAGATAAATATTTAATGTTACCAGGTATCTCCATGTATTTTATAGGGCAGTGGATCGTAAACCTTAATTATTGGGGCTGCAACCAGTACATCACACAAAGAGCCCTGGGAGCGGATTTGCAAACGGCCCGCACAGGTATCCTGTTTGCTGCTTTCCTTAAAATCATGATGCCTGTTATTGTTATGCTGCCCGGTATTGCTGCGTACGTATTGTACAAAAACGGAGGATTGCAGGCAGAGATGGCACCCGATGGTGTCCTTAAAGCAGATAATGCTTATTCTTCCATATTGGGGTTTCTGCCTACGGGTATCAGAGGACTTTCCCTGGCGGCCCTGACTGCTGCTATTGTTGCTTCACTAGCAGGTAAGGCCAATAGCATATCTACCATTTTCACCCTGGATATCTACAAAAAATACATAAAAAAAGAGGCTACCGAAAAGCAAATGGTGTGGACAGGCCGGATAACAATTTTGGTTGCCATGATCATCTCGATCATTTTTACCTGGAAAGATCTATTGGGTATTGGCAGAGAAGGTGGATTTACATTTATTCAAAAATATACCGGCTTTATTAGTCCCGGGGTATTTGCTATGTTCATATTGGGTATGTTCTGGAAACGAACGACCGGGGCCGCAGCCATTGCGGGTGTGATAACAGGATTTGTACTTTCCGTGGTATTTATCAATTATGCGCCACAGTGGTTTGGCAATGACACTTTTTTATACACTGCCTATCAAAATAAAGATGGAGTATATGAGATTCCTTTTCTTCTTTGTATGGGATACTCATTCGTTTTTACAGTGATTGTGATGGTGCTGATGAGTTTGGCCGGACCAAGAATCAATCCGAAAGCTTTCGAGATCGATTCGTCTATGTTTAAGCTGAAGCCTATGACAACCGCATTGGTAGTAGTGATACTGCTGATCATTTCGTTGATCTATGCGCGGTTCTGGTAAGGATTGTTGTTAGGAAGAAGATATTTACCACGGAGACAAGAAGACACAAAGAATACAAGAATCAATTCAACTTCGTGTCTCCGTGGCTATTGCTTTTTTCAACTTAAGACGTTCCCGAATTGTAAAAATCATGTTCTTTCCGCAGAGTTGACATCGTCGTTCTCAGCGAAACCATTTTTCGGGTGATGACTGGCTTACAGCTTCAAATCCATCTTTTTGCCGGTTTTGATTGATGAATAAATCGCATCAATAATTTTTAAATCTTTTAAGCCTTCTTCGCCGTCAACGGGTACTACAGGTTGTTTGCCCTGCAGGATGATGCCCGACATTTCATCCATTTGAAGCGTTTGGTGAGTGATATGGGGTTGTGTCAGTTCTCCCTTATTCGTACGGCCTTTGATAGGCCCATAACCGGTAGAGGGTTGTAATTCTGCGAATCCTTTTTCGCCGTTTAAAAAAAAGCGGTCGAGGTTATTCATGTTATAGGTGGATAAACAGGAAGCTACTGCTCCACCGGGAAAGCCCATTTCAAACTGGATGGTTTCGTCAATACCTTCCTTAAATTTTTCCGGGTTGGTCTTGGTTTCGTGAGCAGTGATCCAAACAGGTTCTTCCCCGATCATATAACGTGCTCCATTAATCGCGTAAATGCCAATGTCCATCAGCGAACCACCTCCTGACAATTGCTTTTTCATTCGCCATTGATTTGGATCGCCTATTCTAAAACCGCACAGTCCCTGGAAAAACATAATTTTTCCAAATTCACCATCTTTCCGCATACGGATTATTTCCAGTGTTTTTGGTTCAAAGTGCATCCGGTATCCAACCAGCAGTTTGACATTTGCTTTCTTACAGGCATCGATCATTTCCTGTCCTTCCTTAGCGTTCACTGCCATGGGCTTTTCGCAAATGGCGTGCTTGCCGGCTTTGGCTACCCTTATAACCTGGTCTTTATGCAAACCATTCGGTGTGATAACGTACACGGCATCGATATCAGGATTGTTCTTGATGTTGTCGAAGTTTTCGTAATTGTAGCAGTTCTTTTCCGGAATGTTGAACTTTCCCTGCCAATCTTTAATTTTAGATGGAGTTCCACTAATCACCCCCACTAATTTGGCCAGTTTACAGGATTGCATCGCTTCAGCTACCCTGGTTCCATAACTTCCTAGTCCCATAATGGCCACCCGTAGCATGGGCCCCTGATACGGAGGATTGCTAAAATCTGGAAGATGTGAGGATCCGTAAGCTAAAAAGGGTAATCCTATTGCAGACACAGTAAGTTTTTGTAAAAAATTACGACGTGAATTCATATTGGAAAATTTTATATTAAGGTTAAAACTATTTGTACTTGTTTAAAAATATTGTTTTACGGCTCAATGAGTCTGCGCAATATCCTGCATTTTATTTGCAATAGAAATAAAATAAATTCTATTCTCACAGAGTCTTACCGGCGAGACTTACCAATATACGATCGCCCACTCTGTTGCCACTGCAACGATCAAAGCGGCATGGAGAATGGTTTCAGGCAGGGAGAGAAAGTTAGGGAAATGGGAGATAGACAAAATCCCCGTATTCCTGAAAAGAAATTGGTTTCAAGGTGTTTTTTTTTAGCCAGTACCGGAAATCATTCATCCCTAAAAGGATTATCAATTCCATCATGCACAGAACATCCGAATAAGTTTTCTGTATATATACCCACAAAATGGTATTGTTCGTATAAATCGACACGGCTATCTTCGTTTCGGTTTTTCATAGGATATTGGATTTTAAACGGGGTTGGATTTCTATTCAGACCCCATTATTTTGCCTCTGTGTCTCTCATGTTCTTCAGATTGTGGTATTAAAAAGTTACCCGTGGAAACGGTCTTGCCTTAATTTTCTATCAAGGATAAATGTTCCAAAAGGCAACAGGGCGGCGATAAATGCTCCCAGCGCCTTAATAAATTTCCATCTATATTGAATCGACACTTTTATCAGCAGCAATCCATACAGAATGAACAAAAATCCATGCCCCCAGCCGGTATACAATACCGCGTGTGGTTTTCCTGCAAAATATTTTAAAGGCATTGCAATGAACAAAAGAAACAAATAAGATACTCCTTCCGCCAGTGCCACCAATCTGAACCAACCAAGCGTAGATTTGAAGAAAGAATTATTGATAGACATGGCGCGGCAATATCAGAATAAAATAGATACCAGGCAAAACTGGCTTTTCATGATGAGGTGCTATTTATCTGAAAGATTGAGGCGCAAAATCCAACTCTTGCTGTCATTGGAAGGCACGAGGTATTTGAGAGGGTAAAATACATGACATCTTATTAATCTCGGTAGCACTTAGGTAACGCTTTTAGAGCTTCGTACGGCAAGAACAAGATATTGAAACATTGTCATTTTCAAAGCAAAGAATCGCTGCTGCTTCCTCAGAATGATAAACAAAAAAAGACCCATGCCGACTATGGGCACACAATAAATTTTAACCTGCCGTATATCAATTGTTAGTATACATGCCGCTTTAAAAGTTTATTTTGCAGGCTCATCTTATTTATATTAATGACTGTAAGGCCCGTATTCCGCCGGTTTTTTAAAATATTACTGATTGTAATTGGAATACATGCCATTGTGTTTTTGGGGTTACATATTTGGTTTGTTAACAACGCAAGAGGCGTTTTAAGACAGATTGTTACTGAGAAATCGAACGGAAAATTAAAACTCAAACTATCCAAACTCAGTTTTGATTTTTTTTCCAATAGGTTACAAGTGCGGGAGGCAGATCTCGAAAGCACAGATACAATTAGCCAACCAGCTTCTTACCATGTGAAGTTCCGGAAGCTTACCCTTCGAATTCATTCATTCTGGCCGCTGATATTGCAAAAAAAGCTGTTGCTCGATTCCATTAAATTACATGATCCGGTAATTGATGTATTGCTATGGCGAAAGGATACTGCATCAAAATTGGTAAAGGACGATCTTTCCGTTCCCCAGGAAATGGGCAAACTTTATAATTCAATGCTGGATGTGCTGGATGGATTCGGAATAAGACGCATTCTTATTAACAATGCCCGGCTGAGCCTAATCAATAAAATGAAGCCGGGCTCCAAACCGGTAATTATATCCAATGTTTATTTGGAAGTGGTCCGTACCGCCAATGGTACAGACAAGAGGGATGATTTTGTAGCTCATGAGCAAAGTGTGGATCTGAGAACCACGAACCAGAATATTGATTTACCGGGTGGCAGGCACAGGCTTTCATTTAAGACCTTTACCCTGGAGCTTTTTAGGAAGTATATCAAATTAGACAGTTGCACCATTACAGCGATACCCACTGACAGTTCAAAAAGCAGTTACCAGATATTCTTTTCGAAATTATTGCTCATCGGTGTTGATTTCAATGCAATGTATCTCCACAATCTCATCAAGGCAGATTCAGTGTATTGCGAAAATCCTTTGTTTGATATCAATCTGATGGCCTCAAACGGAACGTCGAAGAAAAAGGCAAGACCTGATCCTGAAAAAATAGTTCGTGAACTTACGGGCGATCTTGACCTGGCATTTGTAGGTGTTAAGGATGCAGGAATACACATCAACATCAACGGCAATAAACCACGGTCGCTTTTTAACTCGAACAAGGATAATTTTGAAATGCGGGGATTGCGTATTCACTCCGATTCCTCGGTGCCTGTGATGGTACAACAGTTCGATATGCTGGTTCGTGATTACCGGTTGTATAACGAGGACAGTTCAACAGCATACAGTTTCGACAGTGTTACTTTCAAAAACAACAAGATCGTTCTCAATAATTTTTCCGTTGTCACCACCTCAAACCTTGATACACGACGCAGTCAAAGAGATTATAAAATACCTTATTTTGAACTTACCGGATTGGATTGGTATCAATTGATTTTTGAAGAGAATTTCAAAGCCCGCGAAGCTGTGTTGTATAATCCGGTTATTAATTACACCAGGAATATTACTCCGGTCGTAAGAAAAAAAACAAATCTCTTTACGTCCCTGGAAAATATTGATGACCTGGTTTCGCTGGATAAAGTGAACATCATACATGGCCAGATCAATATGAAAATGGGTTCTTCTTCGTTTGATTTTCAGGATGTAAATCTGAGTATTTACAGCAATAAGCTTTTGAAGTCAACCAATAAAGAAGGCTTGCGGAGGGCCGTTGATCATTTTTCTTTTTCCACTGGTTCTTTAAAATTAAAAGATATTACTGCCCGGTTACAAAATGTACGCTATACGGTAAGCAATTTTATCCATGCCGACAAAGTTTCAATCAATAGCAGAACCGGTAAGTTTACTGCCGCCGTAAACGACGTCTATATCGATAACATGCTAATGGATGACGATCTGGAAACCATCGTGGTAGATGGCTTACGCTGGAAAGATGCAACGGTTTCCCTGAAATCGATGACTTCTCCATCAAAGAAAAACAACGGAGGGGCTACCAGCATTCAATTAAAAAATATTTCAGGAAACAATACGCAGTTCACCTTTTCAAATAGTAAAACATCGGTTGCCAGTTATGTGAAATCTCTTCAAATTTCTTCCCTGTTAAAATCCGGTACTCATCCATTAGAGATAGCCGGGCTTAATTTGGCAGGAAATAATCTCTCCGTGGCCAGTGCACTGTTAAAATTTAACACCGGCGATTATCAGATTGCCAGCGGGTCCCCTTCTTTTATGTCGCAGGTTCATATAGAACGGATTGACAAAAAGGATTCATTGCGGGTCGAGTCACCCATGATCCATTTTATAACTGATATTAATAGCATTCTGGCTAATGATTTTCACATAACCGATTTGCAGTCTCAATCACTAAAAGTGAATATCAAAAAATGGAACACGGCACAAGTAAAAGCAGCGGGCAATGATACCTTCCGGGCGCCCACCATTCGCATCGACCGCATCTTAGCCACGCAGCCGGATATACATATAGCAACCCACCGTAACGATTCAGTAACGATCATCAATATCCCAAAATCGGATAGCAGTATGATAAAGGCTTCCGGTTTTTCATTTGGTAATGAAGGTCTGAAGTTGGATTTATTATCAGTTAAAGCCAATGCTGCCAGCTTTGTAAAACCAAGCGGGGAAATCATTGGTGTTGAAAAAGGCTCGGTGAACCTGGAGCTAAGTAACATTCAGGTAGCAAAAAAAGAAGGCAAACCAGTCTGGAGTGGATTGATCAATACTCTTTACCTGGAGAATCCCAACAGTTTGGCATTCGGTAAATATAATAACCGGCTGGACTTTAAAGAAGTATCCATCGGTAACTTCCAGGTACGGTCCGGTTACATGGCCGATTTTAATCAATTGCTGAAGTTCAATGTTTCCGCCTGGTTGCGTTCCGCCACCGGCCAGTATACAGACAGTGCTACTACTTTAAAATGGTTTAATGCAGAATACAACTACACCAATAAAACGTTAAGCCTGGATTCTTTTGCATATTATCCTACTCAACAACGCGATTCTGTTATTGCGAGAACACCATACCAATTCGACTACATTACATTTCATTCCGGTGCGGTTCGCTTTACTGATTTTAATCTGCAAAAATATAAGAATGATAGTGCACTCTTTGCAAACGCCATCAGCGTTACCAATCCAGTCATCACCATTTATCGTGATAAACAGCCTCCATTTTTATCGGGTAAAATCAAGCCACTTCCGGTAAATTTAATCAGGCGTATTTCTCTGCCCGTTTCTGTATCACGGATTAATATTATTGATGGCACGCTCAGCTATACCGAAAAAAATGCAAAATCACGGGCAGAAGGCACCGTGACATTGACACATATTTATGGAGGACTTTCAAATATTAAAAACAGGGGTATTGAGTTCAATGATTCGCTCGGTCTTGCACTAAATGCCTATTTGATGGATTCCGCTTTGATCAACCTCCGGGTAAAGGAATCGTACACGGATACTCTGAGTGGTTTTTTGATGACCCTTCGGATGAGACCCACTTCATTGTCTTTTCTAAATCCGGTATTGGCGCCATTGTCGAATGTAATAATCAGCTCCGGAACAATAGACTCTCTTCATCTTCGGGCCGTAGGCAGAGAACATATTGCACTCGGTGAAATGAATATGTATTATCATAACCTCCGGATAAAATTGGTGAAGCCCGGAGAACCCGATAAATCCACCTTTAAAAACAAGCTGATCAGTTTTCTGGCAAATACATTTATCATTAAAAAAAACAATAAAGGCCGTACCGGTCTTGTATATTTTGAGCGCCTGCGCGACCGGTCGTTTTTTAATTACATAGTGAAAATGACTTTCAGTGGAATGGCTACCAGCGTAGGCGTTAAAAAGAATAAAAAATACAGAAAGCAATACGAACGCGAATTGCAAGAGAGCAATTTACCACCCATCGATTGGGAATAGCATGTATGGACATATCAAAATTCGCCCTTCTTTACCCATCCGGTGCTAAATGCTTTTCGATGCCACTTCCACGTGAACAACGAAACAATTTGCATCTACGCCACCTTCTTTAAAAATGCCGTTGTTTCTATGATGTTGAAGACCTTTGGCTTCAGGCATCACATCCAATTCTCCAATATGTGATTCCAGTGCTTCTTTCATGTTGGCAATGGTTTGCTCAACAGACTTGCCGCTTGCTTTGCATCCCGGTACATCGGGAGAAAAGGATGAATAATTCCCGTCTGCTTTCTCAACTAATACTAAATATTTTTGCATGTAATGATTTGAATGAAATTTTAATGTTTTTAATTTTTGTTTGATTAAAGTAAACTCAACGGATACAAGCCTGTTGCGTTCCCTTTTACATTTTTTGTATCGGTACTGGCTCACCGGCATTCGTTGTTTTGGCCGCAATGTGGATATCTATAGAATGTTCCAACTGATCATCAACCAGCTGCATTGTTTTTTCGATTATGGTCTGCCCGTTACCAGCCGGGATCCTTTCATCCTGTTTGTCTGTTTGAATAACGTTGATACGATAGAAAGTATTTCGGTACTGATATTTAATTGTGAAGGATTTCCACTCCGCCGGAAGGCACGGGTTAATTGTAAGGGTACCTGATTCAAACTTCAGGCCCAGTAATGACTCTGTAATCAGCTGGTACATCCAGCCGGAGGAGCCCGTATACCAGGTCCATCCTCCCCGGCCCTTGTGTTGCGGGGAAGCATATACATCCGCGGCCATAACATACGGCTCCACTTTGTAAATCGCCATTTCCTTCGGATTGTTTCCGTGGTTAATGGGATTGATCATTTCAAAGAATTCCCAGGTACGGCGATTATCACCTAACGCAGCAGATGCCATAACCATCCAAATGGCTGCATGTGTATATTGCCCGCCATTTTCCCTGACTCCCGGCACATAACCTTTTATATAACCCGGATTCAAAGCTGATTTATCAAAAGGAGGATCGAGCAACTGGATCAGTCCGAGATCCCTTCGTACCAGCCGTTTATTTACAGACTCCATCGCAATACGTGAGCGCTGTGGGTTTCCTCCACCCGACAAAACCGACCAGCTTTGGGCTATGGAATCTATCTGGCACTCATCGTTTTTAGAGGATCCAAGTACTGCTCCATCATCAAAATAGGCACGGTGATACCATTCGCCATCCCAACAATGCTTGTCTATATTCAACCGAAGCTGCTCTGCTTTTTCTTTACACAGTGTAGAGAATTCTTTGTCATTTCGTAAATCCGCCAGTTTGATGAACCGGGTAAGTACAAAATAAAGAAACCATCCAAGCCATACACTTTCTCCCTTTCCGTGCCTGCCAACCATATCCATACCATCATTCCAATCTCCGGAACCGATCAGTGGCAGTCCATGTTCGCCTACGGCGAAACCTCTTTGAATAGCCTGTACACAATGGTCATACAAACTGGCT
>Ga0136634_10000872_pt1 | contig 12092 bp, 11 predicted proteins | sample AntDrymUQ8332106_2_FD_104654 | JGI IMG/M metagenome (GOLD analysis project Ga0136634, IMG submission 104654) | Polar desert sand microbial communities from Dry Valleys, Antarctica - metaG UQ833 (21.06) | ecosystem: Environmental > Terrestrial > Soil > Desert | place: Antarctica: Dry Valley... | reverse complement strand
TTCACCTGCATCACAACGATTGTAAACTAACTAAATTATTTATACATCAGTTGAAAATCTTCCCCTACTCCACAAAGTGGCCACCATACTTTACTTCTTGCTTCCGCTGCAGGTTTTCAATTCCTCACAAGCCTACACCATAACCAGCACAGGCCGATGCAGGTGTTTTCACCTGCATCACAACTATTGTAACCTAACTAAATTTTTCTGCTGCACTTGATCTTAATCCTTATTACGATCATACACGAAGACTTTGCATTTCAACGTTGAACTCATTGAACATTGAACCTCCTGAATGTTCAATGCTTCAGCCTTTTGAAATCCTTCCAACCTTTTGCTCCAGCAAAAGAAGATCTGCAAGAACAAAAGCAGTTACCGCCTCCAGCACAACAGGAACCCTTAAAGCAATACACAAATCATGTCTGCCTTTTACTGAAAAATTTTCTACCGTATCTGTTTCAATATTTAAAGTCTGTTGTTCTTTTGGTGTAGATGAAGTGGGTTTTACCGCAACCCTAAAAATAAGATCGTTGCCATTGGTAATGCCGCCGAGGATGCCGCCCGCATGATTGGTAGCGGTTTTTCCTTCCTTGTTTTGAAGCGCATCGTTATGTTGTGAACCAAACATTTTTGCCGAAGCAAAGCCAGAACCAAATTCAATTCCCTTGATGGCGGGGATGGCAAATACCGCATGGCCGATCAATGATTCGGCAGAGTTAAAAAAAGGTTCTCCTAAACCAAGCGGAAGATTAGTAACAATACATTCTACAATACCGCCCACGCTGTCTTTTGCATCAATGGCTTTTTGTAAACCTTTTTCGGTATCCGGCTCCCCTCCTATTTCTGTGATGGTTGCCACACAGGAAACAGCTTCATTGGCCAGCAATAATATTTTTTTGGCTACCACACCTGCTGCCACAAGGCACACGGTGAGCCTGCCGCTAAAATGCCCGCCACCACGGTAATCTTCATAGCCTCCAAATTTTTGAGAGGCTACAAAATCTGCATGGCCCGGCCGGGGGAAGCTGCGCAGCTTTTCATAATCTCCGCTGCGGGTGTTGTTGTTTTCAAAAATAATAGTAATGGGTGCACCGGTTGTTTTGCCATTAAATACTCCTGATAAAAAAATAGGCAGGTCATCTTCTTTGCGGGGGGTTGTTCCTTTTTGCATCCCGCCTTTTCTTCTTTCAATGTCCGTCACAAAATCATCTGCACTCAATGAAATACCCACCGGGCATCCATCTAAAACAACGCCAACCGAAGGGCCATGTGATTCGCCAAAAATATTTATCCTGAAGATGGTTCCGAAACTGTTCAAAATAATTAGGTTTATTTTTTATGATTAAAATGTATACTTTTTATTATTACCTTTTTAAAATCACCCCGTAATAACGGCGCCCAAAAACCGCAGATGTTCATAAAAATCAGGGTAAGATTTATTGATGGCTTCTGCTTCATCAATAGTAGTTGTGCCATCTGCTTTTAAAGCAGCTATTGCAGTTGCCATTGCAATCCTGTGGTCATGCTGGGAATGTACCTGTTCTCCTTTAAGTTGTACCCCTCCTTCAATGATCATTAAATCGTCCTGCAATTTTATCGTCAATCCCATTTTGCCAAACTCTTCCTGTAATGTAAGGGCACGGTTACTTTCCTTATGCGCCAACCTGCTCACCCCTTCAATAACAGATGTTCCACTACAATAAGCAGCCAGTGCTACCAATGGTGGAAAAAGATCGGGACAGTCTGTAGCATCAAAATGAAATGGCTGCAATGTACCCGGCTCTACTGTAATTTCCTGTGGCGTAATACTTATAATGGCTTTGCTCATCATCAATGCCTGCAAAATTGCCCGGTCTGCCTGTGCAGAAAAAACATCCAATCCCTTTACCACAATTTTGCCCGCAATAGCACCGGCAACCAATAAAAAGGCTGCGCCACTCCAGTCTCCCTCTACCGTATAATTTATTGAGGAATGATTGGGTGACACAATGGGGTGGATATGGAAACGTTCATAATTTTCATTGATGACCTTATAACCAAAATGATCCATCATTTGCAAAGTAAGATCTATATAAGGTTTGCTCTTGAGATTTATAACGGTAATGGTTATGGGTTCTTTAGCAGCTTTTGCAAAAGCAATGAGCAATCCTGTTAAGAATTGTGAACTAAGCGAACCATCTACGGTGATGTCTTTAGGTAATAAAGGCCCATGAATATGCAGCGGAAGTTTACCATTGTTAGACACCGTTGCAACACCTAACTGCGGCAATATCCCGTCAAAAAAATCCATTGGCCTGGTAAGAAGACTGCCACTACCGGTAATGGTTGAAGGCTTTGATGTTAGTGCAGCAATTGGTGTGAACATTCGTATGCTTAATCCACTTTCGCCACAGGAAAAAGAAATTTCTTCTGCCCTGCTTTCTTCATCTTTTAATACTTCTGTTTCATTAAATAGCGGGGAGCCGGTAATCTCTATAATACTTTCGCCCCTGTTTTCTATCCCCGCACCTAAATTTTTTATAATAGATAATGCGGCTTTATCATCATTGCTATGGCCCGGATTAGTAACGATGGTTTTTCCGGGGTGCAATAAAGCGAGTGCACATGCCCGTTGCATAGCACTTTTAGATACGGGTGCCAGCACAGTTCCGTGAATAAGAGAAGGAGAAATTTTTACTTGCATAAATGGAATATCATTAATACCCTACAGGCATTGATTGATCAAATCTTTTAATTGCTCTAAAGGAATGGGTTTTACTACAGCATGGCCAATTTTATCCAGCAAAATAAAATTCATCGTATCCTTTGAACGTTTTTTATCCATTATTAAAATATCCCAGATACTGTCTTTATCAAATGGATAAGTTACCGGCAATTGGTATTGCTCTAATAAAACGATGAGTTGCTGCTTTTCTGCAGAAGAGAATTCATTTATTTCTTCACTCAATGTAGCAGCGGCCACCATACCAATACTTATGGCATGGCCATGAGATAGCTGGTAAATATTTTCTATGGCGTGACCAATTGTATGGCCAAAATTGAGCAACCTGCGATCGCCGGTTTCAAATTCGTCCTTTAAAACAACGGCCGTTTTTATAGCCACATTTTTTTCTATCAACTCTGCCAGCAATTGTTTGTCTTCCCGAAAGGCTGCTAAAGTTTTTCCGGAAAGAAAGTCAAAAAACGCAGCATCTTTTATGCTTGCATGTTTAATAATTTCTGCAAAGCCATTCACCCATTCTTCTTCGGGCAGTGTATCCAGAAATTCATAATCAAATAAAAGCATTTCGGGCTGATAAACTGTACCTACCATATTTTTAAATGGGCCTACATCTACCCCATTTTTCCCTCCCACGGCAGCATCAACCATACCCAGTATAGAGGTTGGTACCAACACCAGTTTTATTCCTCTCTTGTAAATACTGGCTGCATAACCAGTCATATCAGTAATTACGCCGCCACCTACGCCCACTAAAATAGTTTCTTTATCAGCCTGCAATTCTAACAACTGGCTAATAATATCATCTACACTTCGTTGCTGTTTAAATTCTTCACCAGCCGGTAATTGTATGGTAGCAAATCCTTCAAATTTTTTCTTATGATGTTTGAAAACATTTTCGTCAGTAACTATTACCACTTTATCCTGCTGGTATAATAATGCTAACTGCGAAAAAGAACCATCAAAAACATATTCAACATTCTTGTTGGAGAATGCCAGCAATTCATTTCTCATAATTTTTATGTTTTCTTACCAATGTTATCCATGCATTTCGTTAGTTCATTGCCTGGCTATCTTAGTTCCATTGTAATGGAAATTTATTTTTCATCATACATCACTTTATTCTGATGGCTGATACTTTCCAAATGCACGGCATCAAAATAACGAATGATAAACTCTTTACTCAGTCCCAACTTTTCACCTTGTGCAACGGCTCTTTCTAAAATTTCGTTCCAGCGGTTAGTTTGCAGGATAGTAACATTGTTATCTCTTTTATAGGCACCGATTTTATCGGCTATTGTCATACGCTGTCCTATTAAAGTCATTAGTTCATCATCTATATGATTGATTTGCTCTCTTAGTGTAGCCAGTGCCGTCACGAACTCCAGTTCTGTAGCATTTTCTGCACGCCACACTAATGATTCAAGAATTTCCTTTAATCGCTCTGGCGTAACCTGCTGCTTGGCATCGCTCCAGGCGTTGTCCGGATCGATGTGACTTTCCAACATCAGGCCTCCAAAATCAAGATCGATACTTTTTTGCGCAACAGATTGTAGCATTAAACGGTTACCACAAATGTGAGATGGATCACAAACCAATAACATATCAGGAAATCTTCTTTTCATTTCTATAGGCAAATGCCACATAGGCGCATTACGATATTGTGTATTACCATAATTGGAAAAACCTCTGTGAATCATGCCTATCTCTTTTATTCCCGCTTTTTGCAAACGCTCAATAGCACCGCTCCACAATTCCAAATCAGGATTGATAGGGTTTTTAATAAGCACGGGAACATTAGTACCACGCAAAGCATCTGCTACTTCCTGCACACTAAAAGGATTAACAGTAGTGCGGGCTCCTATCCAAAGAATGTCTATTTCAAATTGTAACGCATCTTCTACATGTTTGGCTGTAGCCACTTCAACAGCAACCGGAAGACCAGTCATTTTTTTTGCTTGTATTACCCATGGCAATCCTTCTACACCAATACCTTCAAACAAACCTGGTTTAGTACGGGGCTTCCAGATTCCGGCACGGAGCACATCTACCTTTCCTGTAGCAGCCAGGCGTTGCGCCGTTTGTAACACCTGTTCTTCTGTCTCGGCACTGCATGGGCCACTAATGATAACCGGACGTTTTTTCCAAACCTGCATAATATTCTCCTTCATTGTAATGTGTGTTTTATGGTAAAATTAATTTTTAATTTATGTAAGTTCTTTATGTATTATTTTTAGAAAAGCTTTTAATTTTCAAAAGACCTGCTATTTCAAAATCCTTGAAATGGTATTTGCTTTTTGAATTAATTCTGCCAGGTACTCATAATTTTCTTTTTCCAGGCAGCTTTTAAATTTTCTTAATTGACTGATATGTTCATTTAAAACATCCAGGAGATTTTCTTTGTTCTGCATAAAAATAGGCACCCACATATCCGGGTTACTCTTAGCCAATCTTACTGTACTTTCAAATCCACCGCTTGCCAATTCAAAAATTGCATCGTCTTCTCTTTCTTTTTCCAAGACAGTATTGGCTAAGGCAAACGAAGTAATATGCGATATATGACTAACATAAGCCGCATGTAGGTCATGTGCTGCTGCTTCCATATAAATGATATGCATGCCTAAATTTTTATATAATTCTTCTACCATAGACAGGGCATCTGCATCTGTATTTTCCTTATTGCATATCACTACTGCTTTATCTACAAAGGCTCCGGAAACTGCTGCAGCTGGTCCACTAAATTCTGTTCCCCACATAGGATGTGTAGCAACAAAACGTTTGGAATTTGCTACACCGCAAACATTACTTTTAGTGGAGCCAACATCCATAACTACCTGTTTATTTACCTTACTTAAAATTTGAGGTAATAAGCCAATAGCCTTATCTACAGGAATCGCCAGGATAATAAGGTCTGCCTTTTCAATAGCATTATCCAGATCCATTATGCTATCTACCAAATTTAACTCAAGCGCCATTTGCTGGTGTTTTTCATTGGCATCAACACCAATAATAGTTGTGGCAATATTTTTTTCTCTGAGTGCTACGGCCATTGACCCTCCTATTAATCCCACTCCAATAATGGCTACTTTCATTTATAATGATTTATTAATTCTTACTATTGCTTCCTTTATTTTTTCTTCTGTACTGCACAAACTTACCCTTATAAATTTGTTGCCATTAGATCCAAATATTCCTCCTGGGGTAATAAACACATTTGCCTTTTGCAATACTTCATCACTTAACTCATAACCGGTAGAATACTTTTGCGGGATAGAAGCCCAGACAAACATGCCTGCCTGGTTCACATCAAAATTGCAACCGATTGAAGTTAGCAAAGCAAAAACCAATTGCTGCCTTCTGGCATAAACTTCATTTACAGACAGGTGCCATTCCTCCCCTAACTGCAATGCTTTGGCTGCTGCCAGTTGCAAGGGTAAAAACATTCCACTATCCATATTGCTCTTAAACTTGAGCACTTCATTTATTCTTTCCCTGGCACCAACGAGCATGCCTACACGCCACCCAGCCATATTGTGACTTTTGCTCAGGGAGTTCAATTCCAGAGCAACTTCCATTGCACCTTCCGTTTTCATTAAACTAACCGGGTTGTCATTTAATATAAAACTGTAAGGGTTATCATGCACCAAAAGAATATCATGTTTTTTTGCAAAGGCCACCAGGTCATTAAAAACGGTCATGTTGGGCAGGCAACCAGTAGGCATATGAGGATAGTTTACAAACATGAGCTTTACCTTAGTAAGATCAGTTTGTGACAATGTATCCAGGTCGGGTAACCAGTTATTGGTTTCTGTAAGATCATAATCTATAGGAATACCTCCCGCAAGAGTTACTGCGGAGCGATAAGTAGGGTAACCCGGGTTAGGAATTAATGCCATATCACCGGCATCAAGATAGGTCATACAAATATGCATTATGCCTTCTTTACTTCCCATAAGTGGCAACACTTCAAACTCTGCATCAATTTTTACCTGGTACCATTTTAAATACCAATCTGCAATGGCGTTTCTCAGTACAGGACTTCCTTTATAATTCTGATAAGCATGAGATGTTGGCTTTGCACTTTCACTATGCAGGGTTTCTATTACCGTCGGATGCGGCGGTAAGTCGGGACTTCCGATACCAAGGTTAATCACATTTTTCCCTTCCTTATTCATAGAATCAATCTCTCTCAGTTTCTGAGAAAAGTAGTATTCATTTATGCCATCCAGTCTTGTAGCAGTTTTCATAATCACTTTTATTTTATATTACCCGACCTGTAAACACCATACACCTTTAGTTGACTTGTTATCTGCAATAAATTATTAATCAATTTATTAAAGTCATCTTTGTTTTCAAATTCCATATCCGCATGAAAGGAATATAACCAATCGCTGCCGGGGATGGGGAAAGATTGAAGCTTGCTTAAATTAATGCCGGCATTAGCAATTTGGGTCAGCACTTTTGCCAGACTTCCTCTTGTATGATCTGTGCTAAAATTCACCGATGCCTTATTAGCATCTTTTATTTCTATTGCATCTGCCTTGCGTTTTAATACGAGGAAGCGGGTATAATTGTTCTTTTGAGTGTGAATATTAGGCACAAGCACCTCTAAGTCATATAAGTCTGCAGCTAATTTGCTGGCAATAGCTGCTATATGTTTGCTTTTATGTTGATGAACATGCTTTGCGCTTAAAGCGGTGTCGTCTGTTTCTACCATTTTCCAATTATACTTATCCAAAAATGTAGTGCATTGCTGAATAGCCATTGGATGGGAATGTACTTCTCTTATATCTTCCAAACTTATTCCGGGATTAACTAACAACTGCTGTTTAATTTGGAGGTAAACCTCTCCAACTATCTTTAAATCAGAATTTTGCAATAAAGTATAATTTGGCAATATGCTACCAGCTATAGAATTTTCTATTGCCATCACCGCCCCACTCGTTTGATTTTTATCTGCAGTTCTTTTTATTAATTCTCTGAACGTTGCACAACAAACAATGGATGTTTCTTTACCAAAAAAATGCTGAGCGGCCACCTGGTGAAAACTACCTTCAAATCCTTGAATAGCGATTCCTGCTGTCATTTGACTATTTCCGGAAAGTGCAGGCATTTTGTTTCGTAACATTATTTTTGATTATACGTTCTTAAATATATTGACACATAAAAAAGTCCCGGCTTTTTAGCCGGGACTTTTATGTAGATTTTAAAATTTCTTTTTTATATACATATGCCCGGCTTGCTTCTAAAATAATAATAGAAGAAAGTTGCCAAGGTGTATGTTGTATTTATTTTCATTGCTTGCTGCAAATCTAGTGGGTTTGTATTAAAGTAAAAAAATAATATGCAATATTTTTTTTCATTGACAATGGTGAGTAAGAATGTATTAAAATAATTTGCTTACAAAAGAATCGCCCCGGTATAAACCAGGGCGACCTTACGATTGTTTTGCCTTAACATTATTAGTTGAATAGAAGCAGGCAAAGCCTCCCATTCAATACTACGTTAAATTAGTTCTTCTTTGTAGTATCTACAGTAATAGTAGTAGTAGTGTCAGTTACAACTTGCATTGTATCAGCAGCCATTGGAGTTACTACAGTAGTTGTGTCAGAAGAAGTAGTTGTTGTTTCTTCTTTTTTGTCACCTTCACATGCTACAAATGATGCTGCGATAAGTGCGATTGCTAAAAACTTTTTCATTTTGTTGTTTGTTTAAATTTAAATTATAATTTGTTATTAATACGGGTAGTTAAAAAAGGTAACCCAACTTTTTTTAAAAAATATTTTTTCGTTGCTTTGGGTTACTATTAGGTAAAAAACGGATTAATACACAAGCAAGGTGAATATAATAGAAGAAGAAAAAAAGTTACTGCAAGGTCTTGCTGATGAGGATAAAACTTCAATAGAAAAGATATATAGAGAACATTACAGCATGGTTCAATCCCTGGTGATTAATAACAATGGCAGCCCCGATGATGCGGCTGACATCTTCCAGGAACTGATGATTGTGTTGTTTGAGAAAGCTAAAACGGAAAGTTTTGAATTGCATTGCCAGCTTAAAACTTTTATTTATGCCGTTGCAAGAAGGTTATGGTTAAAAAAACTGGCCCACCTGCAACGTTATAGCGGATCTAATGAAAAAATAGATGAAGTAGTATCTGTTGATGAAGACCTGGAGGTTCACGAAAAAAGGCAGAATGAATTTAGTATAATGGAAGCTGCCCTTAGCAAAGTAGGCGAACCGTGTAAAAGTTTATTGGAAGCCTACTACATACAAAAGAAACAAATGCAGGCCATAGCGGCCGATTTTGGATATACCAATGCCGATAATGCAAAAACCCAGAAGTATAAATGTTTGGTGAGGTTGAAAAAATTGTTTTTTGCACAATATAAAAATGTTGACTAATGGAAGATTCTTTACTAATTGATGCTGTTGAAAGATTTGTGAAAGGCGAAATGTCTGATCAGGAAAAAATTTATTTTGAAGACTTAAGAAAAAATAATCCTGAACTGGACCAGTCTGTTGTAGAACATATGTTCTTTTTAAATGAGCTGGATAATTTTGCTGCCACTAAAAGTTTTAAACATAGTCTTAACGAAGTAGAAAATAAACTGGCGGATGAAGGATTTGTTTTCCGCAAGCCATTAAGAGGAAAAGCAAAAGTGATTCAACTTTGGAACAAACATAAAAGAACTACAGCAGTGGCAGCATCTATTGCCGGGGTGGTGTCTTTGTTTATTGCAGGTTTAATCTCTTCCGTAAGCCAGCAGGAAAAAACCAATATTAAACCATTGGTAGAAAAAATTAAAGAACAGGAAGTTAAAACAAGGCAGATTGAAAGTAAAATTAACCAGCTGCAGGCAGGTGCAGGAGTTGTCGTTGTAGAAAAACCAAGAGTGGCCAGTAAGTTCAGGGGAACGGGTTTTTTAATTGACGTAAACAACAATTATATTATTACCAATGCTCACGTAGCAACCGAAGGCAAAAACCAATTGATTGTAGAGAATAATAAAAGAGAACAATTTGCCGCCGATGCTGTGTATGTTGATGTGGCAAGAGACCTGGCTATTTTAAAAATAAGGGACAATAGTTTTAAAAAGCTCGCCCCTCTCCCATTCGTAATACGTAAAACTAATGCAGGTTTAGGAGAACAGGTTTTTATGCTCGGTTATCCAAAACAGGAAATTGTTTATGGCGAAGGTTATGTGAGTGCTAAAAACGGCTACCAGATGGATACCATTTATTGCCAGTTAAATACTGCTGCAAACGAAGGCAGCAGCGGTTCCCCGGTTATCAACAAAAAAGGTGAATTAATTGGCATACTTACCAGTTCTGAAACAAATGCCCAGGGTGTTGTATATGCTATCAAGTCTATCAACATTCACAGGGCAATAGAAGAAGCTAAGAAAATTGACGGCAATGCCGATTTAAAGATCACTTCTTCTACTTCTTTAAAAGGCCTTGACAGGGAAACACAAATAAAGAAACTGGAAGATTACGTTTTCATGATTAAAGGAAACTAAGAAAAAAATATAAGATATATAAAAAGGGCTTCAATTATTGAAGCCCTTTTTTGTATCTGAAACTTTAAACTCTATTAATTTGCCCACAAAGAAGCTGGATATTCACCCGCTTCAATCAAACTATCGAGGCTTGCTTTTACTTCAGGAGCATCTTCTTTATAGGTAACACCAAACCACTGTGCATTAGTTGGAATAACTTTAATAACACCTTTGCCATTTTTAATAAATTGATCCCCGATAATCGGAATAAAAAATTCTGCTTTTATATTATCATAGTTTTCTTTAGGGAAAACACTGAAGAGTGTAGCCGTAAATTCAAATACTGATGGATGGAAACACCAGAAATTCATGGAAACATTTAATGAGCCGGCTACTTCTTTTTCTTCCCCGTTTTCTTCGTAGGTAACTTTACCATCCTTGTCATAAATCTTGGTTCTTTCATTTATTGCCACCAGGTTATTATTTGCATCTACTTCGCAAACGCCCCTGCTTACTGTACCATTATCGCTTAAAGTTTTATCAAGCTGGTAGCCAATAATAGAAAAAGTATTTTCATTACACTCGGTTGTAAGAAAATCAGCTGCTTTTTTAAACGCATCAAAACCGTAAAAATCATCCGCATTAATTACAGCAAATGGTTCCTTCACTACATCTTTGGCACATAAAATAGCGTGCCCTGTGCCCCACGGTTTTGTCCGGTCTGCAGGAATATCTGCCTGGTCTGCAAAAGTATGCAGGTCCTGAAAAACATAATCTACTTTTATCTGTCCATTAAATCTATCGTCGAAAGTAGCCTTAAAATTTTCTGCAAAATCTTTGCGGATAATAAAAACTACCTTACCAAATCCGGCTTTAATAGCATCATAAATAGAATAATCCATAATGGTTTCGCCTGATGGGCCAAATCCTTCTGTTTGTTTCATACTACCATATCGACTGGCCATGCCGGCGGCTAAAATTAAAAGTGTTGGTTGCATCTATATCTTTGTTTTAATAAATGAATGTGAAGCTTGCTACAAATGTAAAACAAACAAATTTGAATAAACAAATGCTATTTGATACAGGTAATATAACTACAGAGGAATTATTTTCTCCTTTAATAGATTCTAAAAATGTAAGGGTACATATATTGAGGCTCGATAAAATTCATCCTATAGTGTGTGGCAACAAGTTATTTAAACTACATTATTTTTTAACCGAAGCAGTATTACAGCCGCATAAAACGGTGATAACCTTTGGTGGTGCATTTTCCAATCACCTTGTAGCCACAGCCTTTGCCTGCAATTCCCTTCAATTATCCTGCAAAGCTTTTGTAAGAGGAGAAAGGTTATCTACTTTATCGCATACATTAAAGACCTGTTTAGAATTGGGCATGCGGCTTGAATTTGTGTGCAGGGAGAAATATGCATTGATGGCTTCTACACCATCTATCAATGAAGAGAACATTGTTGTTCCCGAAGGAGGCTATCATCCTTTAGGTGCAAAAGGAGCATCACTTATTATGGATTTTATAAAAGACCCCAGCGTTACACATATTTGCACAGCAACTGGCACTGCAACCACTCTTGCAGGACTATTATTAAAAGCAGGTAAAACACAGAACATTCTAAGCATACCGGTACTTAAGGGTTTTAAGGATACACAAGAGCGCCTGCAATTTTTAACCGGCAATATACATTACGATAACCTGACCATTTTAGATGAATACCACTTTAATGGTTATGCAAAAAAAACACCAGCGTTAATCAGTTTTATGAATGAAGTATATCAACAATTTGAACTGCCCACAGACTTTGTTTATACTGCTAAAATGTTATATGGTATTTTTGACCAGGTAGAAAAGGGATTTT
>Ga0136634_10000871_pt1 | contig 12095 bp, 9 predicted proteins | sample AntDrymUQ8332106_2_FD_104654 | JGI IMG/M metagenome (GOLD analysis project Ga0136634, IMG submission 104654) | Polar desert sand microbial communities from Dry Valleys, Antarctica - metaG UQ833 (21.06) | ecosystem: Environmental > Terrestrial > Soil > Desert | place: Antarctica: Dry Valley... | reverse complement strand
CGCATCAGCAATCTGCCGCACCTGTTTCACCCTCAGAAGAAGTTGCTCCATTGGAGGAAAAAAATGCAACACCGGTAACTCCTATACCAGAGCCAACACCAGCATTTATTCCTGTGCCAGAAACTAAACCAGTAGTAGCAAGACCTTCTGAAGTGCATGAAACCATAGCAAAAGATCAATCAGCTTCTCTTAATGAAGAATTACGTCAAACCAAATTTGAATTGGGCGACTCACATGTAGAGGCTCCAATAAAGGACCTGAAAAAAGCAATTGGTGTAAACGATCGCTTTCTATTTATTAATGATTTGTTCAGGGGAGATGAAGTAATGTATGAGCGTAGTATAAAAACCATCAATAGTTTTTCTATCTATCCCGAAGCAGAATATTGGATTAAAAGAGAGTTGAAATTAAAACTGGCCTGGGATGATAAAAACCATGTAGTAAAACAATTTGATCAGTTGATCAAAAGACGTTTTCTCTGAATATGATCCATTATTTTTTGTGTAGCGCCTTTATGACTGTACACAAATTGTGTGGCAGCGAGGCTTGCAGTTTCTAATTCTTTTGTATTGGTAAAAAGATCATTTAATAATGCTTCCAGTTCCAATGCATTTTCTATAGGGAAAGCACCACCTGCTTCAATCAGATCTCTTGCTTCAGCAAATTTTTCATACACAGGCCCAAATATTACCGGCTTACCATAAACGGCAGCTTCTAAAATATTATGTATACCACTGGTATTAAAACCACCACCCACATATGCAATTGATGCATACTTGTACAGCTTTGACAAGAGTCCTACGTTATCTATGATTAAAACATTAGAGCCGTGTAAGTCTGTGGCAGAAGTAGGAGTAAGCTTTGAATAAAGTATACAGGATGGAAACTCCTCTTTCAAATCTTGAATTCTTTCTTTGCTCACTTCGTGAGGCGCTATGATAAACCTGATCTTCGGGTAGGCTTTGGCGTAATGTATAAGCAATTCTTCATCTTCTTCCCATGTACTGCCTGCAACCAATACCTGGTGGCCACTGCAAAAAGCATCTATTGCTTCACCAGCTGTATTCCATTGTTCTGCTATGGCAACAACCCTGTCAAAACGGGTGTCACCTGTTACTGTTATTTTATCCCTTATTCCAATCTTGTGCAATAGCTCAAGCGAAGTTGTTGTCTGCACAAAAAAATGATCAAAGGCTCCCAGGATATTTATCCAAAACTGCCCATACCATTTAAAGAAGGGTTGGCTGCTGCGGAATATGCCCGAAATTAATAATACAGGAATATTTTTTTTCTTAAGTTGAAGAAGGAAATAATGCCAGTATTCATATTTAACCCATAATACAAGCGAAGGATTAATGGTATCAATAAAATACTTCGCATTTGTAAACCCATCCATTGGCAGGTACATTACAAGGTCTGCCCCTTCATAATTTTTACGGATCTCATATCCGCTGGGAGAAAAAAAGGTTAGTACAATTTTATAATGAGGGTATTTTACTTTTACTGCCTCCAGCAACGGACGGCCCTGTTCAAACTCTCCCAGGCTTGCGCAATGCATCCAAACCAGGTTAGATGCATTAGGAGTAGTAGTTGCAATGGGGCCGGTTTGGGCAAGTTTCCAGGCGTTTAATTTTTCTCTCCAATTTTTTCTACCCTTTAGCCATGACCTGGCTTTGGGGTTCCAAAGAGCTGCAATATGTATTGCGGCTGAATACGCCTTTAAGAAAAAGTTGTAAAGAAAAATATGCAAACCAAAAAATTTTGTCAAAAATAAAGGGTATTGCCGGTTATTACAATTCCTAAATCCCAATTCCTAAATCATTATTCAAGTACTATCTTTGCGCCGCTAGTAAAATTATTTTTTATATGAGGCCCTTACAAATGGTAGATACTAAAACACAGTATCATAAAATAAAGACTGAAGTAGATGAAGCAGTTATTTCCGTATTAGAAAGTTCACAATTCATAGGAGGAAAAGTGGTAAATGATTTTGCAGCCAACCTTGCAACCTATCACAATAGCAAACATGTTATACCCTGTGCCAATGGTACAGATGCCTTACAAATTGCAATGATGGCATTGGGCCTGCAACCCGGCGATGAAGTAATCACACCTTCTTTTACTTATATAGCTACGGTAGAAGTAGCAGCCTTACTCCATATAAAACCCATTTTTGTAGAAGTAGATCCAAAAACATTTTGTATTGATCCTGCTGTAATAGAAAAAGCAATTACAGCAAAAACAAAAGCCATTATACCAGTTCATCTTTACGGGCATGCCGCAGATATGGAACCTATTATGGAGATTGCCGCCCGGCATAACTTATTTATTATTGAAGACAATGCACAGGGCATAGGAAACGTTTATACATTTTCTGATGGTACAAAAAAGAAAACAGGTAGCATTGGCCATATTGGTTGTACCTCTTTTTACCCCTCTAAAAACCTGGGTGCATATGGTGATGGCGGGGCAATGTTTACTAACGATGATGCGTTGGCAGAAAAATTAAAAATGATTGCTTCTCATGGCCAGAGCAAAAGATATTATCATGATGTAGTTGGTTGCAATTCCAGGTTGGATGCTTTGCAGGCAGCTATTCTTGATATTAAATTAAAACACCTGGATGAGTATATAGATGCCCGCAGAAAAGCTGCTGATTTTTATGATGCAGCATTTGCAGGAAATAAAAAAATAACAGTTCCGTTTAGAGCGGCCAACAACCAACATGTTTTTCATCAATACACACTAATATTAAATGGTGTTAACAGAGATGAATTGCACCAGGTCCTGGCCGATAATGGGGTGCCTTCTATGATTTATTATCCCATACCGGCGCATAGGCAAAAAATGTTTGATGCTTTTGGTGGTAGCGAGTTTCAATTGGACATTACTGATTGGCTTACCGAAAGAGTGATCTCACTTCCTATTCATACCGAACTGGATGAAGAACAACAAAATTTTGTAATCAGCAAAGTTTTGCAGTTTATAAGTAATTAATATTTTATAATTAAAAGGCTCAGTCCAGCTTTCTATTGGATTGCAATTAATATGAATATAGCAGTAGTCGGCACAGGATATGTTGGTTTGGTTACAGGCACCTGTTTTGCAGAAACGGGAAACAATGTTACCTGTGTTGATATTGATCTGGCCAAAATTGAAAAGCTTAAAAGTGGTACCATTACCATCTATGAGCCTGGACTGGAAAAATTGTTTATTAGAAACCAGAAAGAAGGCAGGCTACATTTTACTTCATCTTTGGAAGAAGCTATTAAAGACGCTGCTGTAATATTTTTAGCATTACCTACTCCTCCCGGCGAAAACGGTAGTGCAGATCTTAAGTATATATTAGGGGTAGCTACAGATTTAGGCAAATTAATTGATCCCTCAGCATATAAAGTAATCATAGATAAAAGTACAGTGCCGGTGGGTACTGCAGAAAAAGTGCATGTGGCTATTATGAAATCTGCAACTGCTGCATTTCCTGGCGTAGAAGGATTAGAAGAGGCATTTGATGTAGTAAGTAATCCCGAATTTTTACGGGAAGGTGTAGCCGTAGATGATTTTATGAAGCCAGACAGGGTAGTGATAGGTACCAATTCTGATAAAGCAATTAAAATATTAAATGATCTGTATGCGCCTTTTGTACGCCAGGGAAATCCGGTCATTTTTATGGATGAAAAATCTGCAGAATTGACCAAATATGCTGCAAATGCATTTCTTGCCGTAAAGATCAGCTTCATGAATGAGATTGCACAACTCTGCGAAAAGTTAGGTGCAGATGTAGATATGGTTCGTAAAGGAATTGGAAGTGACGAACGTATTGGCAGGCGTTTTTTATTTCCGGGAATTGGTTATGGCGGTAGTTGTTTTCCCAAAGATGTTCAGGCTTTAGCCATGTCATCAAATGAAGTGAAATATAATTTTAAAATTCTGGAAGCGGTAATGGAAGTAAATGAAAAACAAAAACTTCATTTGTTGCCGGGGATAAAAAATTATTTTAACAACGATCTTAAGGGAAAACATTTTGCTATATGGGGATTAGCTTTTAAACCTAATACTGATGATATAAGAGAAGCACCGGCATTATATATTATTGACGCTTTGCTAGAAGCCGGCGCTACAGTAGCGGCATTTGATCCGGAAGCAATGTCGAATGTAAAAAAATTACTGGGTGATAAAATCGTGTTTTCTGCCAGCCAATATGATGCCTTGCAAAATGCAGATGCACTTATTGTTGCTACAGAATGGAATGAATTTCGTACGCCTGATTTTGAAAAGATAGCCGGGTCATTGAAAAATAAAATTGTTTTTGATGGCCGTAATTTATTTGATCTTATTCAAATGGAGGAAATGGGATATCATTATGTAAGTATTGGCCGCAGAGCCATTTTGCAACCTTCTTAATAAAAATTTTTAAGCCATTAATACCGGCATCATTTAACTATAAACGTGGAAAAAAATAATACAAATACTGATCCTGTAAATCCTTCTTCAAAAGGTAAAAGAGTTTTAGTAACAGGTGCAGCAGGTTTTTTAGGTTCGCATTTATGTGACCGTTTTATTAAAGAGGGCTTTTATGTTATAGGGATGGATAACCTCATAACCGGTGATTTAAAAAATATTGAACACCTTTTTAAATTAAAGAATTTCGAATTTTACCATCATGATGTTTCTACTTTTATTCATGTTACAGGTGAGTTGGATTACATTCTTCATTTTGCATCACCAGCCAGCCCGATAGATTATTTAAAAATTCCTATTCAAACATTAAAGGTAGGTTCACTTGGTACACACAATTGTCTTGGACTTGCTAAAGCAAAAAATGCCCGCATACTCGTTGCCAGTACCAGTGAAGTATATGGTGATCCACAAGTACATCCGCAAACGGAAGATTATTGGGGTAATGTAAATCCAATTGGTCCACGTGGTGTGTATGATGAGGCCAAACGTTTTCAGGAAGCTATTACCATGGCTTACCATACTTTTCATCATTTAGAAACAAGAATTGTTCGCATATTCAATACCTATGGCCCACGCATGCGCCTTAATGATGGAAGAGCATTGCCAGCTTTTATTGGCCAGGCTTTAAGGGGAGAAGATCTTACTGTATTTGGTGATGGAAGCCAGACAAGAAGTTTTTGTTATGTAGATGATCTTGTAGAAGGTATTTATCGTTTGCTGATGAGCAATTATGCTTACCCGGTAAACGTGGGTAACCCGGATGAAATTTCATTGCAGGATTTTGCAGAAGAGATTATTAAACTTACAGGCACAAAACAAAAAATTGTTTATAAACCTTTACCGGTAGATGATCCAAAACAAAGGCAACCAGATATTACAAAGGCTAAAAATATTTTAGATTGGGAACCAAAGATGAGCCGTGCAGAAGGTTTAAAAATTACGTATGAATATTTTAAAAGTCTGCCTGCAGAAGAATTAATAAAATTGCCTAAAGAATTTAAGCGTTCAAAACATTAAAAGAATCAAGAAACAATGAAACGTTTCGCAATAAAATATACACAAGCAATAAGCATATAAATATTAAAAATAAAAGCCCTTAGGGTTAGGAGATTTATTATTATGTACCAGGATTTATTAGATAAAAAAAAGAAATTAGCTGTTATAGGTTTAGGTTATGTGGGGCTTCCTATTGCATTAGAATTTGCAAAAAAAATACAAGTAATCGGTTTTGATATTAATGCAGACCGCATTAATATGATGCAGAATAAAATTGATCCCAGCCAGGAATTAGAGAGCAGTGCATTTGATGGTTGCGACATTGAATTTACAAACGATCTTGAAGTATTAAAACAGGCAAATTTTTTCATAGTGGCTGTACCTACGCCAGTTGATGATTATAATATACCAGACCTTATACCCGTGCAAAGAGCCAGCGAAACTATTGGTAAGGTTATAAAAAAAGGAGATTATGTAGTATATGAAAGCACGGTATATCCAGGTTGTACCGAAGAAGATTGTGTGCCCATTATTGAAAAATTATCCGGGTTAAAAATGAAGACCGATTATAAAATTGGTTATTCACCCGAAAGAATAAACCCGGGCGATAAGGAACATACTATTACGACTATTATAAAAGTAGTTAGCGGTTGTTGCGAAGAAAGTTTGGATACCATTGCTAAAGTTTATGAACTGGTTGTAAAAGCAGGAGTGTATAAAGCGTCTTCTATAAAAGTAGCAGAAGCTGCAAAGATTATTGAAAATACACAGCGTGATTTAAACATTGCCTTGATGAATGAGCTCTCTATCATCTTTGACAAAATGAACATCAATACTTTTGAAGTGCTGGAAGCAGCAGGCACCAAATGGAATTTTTTAAAATTTCAACCCGGTCTTGTTGGAGGCCATTGTATTGGAGTAGACCCCTATTACTTAACGTATAAATCTAAACAACTGGGCTACGATAGCCAGGTAATTTTAGCAGGCCGTAAAATTAATGATGGCATGGCAGGTTATGTAGCAAAAAAAGTTTTGCAACATATTATTCAATTCAATGGCAATGTTAAAGATGCTAAAGTTTTAGTAATGGGTGCTACATTTAAAGAAAATGTAAGCGATATCCGTAACAGCAAAGTAGCCGATGTGGTTAAAGAATTAAAAAGCTTTTCACTCAACGTTCATGTTGCAGATCCGCATGCTGATAGTGACGAACTACAGCACGAATATGGATTTAGCCTTACCGATGATATCGCCAATGACTATGATGCAGTAATAGTAACAGTGCCACATAACGATTATAAAAACCTGGATGATACTTATTTTGCTTCTATTACAAAAGAACATGCAATGGTTGCCGATCTTAAAGGAATTTTCAGGGGGAAAATAACCAGCAGAGGTTACTGGAGTCTATAAAATTTTATAACTTAATCGGGTTAGGTGCAATAAATTTTAATATTCACCATTGACCATTCACCATTCACCATTGACCATTGACCATTGACCATTGACCATTCACCATTGACCATTCACCATTGACCATACACCATTCACCATTCACCATTGACCATTCACCATTGACCAACACTATGACATTTCATACCAAAGATATTACTCAACATAATTTTTTAATAACCGGGGCAGCTGGATTTATTGGTGGGCATATTGCTGAATACCTCTTAAAAAATGGCGCAGCTAAGGTGCGTGTATTGGATAATATGGTAAATGGTTTTGATAAAAATCTTGACATTTTACGACAATATCCGGCCTTCGAATTTATAGAAGGTGATATAAGGAACGAAGAAACCTGCCAGAAAGCATGTAGCGGAATTGATTATGTGAGCCACCAGGCCGCATTGGGTTCTGTACCAAGAAGTATAAAAGAACCCGTTTATTTTAATGAAGTAAATGTTGGTGGATTTGTAAATATGCTCAAGGCAGCAGTAGATAATAAAGTGTTACAATTTGTGTATGCATCTTCCTCTTCGGTTTATGGGGATGAGCCCACTTTGCCCAAACAGGAAAACAGGATTGGAAATTGTTTGTCGCCTTATGCTGCCACAAAAAAAGTAAACGAACTGTACGCCCAGATTTTTGCAGATGTATATGGTTTAAAAATTATGGGGTTTCGTTACTTTAATATTTTTGGTTCTCGGCAGGATCCTGATGGGCCTTATGCAGCAGTAATTCCTTTGTTTGTAAAAGGAATTTTAAACCGTACACCTGTTTATATAAACGGTGATGGAGAACAAACAAGGGATTTTACTTTTGTTGACAATGCTGTGCAGGTAAATGTAAAAGGCATGCTTACAGACAATGCCCTGGCGGTAAAACAAGTATACAATGTAGCTGTAGGCGAAAAGTTTACGGTAAATTATTTATACAACGCCTGCAGGCAGCAATTAAACAGCGACTGGCAAGCTACTTACAGAGAACCAAGAGCCGGGGATATCAGGGATTCTTTGGCAGATATTTCTCTTGCAAAAGAACTGTTGAGCTATCAGCCAACCAAAAAGTTTGAAGACGGTTTGGTAGAAACTATTGAATATTTTAAAAATATTTATAGTTAATGAATAATTGATATTTTTAAACGGATAATAAAATAATTTAGTAGTTAATACTGTTTTCATACAATCCTTTTTCTTCATTATATTATTTTTTTAAAAAATGCCTTTTATAAAGACAGATTTTCCCGGCCTGCTTATTTTTGAACCTAAAGTGTTTGAAGACAGCCGTGGTTATTTTTATGAAAGCTATAATGAAAATATTTGCAAAGAAGCTGGTCTTGATATTCGTTTTGTACAGGACAACCAGGCACAATCCTCTTATGGTGTTATACGTGGCCTTCATTACCAGTTGTCGCCTTACGCACAAACAAAATTTATTCGGGTTTTAAGCGGTGCCATTTTAGATGTGGTGGCAGATCTTCGAAAAGGATCACCAACCTTTGGTCAATCATTTACCATTGAATTATCTGCCTTAAATAAGCTCCAATTGCTGGTGCCAAAAGGTTTTGCACATGGCTACTCTGTTTTAAGCCCAACAAGCGAAGTGTTTTATAAATGCGACACGTTTTACAATAAAGAAGCAGAAGGCGGATTGATGTTTAATGACGCATTTTTAAATATAGATTGGAAAATACCTGCTGATAAACAAATTATTTCTGAAAAGGATTTGCATCATCCTTCTTTTGAAGACTGCAATAATAATTTCGTATTCACCCCGGCATAAAACATTTTTTTTGAATCATCTTAAAAATATTTTAGTTACAGGTGCCAATGGGCAGCTTGGAATGGAGTTCAGGGCATTGGAAAAAAACTTTCCCGGGTACCGGTTTTTATTTGCCGGCAGAGCCGAACTATCTATAGATAATATTTTTTCTGTAAAAGAATATTTTAGTAATCATGTTATTGATTTCTGTATCAATTGTGCAGCTTATACAGCAGTAGATAAAGCAGAAACAGAAAAAGATTTAGCCATCGCCACCAATGTTACTGCGGTAGGAAATCTTGCCGCAGTGTGTAAGGAATTTGATACTGTTTTTTTTCATTTCTCTACCGATTATGTGTTTAATGGTGAGGCTGCAAAACCTTATAAAGAAACAGATGAAACTGTGCCGGTTAATTTTTACGGGCAAACAAAACTACAAGGTGAGGTAGAAGCTTTACAAAATAATCAGGATGCTATCATCATCCGTACGTCATGGGTGTACAGCAGCTATGGAAAAAATTTTGTGAAAACAATGCTACGCCTGATGAAAGAAAAAGGTAGCATTGCCGTTGTTGCCGATCAGTTTGGAGGACCTACTTATGCCGCAGATCTTGCTGCTGCAGTTATGAAAATGATAAGTGCAGAAAAATTTATTCCAGGAATATTTCATTTTTCAAATGAGGGAATTATTAGCTGGTTTCAATTTGCAGTAGCCATTAAAGAATGTAGTGAAAGTAATTGTGTGGTTAATGCAATTAATACCAGTGATTATCCAACGCCTGCAGCAAGGCCAAAATATTCAGCTTTTGAAACGGATAAAATAGCCCTGCATTATGGGATAAAAATAAGAGACTGGAAGGAAGCTTTAAAAGAATGCCTGTTTCAAATAAACAACAACGCTTTATAATTGCATGCCGCAACAGGGTTATTTATACTTTGCAGGACCAGCATCGCCATCTACCTTTTTTAATGACTTGCTTTCTCTATAATAGCCAACAATGATAACTACCTTTGAGGCCAATTTAAATTATTCATTTTGAATTTATTTTCTCTTACAAGCCGCATTATTATTACCTGCAGTAACCGGTTATCGCCATGGTTGCAAAAGGAAGTAGAAGAGTTGGGGTTTAAAGCCGTACGTGTTTTTAAAACCGGTGTAGAACTTCAGGGCACCATGCAGGATTGCATCAAACTTAATTTAAACCTGCGTTGCGCCAGCCAGGTGTTGTTTTCTATAAAAGAATTCCGGGCTTTTAATGCTGATGACCTGTATAAAGTTTTGGTAGATGTGCCATGGGAAGAACTGATTCCTGCAGATGAATACTTTTCCATCAGTAGTAATGTGAGCAATGAAACCATCACCAATAATTTATTTGCGAATGTAAAAGTTAAGGATGCTATTGCAGACAGGTTCAGGGAAAAAACCGGGGCCCGGCCCAACTCAGGATCGGAGTTAAATGGGGCTGTAGTGCATTTATATTGGAAAGATGAACTGGCAGAAATATTTATAGATACCAGCGGCGAAACGTTGAGCAAACATGGTTATCGCAAAATACCGGGTAAAGCGCCCATGCTGGAATCACTGGCCGCAGCTACTTTGCTTGCCAGCACCTGGAACAGGCAATCAGCTTTTATAAACCCGATGTGCGGCTCAGGCACTATCGCCATAGAAGCTGCCATGATGGCTACCAACCGCAGGCCGGGTCTGTACCGCAGTAATTATTCTTTTATGCATGTGTTAGGTTTTGAAACCGCCTTGTATGATAGCGAATACAAAATACTGGAACAACAGGTAACCGATGCACCGGCTGGTTTAAGAATCATTGCATCAGACATCAGTGAAGATGCAGTGAATATTACAAAAATAAATGCTGGTATTGCAGGTGTGGAAGATTTGATAGAATTACAGGTGTGCGATTTTGATGAAGCTACCGTGCCAGATGAAAATCCAGGGGTTGTTTATTTTAATCCCGAGTATGGCGACAGGCTGGGAGTTGAAGATGAACTGCAGGCAACTTACAAACGCATGGGCGATTTTCTTAAGAAAAAATGTAAGGGATATTCCGGTTATATTTTTACAGGCAATCTTGAACTTGGCAAAAAAATAGGATTGAAACCTAAACGCCGGATAGAATTTTACACGAGCAAAATTGATTGCAGGTTATTTGAGTATGAGTTGTATGCGGGTAGCAGGGAGGAGAAATAACAGGCCTAAAATAAAAACACCCCGCAATTTGCGGGGTGTACATTTATCATTCTTAATTTTCTACATTCCCATTTTCTTTTTCAGATTCTCATCAATAGCATCTAAAAATTCTTCGGTGTATAAATAATGTTCATCATGGTTTACTTTATTGCCATGAATACAAACTGCTAAGTCTTTTGTCATCTTACCACTTTCTACGGTTTCAATGCATACTGATTCCAACGCATTACAAAAATCAATCAGTGGCTGGTTGTTGTCTAATTTTCCACGAAAGGCAAGGCCCCTTGTCCATGCAAAGATGGATGCAATAGGATTGGTAGATGTTGGTTTACCTTTCTGATGCTCCCTGTAATGTCGGGTTACCGTGCCATGCGCTGCTTCTGCTTCCATAGTTAATCCATCTGGTGTAATTAAAACAGATGTCATTAAACCTAGTGAACCGAACCCTTGCGCTACGGTGTCACTTTGTACATCACCATCATAGTTTTTACAAGCCCATACAAAATTGCCATTCCATTTTAAAGCACTGGCTACCATGTCATCAATAAGACGATGCTCATAAGTAATTCCTGCTTCGGTATACAATGTTTTAAATTCGGCCTGGTACACTTCTTCAAAAATATCTTTAAAGCGGCCATCGTATTTTTTAAGAATCGTATTTTTAGTAGAAAGATATAATGGCCATTTTTTGCTCAAAGCCATATTGAAACAACTGCGTGCAAAACCGTAAATACTTTCATCGGTATTATACATGGCCATAGCTACACCGTCGCCTTTGTAATTGTACACTTCAAATACCTGCGCTTCTCCACCGCCTTCTGGTGTAAAAGTCATGGTTAATTTTCCTTTGCCTTTAATAACGGTATCGGTTGCACGATATTGATCGCCAAAAGCATGACGGCCCACTATGATGGGTGCCGTCCAGTTGGTAACCAGGCGGGGTACATTTTGCATAACGATGGGTTCACGAAATACCGTACCATCTAATATATTGCGGATAGTACCATTGGGGCTCTTCCACATTTGTTTAAGATTAAATTCTTTAACTCTGTCCTCGTCCGGGGTAATGGTAGCGCACTTAATACCTACGCCGCAGGCCTTAATGGCATTGGCTGCATCAATAGTTACCTGGACGTTTGTATCGTCCCGGTACTCCATACCAAGATCGTAGTATTGAATCGGCACCTCCAGGTAAGGAAGTATTAATTTGTCTTTAATAAATTTT
>Ga0136634_10000870_pt1 | contig 12097 bp, 10 predicted proteins | sample AntDrymUQ8332106_2_FD_104654 | JGI IMG/M metagenome (GOLD analysis project Ga0136634, IMG submission 104654) | Polar desert sand microbial communities from Dry Valleys, Antarctica - metaG UQ833 (21.06) | ecosystem: Environmental > Terrestrial > Soil > Desert | place: Antarctica: Dry Valley... | reverse complement strand
CAGTCCACCCTTTGTGTTGATGTCAATGCCATTCCTGATCTTGGAAGAAGCTTTATTGGTTTCAACCTTCTGGCCGGATGATTGTTTGTCTTCCGGTGTGGTATTGCATGATATAAAAGCAATCATAAGTACAAAAAACACGGGGATTGCGATCTTCTTCATAGTAGTTGTTTTGTAAAGTGAAACTAAGAAGAATTTTAATTGGTTAGTATACCAGGATGAAAACCGCTACGCTTCCGATTGTCATGCTGAGGTACGAATCATCTGAGAGATTCGAGCGTTGAAACTTTTAACTAATATAAGGCTCGCTCAAAGTTATGGTCTCTGAGATCCTTTGTACATCAGGACTACAAACAAAAAGACGGATGACAAAACAAAAAGAAGGTATATGAGGAATAAAAACAAATAGCCGGCAACTACTCATCGCCGGCTACTGAGGATACTGGAATACGAACCAGAAAAATTTAAGTCCCAATAAGCGGGTGCAGGGAGTGATTAATAAAATCGTTTTTAATCGGGGTACTTAATAATAGGGAACGGATCAGGTTTTGACTCAACCGGATATTAGATTAAACTAATTTCCCTGCTGCTTATCGGTTTATTATGGGTAGTAAAAAAATGCATCAATGAACAGTTACTTTTCCATTCTCAATTCTTTCATCATCACTAAATACTTCAAAAAGGTAAATTCCTTTGTCTATATTATTGATCACAGTCGTTTGTTTATTTTTGATATTAGCCTGCTTAACCAGTCTTCCATCCATATCAAACAAAAATAACTGGTATATCTTTCTTTGCTCGCCACTGGCACTGAAAAACAATACCTCCTGGCTGGCATTGGGATATAATCTGATCTTATATTTTTTGCTGGTGAATTGCTTTTCTACAACAATCGAATCAAAGTAAGTTATAGATAAATACTTCCGGTATACCGGTATAGCAAAAGAAGGTGCTGCTAAAGATAAAAGCATCGATATGAACATGCCAGGCACAATACGGGCTGTATGTTTTCTCAGGGGTACAAATATTTTCATACGGTTACCTTGGGTGAAGGTATGTTTTCAAGGGTACGGATTAAAACGATATTAATGTTCGATTAGCGTTGGATTAAAACCTGATCGGACAGCTGGTTGAATTCCTGAAACTGCGATCGCTACTGCCTCCCAAACGGATACCCAACTTGAATTGAGCAGAATAGTATGCATCATTCTGTGTAGGGGTTCCTCTTTTATCGCCCGGAAAATAAACAGACGTTGCGGCAGATGGATTGGTTCCTGTTTTATTAGCCATGCGCTCAGCAAGTTGCGCCTGGGGCAATGGTAAATAATTATAAAATAATGCGGGATCAATATAAGTTGTACTTACATCATCGATATAATCTGTTGAAGTTTTTCGATGAATGATTTCAAGGCTCAGGTTTACAGTTTCGCTAAGAAAATATTTTACACCGAAGCCCATGGGAATATTCATTTGTGTGAGTTTGTAATCCTTTCTATCAGGATATTCAGCGAAACCCTGGCCTTCTGTATGTAAGGTGTTCAGATTTACCCACTGGCCATTCAAGGGATCAGTGCCTTGTGGATTAAAATGAAAGACACCCACACCGATTGCAACATAAGGTCTGAGCTTGTGAAAAATGTCAGTTTGGTCATACTCTAAAAACACGGTTGGATATATTTCTGCCATCAGCAATCCTTCTGCAAGTTTTGAGCGAAAGTTTGAATTCCGCACTTTCCTGGCTTCTTCCAATCCGCCTTTTTCTTTAATAATAGCATCATCACCTTCCAAAGTGCCAAGACTGCCTGCAAGTCGTACTGCAAACCATTCATTGGGCTGGTAGGCAAGAAATCCACCAACCATCAGTTTGGTAAGTGGGATGTTATTGTCTTTTAAGAAAGTAGTTCCTCTTCCCATCCTGCCACCCAGGTCGCCTAAAAAGTTAGAGGGGCCAACAGTAATTCCGGCTTCAAAAAAGGAAGATGATTCTGAGTTCTGGCCAAAAGAGATAAAATAATTAGAGCAAAATAGAAGTGTGATCGCACAACACTTCCACACAGAAGAGCGTAAATTCTGTTTCATGGAATATTAGATTTTTAGTTTTCAGATGGTCTCGTGACTTCCTGCCGAAATTAATAAACGCAGGGCGTACTTACAAGAAACGCGGAAAGACTCTTTTTATGTATAGGGTGTTAATATTTTTTTTAAGAATAAGTAGAAGCAATTCCAGAAGAATATTATTTATCAGGAAGAATCATCTGTATATGTTCAATATTGTCTTCAAGGTATATATCGCTGCATTGCTGAAAACCAAACGATTCGTAGAATTTTTGGAGATAAACCTGAGCACCTATACGAATAGGTTGTTTATTCCATAATGTATATACCATTTCGATAGATCGTTCCATTAATTTTTTACCAATTCCTGTTTTTCTCATTTTGGGAAAACTCACTACTCTGCCAATAGAAACTTCCCTGTAAGAAATGCCGGCAGGTACCAGCCTTGTATAACCGGCCAAACAGTCGTTATCCCATCCCATTAAATGCCAGGAGGATTGATCTTTGTCGTCAGCGTCCTGGAAAATGCAATTTTGCTCTACCACAAATACCTCGTTGCGTAGTTGCAGAATGGCATAAAGTTCTTTGACCGACAATTGCTCAAAATGTTTGCACCTCCAGTCAATATGATTTTCTACTGTCAATACTTGTATTTTTCTCCCCAGAGTTTTTTTAAAAATTTTCGCAGTTCTTCTTCTCTTGCATTTTTCCCGGGATCATAAAATTTCTTTCCTGAAATTTCGGCTGGCAGATACTCCTGTTGTGAAAAATTCTCTTCGTAGCTATGCGCGTATTGGTATCCTTTGCTGTAACCCAGGTTCTTCATCAATTTTGTAGGCGCGTTGCGGATATGAAGTGGTACGGAGAGATCGCCGTATTGTGTTACGGCTGCCATGGCTTCGTTGATCGCCATGTAGGCTGCATTGCTTTTCGGAGAGGCCGCCAAATAAGTAGCGCATTGAGACAAAATAATTCTTGCTTCAGGATACCCGATTTTGTTGACTGCATCAAAACTGGTATTGGCTAAAAGCAATGCATTGGGATTGGCATTCCCAATATCTTCACTGGCAAGGATCACCATTCTCCGGGCGATGAATTTTATATCCTCACCCCCTTCTATCATCCTGGCCAGCCAGTACACGGCCCCGTTAGGATCGCTTCCGCGGATGGATTTTATGAAGGCTGAAATAATATCGTAATGCTGTTCGCCGCTTTTATCATACAAAGCGATTCGTTGTTGTGCTATTTCCATCACCCGCTCATTGTTGATAACAATTGTATTTTTGCCTGCCGGTATAGTATCCACGACAAGCTCTAACAGGCTGAGTAATTTTCTCGCATCGCCTCCGGCAAGCGTCAACAACGCTTCCGTTTCCTCTAGAACAATGTTTTTTTTGCTTAAGACATCATCTTTTTCAATGGCAGTATTTAATAATTGTACCAGATTTATTTCTTCCAAAGGCTTTAATACATAGACATGGCAGCGACTAAGCAATGCGCTGTTCACTTCAAAAGAAGGATTTTCAGTAGTGGCTCCGATCAGCGTAATAATGCCTTTCTCTACAGCTCCCAGTAATGCATCCTGCTGGCCTTTATTGAAACGGTGGATTTCATCAATAAAGAGGATTGCCTGTTGCTTGGTCCTGGCCTGTTCTATCACTTCACGAACATCTTTAACGCCCGAACTGATTGCACTTAAAGTGTAAAAGGGTATCTGTAAGGTATTGGCAATAATATGAGCGATTGTTGTTTTGCCGGTGCCGGGAGGACCCCACAAAATCATGGAGGGAATTTTTCCCTGTTCAATAGCAGTACGTAAAATACTTCCTTTGCCCGCCAGGTGTTCCTGCCCTACCAGGTTTTCCAATTGCGTTGGGCGCATTCTTTCTGCTAATGGAGCGGATGCCATGATAGCAAGATAAATAAAAAGTCGTTAGTGGTTGGTCGGGAGTATGGAGTATTTCAAGACTCTCAACTTCGAACAACGACTAATTACTCAACGAATATGTTGAAGTAGAAAAGCCGCAATTTTATCCAGGGAATCAAATAGGTTATTTCCTGTCCACCCATGTCCTTCATTTGGATAATAAACATATTGATGGGGCACACCAAGTGCTTGTAATTTATTTTTCAAGAGCGCAGACTGGTTTTCGGATACAAAAACATCGCGGCCGCCCTGCAATAAAAGAGTTGGCGGCGATTGGGCCGTCACAAAATGAATTGGACTCGATTGCTGATACAAGACTTTGTTTTGGGAGGGTGTTGTTCCCGTTAGGGCATTCAGTAATAAAGGAATGCTGGCATGGGCAGGATGGTTGTACAATTCGATGAGATCTGAAGGACCAAAAAATGAAACAATTGCCTTTACTTTATTGGATTTGTTTTCTTTATAACCATTCAGCAATGCAAGATGTCCGCCTGCACTAGCACCCAGTAATACCAATGTTTGTGAAATTTTATATTCTTCTGATTTACCAGCCAGAAATTCAATCCCCGTTTTTACATCATTTTCCTGCGCGGGGAATTTGTTGCTGCCACTGTTCAAATTGAATAGGCGATAGTTGATATTTGCAAAAGCACAACCGGGTAGACGCTTCTGCAATTCCGTGATGTAAGGAGCAACATCTCTCTTATCACCTCCGTTCCATCCACCGCCGTGAATAAGAAAGATCAATTTGGTACTGTCGGGATTACGGTTAGCGGGTAGATAAATATCAATTTTTTGTTTAGGATCATCGCCATAAGCTACATTCAGGAATGTTTCCGCTGAAAGGATATTGACCGGGGGTGGACTGCCTTCCCGGTAGACAGGCTTTTCACATGGGTTGAAACTCAGCGCAAGAAGCATTAAGGGAGAGAAAATTGTTAGCATCTTTAAAATTAAGAAGATACGATTGCTGTTGACAATGTTGATGCGGTAATTAAAAGTGAAATTATGCGTATCACCACGGTAATAAAAAACCTCGAAGGCAATTAAAAGCGAATTGAATTCATCTTATAAATTACCCGCAAGGTTTTTAAAGTCCTCTGTGAAGATCTTCCAGTTATTGCCAGTTATTTTAAATCTAGTTTAATTTTTAATTCATTCAGTTGCTTCTCATCAATGGCGCCTGGCGCATCCAGCATAACGTCCCGGCCACTGTTATTTTTAGGAAAAGCTATAAAATCCCGGATACTCTCGCTGCCACCCAAAATGGCGCACAGGCGATCAAAACCGAAAGCAATGCCTCCATGGGGAGGCGCTCCAAATTCAAAGGCACCCAACAAAAAGCCAAATTTCTGCAAGGCTTCCTCCTCGCTCATGCCCAATGCAGTGAACATTTTTTCCTGCAATTCTCTTTGAAAAATGCGTATAGAACCGCCACCGATTTCGTTCCCGTTCAACACCATGTCATAGGCGTTGGCTTTAATGGTTGCATATGGATGTGACAAATATTCCGCAGCGTTTTCAATATGCGGATTGTTGTTGATCATGACTTCGATATGGTCGGGTTTGGGCGCCGTAAAAGGATGATGACGTGCTACCCAGCGACCGGCCTGTCCTGCAGGAAGGTTATCCTCTTCAGCATATTCAAACAGCGGGAAGTCGAGCACCCATAATAATTTGAATTCATCTTTTTTGCGGAGGCCCAGCCTTTCAGACAATTCTAAACGCAGTTCACTGGTTGCTTTTCGGGTTCTTTCTTCAGGGCCTGCAAGTATCATTATTAAATCGCCAGGTTTTGCATTGGCCATTGTGGCAATGGCTTTTAATCTTTCTTCAGGATAAAATTTATCGACGCTACTTTTTAAACTGCCATCTGCGTTACACTTGATATATACCAGCCCTCTCATTCCTATTTGCGGCCGCTTTACCCATTCAGTCAACTCATCGGTTTGTTTTCGTGTATATTCTGCACAACCTGGCGCAGCAATGGCTAAAACAGTTTCTGCTTCATCAAACACCTTGAACTCCGCATCATTAATAAGACTTGCACTATCTGATTTATTTAAAAAAACAGACGGAGGTTTTTTGATGTTGGCAATTTTCATCCCAAAACGGATATCAGGTTTGTCATTACCGTAATGCCACATCGCATCTTCCCAGGTCATTCTTTCAACCGTTTCTTTATAAGAAATTCCTTTAATTTCTTTGAAGATGTATTTTATCATGCCTTCAAACATGTTCAATATATCTTCCTGTTCAACAAAGGCCATCTCACAATCTATCTGGGTAAATTCCGGTTGCCGGTCTGCACGGAGGTCTTCATCCCGAAAACATTTCACCACCTGGTAATACCGGTCGTACCCGCTCACCATGAGCAATTGCTTAAAGGTTTGGGGTGACTGCGGCAATGCATAAAATTGTCCTGCATTCATGCGGCTGGGTACCACAAAATCCCTGGCGCCTTCCGGTGTAGATTTTATGAGAAAGGGTGTTTCGATATCCATAAATCCCTGTTCATGCAAATAATTTCTCGCTGCACGGTTTACGGCGTAGCGTAATTCTATATTTTTTTTAACAGCATTTCGTCTCAAGTCGAGATAACGATATTTCATACGCAGATCGTCTCCGCCATCGGTATCGTCCTGTATGGTAAATGGCGGGGTTACTGACTTATTTAGTATCGAGAAGGAAATTACTTTTATTTCAATTTCCCCTGTTGGCAGTTGTAGATTTTTGTTGCTTCGTTCTGTTACCACGCCTTTGGCTTGAACAACAAATTCTCTTCCCAGAGGCTGATCCGATAATATGGTATTTAATTCTTCACCGAATAATAACTGAGTAATTCCGTAGCGATCGCGCAGGTCGGAAAAGGTGATACTTCCAAATTTCCGGATTGTTTGAATCCATCCCGCCAGCGTTACGGGCTGACCCACGTTACCAATCCTCAATTCGCCACAAGTGTGTGTCCTGTACATACTTCTATATTTTCATTTTTTTTCTTGAACTTTATAAACGCTACAGCCTAATGACCAACGTATTATATTCGGGAGCGGCAAATGTACATCAAAATGAGGGTAGCATTTTTAGCCAGGCTATTTCATTTTTAAAATATTCTTTCTACTTTGTAATCATTATATCCCCTCTGTGAATAACCCCCTTAAATTCTAAGAACTCCACTTTCCTGAAAACCATTTTTTCGAGTCCAAGTCGTGTCAGACCACAACGTACCTGATTCACAAAAAGAAAAATGGACCCTTATGGAAATTTTACTCATCTTTTTACTCGTAGTGGGGGTAGTCTTTATACATGGACCGGTTAGTAGCTGGATCAATACTGTATACACGAAAAGACAATTCAAACACTTTCTCTCGCAGGAAACCTTTTACCATTCTATTATCTCACAGTATTTGAAATATTACAACCGCCTTAACCTGGAGGATCAACGAAAGTTTTTGTTCAGAACCTATCTGTTCCGGAAATCAAAGCGTTTTCACTATATAGATATTGCAGAAAGCGCTGAAATGCCCATCCTGGTAAGTGCCGTTTCTGTTCAATTGACTTTTGGGCTGGATAAATACATGCTGAATTATTTCAAAGATATCTATGTGTTGCAGGACGATTATCACTATGGATTTTATTCACGTCCATTTCAGGGCCATGTTGATCACAGCGGCATTTATTTGTCATGGGATAATTTCATGAAAGGCATAAAGGGACTTTCGCCCAATTGTAATGTTGGACTTCATGAAATGGGACATGCTTTGGCTTATGTGACTTTCATCACCCAAACTGAAGAAGACAAACACTTCAAAAAAGAATTCAAGAATTTTTCAAAGGTGGCGAGGCCCATTTTTAATGCCATGCAGGAAGGGTATAAAAATATTCTGGGAGATTATGCAGGGACTAATTATCATGAATTCTGGGCGGTAAGCGTAGAAATATTTTTTGAAAACCCTATCCGCTTGCGACATGAATTGCCCCAATTGTATGCTGCGATCAGTAATTTATTAAGGCAGGATCCGATAGTGGTTAGTGCCAGCAAGAAAATGGCCGCTTAAAGCATTCGGTACACTCACGTTTTTATAACTTGTGCCACCAGGTGCTTTCTCCTTTCCCTGGGAAGTATTAGCAGGTAATAGAGTGCAATAAAGAACAATCCAATTCCAAACGGTATAGATGTATATCTTCTTAGTTCTTCATCATAGCCCCAAAACTCGATGATCATCCAATAGCCGTTGGCACAGATCCAGAAGGAAACAGCGAGGTTGTGAAACAATTCCGATTTCAAATGGCGGGTTTGCCAGGTGATCAGAATCGCTACCGTTAATGTGGGTACAAGCATGGCAATTCCCAAAGGCCTCCAAAGCATGGCCCAGCATAAATCTTTTAACAGCCAGAGTAGGATATGCAGGTTTTCAATTTTTCGGAAGCGGTCGGGAATAGTGTACATTTTTGTATTCATGCTATCTGAATGTTTAAGGGAGCAAAAAAGTATGTATTTTTTTTGATATCCCAAATTTGAAAGAATGATCTACCTTCTATGCTAAGAGTTTTTTGACAGAATATTTCTGTACCGCAATATATCAACTTCGGTTTGCAGCGGTAAATCATGTACAATATGATCAACAAACTGTTTAGCAAAAAAGGGCGACAGTGAACAGCCTTTGGTACCCATTCCATTGAAGATGCCGATATTTTTGTAAACCGGATGGAAGCCAACGAATGGTCTTCGTTCCAAAGTGGCTGGCCGGATTGAAGCCTGGTGGTCGACAATTTGAAACGGAATTTTTAGCCAGCGTTTCAGAATAGCACTCGTTTTCTCCCTGAATAAGTCAGTGGGCAAATCATTTTTATATTTCCAATCATAAGAAGAGCCAACCCAAAAAATATTTTCTTTCCACGGAACGAGGTTGATCCCGTATTTAAAAATGTTTGTAGCAGGAAGATCTGTGCACTCTATCCACAACACCTCTCCTTTATTGGGCGCAAAAGGAAGAAGATTAAAATAGAGATTCTCAGAGCCGGCCGCTCCATCGCAAAAGATCATTGACGAAGCAGTGATGTCTTTATAGTCGATTCGATTTTTGTGAATGTGCAAAAACTTTATATCAAATGTTTCTTCCCAGAGTTGTTGCCGTAATTGAAAACGGTACGCAAATAATATCCGGCTCAGGTTTACGAGCAAACAAGGACTTATTTCTCCATACCCAAAATCATCATCAAAGTAATTTTTCCATTTTATTTGATCTGATGGAATTGAAAGATATTCAGAGTCTTCTGCATAGCGTTGATGAAAGGCGATTTTCATTTGAGGAGTAGGAAAGAAGTCAATGATATTTCTTTGCTCGATGGCTTTCAGGTTAAGTACTGCTCCCAATTCCTCGTAGGCATTTTGTGCAAACGGCATAACGTCATCGATCATCCAGGTTTTTACAATTCTTCTGCCGGTTACGGGATTGATGATCCCTGCAGCAATCCGGGAAGCGGTGTTGGATTGGGCTGTATCTATAATGAGGAATGATTTGTTGGCTTTTTGTAAGTACCAGCTTAAAAAAGTTCCGCAAATTCCCTGGCCAATAATAAGATGATCAACATGCATGTTGTAAAAATAGGAGTATTGCCCATGCCACGGCTCAGGTACGCCACGGCTCTGAGCTGTGGCATGACTTGCCTAAACTCATTGTCTCTGTTCTACATTCACCTTCACGCCTTCACTATGACTTGTAAACTCCGGTGCATACATGCATTGAATGGTTGTAACCCCATTACTATATGAACCCGCATGCGTTACGAACATAGGATATTCAAATACGTAAGTGCCTTTCGGAAGCCAGTTGAAGAAAAAACTGGTACTGGCATCTTTTGTTGTTTCATAATATCCCAAACCTCCCTGCCATTTGTATTGACTAATCACATTCACCGGTTCCATACACGCCCCGCGCATATCTTTCATATGCACATACTCCATATTGCGATCTGATCTTAATTCAATCCGCACCTTTATTTTGTCGCCTACTTTCAATATCTCTCCTTCGTTCACAGGATGAAGCACCGGACCTTTATCCGAATTTTTTTCTACGAATAATTTTTTTGTGAGTTTCAACGGTGTTGCCGCCGTAGTGATTTTGTCTAGATCTTCAAAATATTGCCAGTAAACAGCACCCCAGGATGGAGTGTCTCCGACATTGGTTGCGTTGGAAACAAATACCTGTACATCACCCATGGCAGACTTAACCGATTTGCCCTCTATTGTTTTTTTGAAGTACCCGGTACCAGCCTCTGTTTGTTGATCAGCGGTTTTTATCGTTTGATCTCCCAATACAATTCTTACTTCAGGTGTATTGACCAACCAGTCGACCCCTTGCAGCAACAAGGCATAGCAGGCATCGGCCGTGGCTTTTGTGGTTCTCCAGTTTTGTGTTTGCTTTTGTTTTAGCAACCAGATTTTCAAATCCTCAACAGTTTTTTTATCATTGGTTACTTCTGTAAATGTTTCAATCAATAAGGACTGTGTTTCTATCGGCGCCTGGTGCCAATAGTAGCCGCCGTTCATATCTTTCCAGTACATACCCATTTCTTCGTTAACCAAAGCATTTTGTTTGAGAGAGGCTGCTATGTTCTTTGCCGTCTGCAGATCACCGGTGCGATGCAAAGACAAAGCGATCATCCCCTGCATATATTTATTTTGGGGCAGCCAGAATTGCTGTGATTGTTTGCGATAATAATTGTATGCCCTAAAAACTTCCCCGCCTACAGAATGATCCATAAAAAAACTGCGCATGTACAAAAACTGGATCTGTATATAACTGATATTGTTGCTGCCGAGATTTGCTTTGTTCTTGATAAGATACTCGTAATCTCCTTTCAATTTTTTATCAAGATACCCGAGCGCTAATTTGATGATGGTGTTGAGTTTTGTTTTTGATTTTTCAGGAATGGCATTTAATTTTTGCAGATGGCCGATTCCTGTCAGAATATATTGTGTGATGAAGCGGTCGTCCGGTCCGCCTTTAAACCATATAAAGCCTCCATTAGAAGTTTGCATTTCCTGTAATTTATTGAGCGAGGATTCCAGTTCACTGCTCATGCGTACCATATCAAACAACAAGGCAATATTTTTTTTCTGCTGCTCTTCATTTTTTGCTTCTAATACCCAGGGAGTTTCCTGTAGAAGTATTGATTTTAGTTCCTGGTTTTTTTGAAGATTACTTAAAAGCGTGGAATCCCCCTGGCCCCTTTTTACAAAGGGGGAATTATTATTATTTTTCCATCTTTCAAATATTTCTTTGATGCGGGGCGATGAATTGGAAATTTTAAATGCAAGGGCATTTGCATAAAACCTATTGAAATTTTGTTCGGAGCATTCATAGGGATATTCCATTAAATAGGGCAAGGCCTGAACTGCATACCATGCCGGATTACTGGTGAATTCAACAGTGAGTGCATGATGTGTGAGGCTTTCACTGTTTCCGCTTTGCAATAACTTTTCAAATTTGAATTGTTTGCCGGTGTTGCCCCGCATAGGTAATGGCATACTTTCGGTTACCAGCATCTGGTTGCTGATAACCGGCAGCATCATTTCTTCACCATCTTTCAATGCGCCTGAACTGGCGATTAAACGATAGGTCACCGGGCGATTGTACTGAAAGGGTATTTCTATGGTAAAGTTTACCGGAACACTTTGCCCGGCGGCGGCTGTGAAATACTGGTTTGGAAACATATTGCGGAACCAGCCATCTACAGGTTGGTTGGTTGATGGATCTATTAATTGTAACTCTACCTGCCCGGTTAATTCTTTTGCAGAGAGGTTGACGATCTTTCCACTGAAATCCATTCGATCGCCCTCGCGCATAAAACGTGGAGCATTGGGCTGAACCATCAACTCTTTCTGTGTGATGATCGTTTTTTCATTCAAGCCAAATGCAAGATCTTTTGTATGTGCCAGCAGCATCCATTTCCATTGGGTCAATGCTTCGGGCATGGAGAATGAAAATTCGATGTTGCCTGATGCATCTGTTTTTAAATCCGGAAAGAAGAAAGCGGTTTCATTAAAATTTTTTCTGATTTGGAAAGAAGAGCCGGGCGTTTTGTTAGAGCGCGTTGCAGCAGGAGGTG
>Ga0136634_10000869_pt1 | contig 12105 bp, 9 predicted proteins | sample AntDrymUQ8332106_2_FD_104654 | JGI IMG/M metagenome (GOLD analysis project Ga0136634, IMG submission 104654) | Polar desert sand microbial communities from Dry Valleys, Antarctica - metaG UQ833 (21.06) | ecosystem: Environmental > Terrestrial > Soil > Desert | place: Antarctica: Dry Valley... | reverse complement strand
TTGAAAAAAAATTAATAATGTATAAAAAGCTACAATTAACCTTTGCAGGCATTCTGGCACTGAGCCTGGTTTCATTTGCCCAGCAAAAAGCCACAGCAAAGGCTACAATTAAAACGCCAACTGTGCAATGCGAAATGTGTAAGGATAAAATAGAAAAATACCTAAGCCGTGAGGATGGTATAAGTACTGTAAAAGTTGACTATAAAAAGAAAACAACTACCGTTTCCTGGATGACAGACAGAACGAACATTGAGATCATTAAAGCGGCTATAGCAAATGCTGGGTATGATGCAGACGATGTCGCTGCAGATGAAACATCATATAAAAACTTACCAAAATGCTGTAAGAAACCTATAGAAAGTTCACCTGAATTATAGGCTTAGATCAAAGGACCTCTCTATATCCGGGTATTTTAGTGAACAAATGAAAATTTTCTTATTATTTAAACAAAGAGAAATTCTGGATGGTCTCATAATCCACATTAAATGTTTTATAAACTCCTGCTTTCCCTACCTTAATTTTTCCCAGAACCTTCACTTTAATTTCTTTACTGAATAGGGTAGTAAATCCATTTTTTAATAAATTTTTCATATCAAGATCCACTTTAAGGGGGATCGTAAATATTTCTCTCTTCGGAATAGCTACCTGAACCTCCTGGAGAGAGTGGCCAAGTAATGTACTATCTATAAAAATATCAAAATCGGTTCGCCTTAGTTCCAATCCAAAATTATTGGGATTATAATAAACAAGGTCTACACTGAGGTTTGCATTTGTAAAGCCAATATTATCCAATTTAAGATTTTTAATTTCCCGAAACTCGAGGTCCCTGGGAGAACTGCAGGAAATCAAAAGCCAGGCAATAGGGAGTGTGCAATTTTTTAAAAGAGAAGTGGCAGAAATCATAAGTGAATATAATAGTTAAACAATTTAAAAAAACACAACAATTCTAAAAATTCATTTTTTCATATAATATTGTATACTAATTTATTTGGCATTTTTTCAAATTTATGGTTTTTTTTTGCCATTAAATTCAACTTAAATTATTAGTTCAATATTTGAAACATAATAAATTGATTAATAATACAATACAATCTTTTGACAATATTTAATATTCTTAATTTTTCATTATTTTTTTCACTTTTTGCATAATTTTTACCGAAATTTAGGTCGGCACTCCTATTTTATTAAAATTAATATATAATGTTGATGAACAGCTAATAATATAAGAGTTTTCCAATTTAATGTAATATATTATTACTTATGAAAAATGGATTTAATATGTACTTCTGCCAGGTAAAAAATAATTATAGTAATGCTTAATAAATATGGGTTGCTTATAAATTGCTGATAGAATTATTGGGTAAATCCAGGCTTATTTAGTGAATACATTTCTAGAGAAAAAGATTCTCATTTAATTCTTTATTAAATTTTTCCCGGTTTGTTTAGAGGATATTTTGATGTATCAGCATTAACTTATTTAAATTCGGGGTAAATCAAGTGATTTCGTTTTTTACATTAATATGCCGTAAAATTACGGTTCAAATATTTTGATTAGAATTAAATTACTTCTATGTTTGCATTGAAATGATGGATGACTGTTACCTCGGTTATTATCACCTTCAAAGATTACAAAATCTCTTTTGAACAGATCCGGTCTGGAAAGAATTTTAAAAATTTAAACCACAAGAAATGAAAAAATTTTACTCTCCCTTTTTATATCATATTCGATATAACATTTATTTGTTCGTTATTTTAATATTTCCACCTGTTCGTTTAACTATAATAAGTTAAATCAAACATGGTTCATTATATGAACTGTATATTTCATATAATAAAGAACGATACATTTCATTGCCCAACCATAGAATATTTATTAAAAACACAAGGAAGATGAAACATGTTTTATGTACCATAGTTGCGATTTTTGTTTTAGGTTATTCAATTACAGCGCAGGTTCATGGTCTATCAAAAGATATATTGAATGTTGAAGCCACTTCAAAAAACCAGGAATTATTTATAAAGTGGGCTGGTAATGAATCTGACCCCGGTTACTGGGAAGTGCAGGGGAGTTCAGACAGTAAATCTTTTACCACAATTGGGATGGTGTTGGGAACAGATCCAGGGAATATCAATACATATACATTCAGGCAAAAGCTTAAAAAAGTAAAGCCAGGATTAATTTACTTCCGGGTCTTGCATATTAAAAATGCAGTGGCTGATGAAAGTAATATAATTCAAAGCGTAAAATAATTCTGTTGTGTAATTGACACAGCATTAAGATGTTTTCTTTGGGGGTTACAGAACCATTAGGTTCATAACAAAAGCCGTATATCTATACGGCTTTTTATTTTTTATCAGGTGCCTGATAACTATGTTAAATGATTATACATAATGAAGGTAGATCCCGACTAAAATATTACCTATTTTTTAGTATACCTGGTATAAACTTTAAAAAATAACCTTGATTAATTTGGAATAACGATCTTATAAAACGCCGGATCAAATATTATTGTATAATATGAAATGGTTTTATGATACTATCGTTCATTGATGGTACACTGTCTTTTTTCAGGACGCTTTCTGTAAACATCCACATAGGGTGAGCTATCCATTGCCCGTTTATAAATATCATTTTATAAGCTTTTGTAATGCTTTTCCCTGAAGAAATTTCTTCATTTACAATAACTTCTTTGGTACAATCCTGTTCTGTTGCAGTTACAGGATACACAAAATTGTCTTCTTCAAACTCTATATTTTCAATTGCCTGATCCGTAATATCGTTCAGTTCTTTCTCTGAAGGAATAATTTTTATAAGATTATTTTTTAAAGCAGGCAGGTCTTTTTCTATTGCATTCATTTTTATTTCCATTACGGGAGCCGCTTTTGTTATTGTTTTTCCGCTTAATAATGCATACACCTGGTCTGCATTATATCCTGGTGTTAAAAGGGGAGTATATACCTGATTGGTTGTAGTAGGCTCCCGTTTGATCTCTGTTATGGTAAAATAATTTACACAAAAAACAGTCAGAAGTAAAAAATAAGAAAGTGCAGGATAATTTTTTGACCGGAATTTCATGTTACTGTCTGATGTAAAAAATTTTATCCTGTTCAGTAATTGTTTATTCCTGGATACTGCTGACAGGAGAAATGAAAGATTTTTTGGTCTGAACCGGGCAACTTTTAATAAAGTTTCTGCATATACAAGTGTGGAATACTTAAAGTTTAAAACCTGGATATCACAGTTTTTTTCTCTTTCCAGTTTAATATGTCCCACAATGATTTTAATAAATGGATTGAAGAAAAATATTGTATCTGAAATGATCAATATAAAATTCAGCAGGTAATCATTGCTTTTTATATGTGTGAGCTCATGAACAATAAGGGTTTCAGCTTCTTCCATAGTGAGTTGGTTAATCAATGCAACAGGCATCAGAATAACAGGTTTGAGGAAACCAAACGTAACGGGGGTTGAGATTGCAGTACTATACCAAAGTGTAATTTTCCTCTTAATGCCAAATTCATTCGCTTTCACCAATGTAAAAAGCTTTAGATCCAGTGAAGGTTTAATTAAGTTTGGTGGACAACTTGCTTTAAACCTATTCCAATGAAATACCAGGTAAATGACCTTATATATAACAATAATCAAATAAAAACAGAAAAGCCATGGAGTAATCATTTCTATAAAAGAAAGATTTGAATCCAGTGGGGTAGAAGCTAATGAGATAAATGGTTCATATAAATTACCGGCATCATAATAATATATACAGAAAGTTACAATTGAAAATAGCCATTGCGTTATAAGCAAAAGATATAAATAATTGCGCCTGGTGTATGGAAGTTGTTTTGTTGCAACCAGGTTTACGAGAAAAAATACAAAAAATAAAAGGGCAGATTGCCAGACACTGTGCAATAACGTTAAAGACAAACCATAAGCGAGTTGGCCCATAAAGTAGATTATTTTCTGAGTTTCAATTCCTGGATTAAAACCTGTATCCTGTCAAGTTCTTCTTCGGAAGTATTTTTATTTCCCAAAGCCTGTAAAACCAATTCAGTTGATGACCCTGCAAATAAACTGTTGATCATTTTATTCAGAAATTGCTTTTGCGTCTTTTCTTTTGTAACTGCAGGTTTGTATATATGGGTTTTATTGCTGTCATCCCGTGTTACAAGAGATTTTTCAAACATGATCTGCATGAGCTTTAAAGTAGTTGTATAGCCAGCATCTTTGGTTTTTAAAAGTTCTTCATGAACTTCTCTTACAGTTGCGGTTTTTCTATCCCATAATATGGCCAGTATTTCCAATTCGCTTTCTGTGGGCTTAAGTAATTTATTTTTTATCATATTACGATTTGTTTCGTATAACAAATTAGGAATAATTTCGTAATTCCACAGTTTTTTTATCATTTTATTTTTCCGGCTATAAAAAAACCCGCAGATGGCGGGTTAAGAATTTCAATTGTTATCAGGTTTACTTTTTATTTACGTTTATATTCAGGTCTATATCTTTAAATGGATCCAGGTATGCCTGGTAACGAAGATTCTGAGCCGGGGTAGCGGGCTTACCATATAAAAATAGTTTTCTATTTATTACTGAAAGAGTGTAATCATCAAGATCTATCAGGTCATCTTTTGCAAGTTGCTGTACAAGATTTACCACATCTGATTCCATTCGATCTTTGCCTGCAAAGTTTCTCGAAACAGATCCGTCTTTATTCATTTTTTTGATCTGCGGCCCCTGTTGATTTGCAGCGTTTTTGTATTCAGCTACATATCCATTTCCGTATAAGCCCGCAAGGGTGGGGGCTATAACAAGGCTAATGATGCTCATTAATTTTATAAGAATATTCATTGAAGGGCCGGAGGTATCTTTAAAAGGATCACCAACAGTATCACCTGTTACAGAAGCTTTATGTGGCTCTGATTTTTTATAAAACATTTCGCCATTGATCTCTGCCCCTTTTTCAAAAGATTTTTTTGCATTATCCCAGGCACCACCTGCATTGTTCTGGAACATACCCATCAGTACACCACTTACAGTTGCGCCTGCAAGAAATCCTCCCAATACTTCCGGTCCAAAACCAAAACCTATTATCAGGGGAGAAAGCAATGCGAAAGCCCCGGGCAACATCATCTTCTTTAATGAAGCCTGTGTAGAAATGGCAACGCATTTATCATATTCCGGTTTACCTGTACCTTCCATTATACCTGGTATAGTTCGGAACTGCCGCCGCACTTCTTCAACCATTGCCATCGCGGCTTCTCCTACTGCACGAATTGCAAGAGAGGAAAATATAAAAGGGATCATAGCTCCAACAAACAATCCTGCCAGTACAGGTGCTTTATAAATATCAATTCCCACCATTTCATATCCATTGTGGTTCACTACTCCAACATAGGCAGCAAATAAAGCGAGTGCAGTCAGGGCAGCAGAAGCTATTGCAAAACCTTTTCCGGTTGCAGCAGTTGTATTGCCTACCGCATCAAGGATATCCGTTTTTTCACGAACATCTCCGGGTAATTCACTCATTTCTGCAATACCTCCGGCGTTATCTGCAATAGGACCGAATGCATCAATTGCAAGTTGCATGGCAGTTGTAGCCATCATTCCTGCAGCAGCAATGCCTACCCCATATAAACCAGCACACCAGTATGACATATATATACCACCCGCAAGAACAATGATGGATAAAAAAGTGCTCTCCATTCCTACAGCAAGCCCACCAATGATATTGGTAGCATGGCCCGTAGAAGACTGGCGTATTATACTTTTTACCGGGCGTTTACCCATTGCCGTATAATACTCTGTTATGATACTCATTAGTGTTCCCACAATAAGCCCAACAATAATAGCCCCGAAGACACCATTTTTTGTGAATTCTATCCCTCTCAGTGACATGGTATCTGGTAATAAAAAATGAACCAGTAAAAAACATGCAAACCCTGTTAATACAATAGAGCCCCAGTTTCCCATGTTCAATGCATTTTGTACTTTTTGTACACTGAGCCCGGTATTATCATTTATTCTTACAAAGAAAGTTCCTATTATAGAAAATATTATCCCTGTTGCAGCGATCAGCATTGGTAAAAGAATAGGAGACATTCCTCCCATACCATCATTGGGTGCTAAGGTTTCCCGGCCAAGAACCATAGTAGCTAAAACAGTTGCTACATAACTTCCAAAAAGATCAGCACCCATACCGGCAACATCTCCAACATTATCACCAACATTATCCGCAATGGTAGCAGGGTTTCGGGGATCATCTTCAGGAATACCTGCCTCCACTTTTCCAACCAGGTCTGCACCTACATCTGCAGCTTTTGTATAGATACCTCCACCCACCCTTGCAAACAATGCAATTGATTCTGCACCCAGGGAAAAACCTGTTAAAATCTCAATTGTTCTTTCCATTTCAAGACTATCAACAGGAGCTCCATTGGCAAATGCATATCTTAAAACAATAAATAATGAACCCAAACCCAATACGGCCAAACCCGCAACTCCCATTCCCATTACACTACCCCCTGTAAAAGATACATTCAATGCTTTTTTTAAACTTGATCTTGCAGCATGTGCTGTGCGTACATTGGCTTTGGTTGCCACTTTCATTCCTATAAAGCCCGCTAATGCACTAAAAAATGCACCTATTATAAAAGCAATGGCAATTGTCCAATGACTGTTAGTATTGGTAGCTCCCATGATACCCAGGAGCATTGCACCAATAACAACAAAATACGCGAGTACTTTATATTCTGATTTTAAAAATGCCATTGCACCTTCTGATATATAATTGCTTATTTCCTGCATGCGGGGAGTGCCTGCATCTTGTTTTTCAACCCATTTGTATTTTAAAAATGTATATAATAAGCCCACAATACCCAGCAATGGTACTACATAGATCAAATTTTCCATAATAGTTATCTAAAATTTTTGGACGGCAAAAATAAGATAAAAGACCCATAAACCCCGGTAATAAGTACTTAGTTATCTTTTATACTAATCATACCTGTAAGGTTCTAATAAATTATGCTTTTAATTTATGGTATATTATATGTAATATTTATATTTTAAAAACAAAAACCAAACGATATGATACCCATTGGTGATAATGATTCAGACAGGACAAGAACTCCATTTGTAAACTATATTTTGATTGCAATAAATATTCTTGTGTTTATACTATACCAGGACATGGGCACAAATGAAGCATTCATCATGAGTTTTGCAACAGTTCCACAGGAAATTCTTACGGGTACAGATGTTACCAATAATGGCCTGGGTGCAACACCTATTCCTGTTCATCTTACATTACTTACTTCTATGTTTATGCATGGCGGGCTGGCGCATATTGGTGGAAACATGCTTTATTTATGGATATTCGGGGATAACCTGGAAAACAGGATGGGACATATAAAATATCTTATTTTCTATCTTCTTACCGGTTTAATTGCATCTCTATCACATGTGTTTGCTTCCCAGTTTTTTGGAAAAGACTTACTTATTCCAAGCCTTGGAGCTTCCGGTGCAATTTCCGGAGTACTTGGAGGATATTTAATATTGTTCCCTAAAAACCAGGTGAGGGTATTTGTTATTGGCTCGATCATGCATGTACCGGCATTTATTACATTGGGTTTGTGGATAGGCTTACAACTGCTGAGTGGGTGGGGTAGCATAGGCGCAGAGGGTGGTGGTGTAGCTTATGCAGCACATATCGGTGGATTTATTGCAGGCATGCTACTCGTAAAATTTTTTGCAGGTAAAGTGCAGGAAACAGAAATGCGAAAAGGATTTTTCTAATAGATGATTATCATTCCATTAATCTAAATGTAAATTAAAGAAACACATCCAGCTTATTCTTTGGCCTTCTTGAGTCCAGCCATTGAAATCCTTTAAGCAATTTTTCATCAACCGGAATTTGATTTAAAGGAAATAATGTGCCGTTAACATTGTTTATAAATTTTACTTTATTCAATTCTTTAGATTTAAAAAAAATATCTATCACATCACCATTACTCCGATTCATACCGATGTAAGCACTGTCTTCATCCTGGGGATAGAAAACACTTTCGGCCGGAGAACCCTTTACCCGGATATAATCTATTACTCCATCAATAAAATATCCATTTAATGTACGGCCACTTATCTGGTTATAAATACCTTCATCAGGTTGATTAATAACTATGCTGTTATTAAAAACATACAATTGCCTGGGTTTTTTATTAGCAGTGAATAAATACATTGTATCACCAGCTACCTGTGTTTTACCATTCCAGAAAACGGGGTCCTGGAAAAGGCGGAATACAGAATCTTCAGTGGAATAATATAAACTGTCGCTTACGGCCTGCATGGAATCATTAAAAATTTTTACATTATGGAAGGCAATGAAATAGCGAATACTGTCTGTAGATGGCGCAGGTAAAGAAGTAATGTTTACAACACTATCTGCCATAATATTTTCGATCGTGTCTCTTTGTATCGTTAACGCAACACTATCCTCTGACATGGTAGATACTGAAGAATCAGTAAGCGAGAATTGCATGTTTTTTGTAGTATCATACATTCGTAATCCTGAAAATAAGGTGTCTGCAGAAACGTATGTGCTATCATTTTTTTGATATAATATCATTACTGGTTTACGAGTAGCAAGAAATGAATTTTTTTTCCGGTCAAGAAAAATCTGGTTACCCAGAACAATAACCCTGTTTACACTGTCTACAAGTTTTCCATTTCCTTCAATGTTCACCATCCCGTTTTTTTCATCAATAGCAACTGTAGTGCCTGAAGCAAAATGTGTACTGTCTCTGAATTCTGTTCGGGCGTAAAAAAATGCCTCCCCGGTTTCAAGATTATATGTTCCTGATTTCGTATCTATAATTCCGTTTTTTGAAATTATATGAGTTGGTGAAATAAAGGTGGCAGTTTTTATCTGCGTGTTATATAAAAGGCTGTCTGCTTTTATATCATACTTAGGATCTACAAGATGTACTGACCTTTTAAAATATACATCCTTGGTATCTGAGTAATAAACTGCATCCGTGCTTGTTAATGTAGTAGTACCATTAACTACCCTTCCGCCATTTTTATAAATAGCAATACCCGTTTGCAAATTATATTCAAGTTCATCTGTATATAATATGCCTTTGCCATCTGTGAGTTTTACATTTTTCTTCAGAAATGCTTTTCGCTCTGACCCTATGTAACGCAGGTATTGTGCATAGGTATGTACGCTGTCTGCATCATTAATATGAACATTCCCGAATACTTCTGCTATTCCTGTCAGCTGGCTAAAAGCAATGCTATCACCACTGAGGATGGTATTTCCCTGGCGAACAATAGCATTACCTGCAAGTGTTTGTATTGCACTCCCATTACTTAGTGTTTTCATGCGCATACTCCTTGCCGTTATGATCTGAATAACTTTTGAAGTATCTTCATTACCCTGTGCCAGAGAAATTAATGGCATTGCTATTACAGAGATTATTGTAACGAGAACGAATTTATAAATACACGGAAGCATTAATATAATGGATGAAGTTGCAAGTTGAACCATTTAAATATAAAACGATCATAAATTATTCTTAATCGTTAACATTCTTAATGATATAAGGTGAATTTAAAGTATCAGGAAGCGGAGATGCCAATGGGATATTTGTTTGCTTTTTTCCGAATACGGATATTGATACATATCTTTTTGGATTGGTACGGATATCATCAAGCAGGAGATTCAGCTTATTTCCGGTTGATGCAAGATTTTTATAAAGAGAAGGATCATTCATCAGTAATCCAAGTGATCCTTTATTATCATTAAATTTAGCAGTCATTGCTTTTAAATCATTAATTGTTGCATCAAGAGTAGTAAGTGTTTTTTGCAGGTCCAATGCTGCCAGGTTGGTTGTGGCTTTATCAAGATTAGATACAACATTGTTTATTTTTTCATTCTGATTTGCCAGGTTTCCCGTAACCAGGCTCATATTGTCTAAAGATTTTGCCAGGGCCCCGGTTTGTGTATTTAATAAACTATTCAAAGATGCCGTGGATCCAACCATTGCCGCAGTTACCCGGTTTAAATTATCCAGGGTAACGCCAATATTATTTTTTGCACGTGGATCAATAACGCTGTTTACATTTATTAACAGGGAATCTATAGAAGTTACTGCGCGTTTTACCTCATACAAAACCGGATCAATTTTCTTTAATACGTCATTGAATATACCCGCATTTGCTTCAGTGTAGATAGTATCTTTATTTATAAGATTAGCTACTGCATCTCCCAGTTTGATCTCAACACTTGTGGTACCAAGAGGATTGGGCTTAATGATAGCAATAGAATTTTTAGGAATATTTATATCCTTTGTAATATTTAATTCCACCGTTATTCTGCGCATATCCTTATCCGTAGTAATTTTAAAAACAGTTCCTACCTGCAGGCCGTTTATCATAATGGGATTTGAATTTGAAAGTCCCTGTACATTTCCATAGAGTCCATATAATATTTTACTCTCACTAAAAATTTTTTTCCCTTTTAAAAAATTAAATCCAAGGATTAAAAACGTAACTGCTACTACTGCAATTGCCCCCACCTTTGTTTCATTAGATACCTTCACCTGGTTAAAATTTATTTTAATAATATTGATCCTGAAAAGCTGCTTGTTTATAAAGGAGCTTACATTTTATAAAAATACAGAACTCCTTTCTAAAGAATCAATCTTATAGCCAAAAACTGTTCCATATAGAATATGAAAATTATTTGGAAAGCCCCGTCTGCTGATTTTCAATCTGGTTCTTATAGCGGATAACCGCGCTGGTTATGGATTCTGCAAGTTCCTGTTGACCTTTATCACTATTCAGATACCGCTCATCTTCAGGGTTGTTAATATAACCTGTTTCTATAAGGATTGCGGGCATATTTGTAGCTTGTAACACCCAGATACCAGTTTGTCTTTGGTTAACACCCAGTGCAACCCGCCCTGTTTTATCTACTTCCTCGTTCACTAAGGTTGCAATACGGTCACTTTTTTCCTGGTATCTTTTTGCATATATCTGTGCAAGAGTTCTTCCTTCTGCGGAATTAACATCAAAAACTTCATACGTTGAATCAGTGCTTCCCGTTTCAATTTCAAATTCACCAACATCTTTCATTATCGCTTTTAATTTATCACTCGTTTTATGCGCGGCAAAAATGTACACACTGGTGCCACTGATTTTAAGAGGTATTTTAAAATATTCAAATACCGGCTCTTCTACTTTATAAGGAGTAGAAATTTTCTTTTTCTTTTTTCCTTTTCCTTTGTATGAAACACGGTAACGGGTAACCATTTTAGTTCCTATCTGCCTGCGCCCGGTTTTTAAAGGGCCGGAGTCTGCGTGAATGCAAAGGAACAAGTCTCCTTTAGCATCATTGGCGATCTTTGCTTTTTCCTTTGGGTTTTGGAAAACATCAGTTGTTCTTGTTGGTATAATATTTACATCAGGTAAACGCTTTTTTAATTCGGCAGTAAGTTTTTTTGAAATTTCAAGAGTAATATCTTTTTCCTTTGAGCGTAAAGAATTTTCGTATTGACCAATAGCGCCAGGTTCATGTCCGCCATGACCTGCATCAACTATAATTGTTTTTAATTTTTTATGAGTTTGAGAGAAGACAGGAGGTAAAGATAAAATTTGAAAAAAAGTGAGTATGGTAAATGAAAATATTTTGAGGTTCTTCAACATTATTATTAAAATTTATAAGGGTCGCGTAATTGTAGAATTATTCACAATTACATTATACTATTATAGTTATTTTTGCTGATACGGCTATGATCTACGACTACAAAGGTAAGACAAAATTGATATTAGCATGGCTGCCTGCGTTGCTTTTAATACTCTTAACATTTTATACAAATGCAGGTTCATTTGAGTTTCACCGGAGTATAACCACAGATACCATTCCAATAAAAAGTTTATCTGATTCAGTTGTAATTGATACTATCCCTCTTAAGGCTGATTCTATTATTTTAAAAAAAGATACCGTTGACTTAAAAGACACTTCTGCCCTTTCGCGTATTGATACATTTAAATTTAAAACTTCTTCCCAGGCATTAACTGCACCGGTTAATTATCATGCAGAT
>Ga0136634_10000868_pt1 | contig 12106 bp, 10 predicted proteins | sample AntDrymUQ8332106_2_FD_104654 | JGI IMG/M metagenome (GOLD analysis project Ga0136634, IMG submission 104654) | Polar desert sand microbial communities from Dry Valleys, Antarctica - metaG UQ833 (21.06) | ecosystem: Environmental > Terrestrial > Soil > Desert | place: Antarctica: Dry Valley... | reverse complement strand
CTTCGTTTTATCCTTTACACTGCCTGCACTTATATTATTTTTTATCAATTTTAAAAATATTCCGGCCATACAAAAAGAAGAAAATACTAATTCCCGGGAATTCTGGATGTTTATTGGATCCCTCGTATTTTTTCTTACGGCAATGTTCATTAGTGCCAAAACATCTGTACCCGTTATCAACTTTGCATTCGGCACTAAAATAGCCCCACCGGAAGATGTAGAATTTTCCTACAATAAAGTGGCAGCACTAATTGCCATTGTTATCGGGCTTCTTACAGCAGTAGTACAATACCTTAAATACAAAACGACAGGTAAAGATTACCTGCTTAAAAAAATAGCTTTACCAACCTTGATAGCAGCTGTTATTACTGCACTGGTGGTTATTTTTTACCCTATAACTTATTTTAAACAAGGTGTGGGTTTCCTTGGAGCCGTTTACGTGGCGTTTTTTGCAGCCATTTATGCTGTGGTAGCAAATGCCATGTATATATTAACGGTATTAAAAGGTAAGCTATTAAGTGGTGGAGCTTCCATTGCTCATGCAGGATTTGCATTAATGATTGTAGGAATGCTGATTTCCTCCGGCAATAAAGAAGTAATAAGCAGCAGTGCCGTAAACGGGATAAACTTTGCTGCAGGAACAGACCCAATGACAAGGCAAAAAGATGATCCCAGGGAAAATCTTACGCTGATACGGGATGTGCCTACAATTATGGGTGAATACGAAGTAACTTATCGAAAAGATTCTGCAGGCCACGAAGAAGGCAGGAAATTTTATCAGCTCGATTTTGTGAGAAAAGATGCTGATAAAAAAATAAAGGAAAGTTTTCTTGTGAGTCCTGATGTGTACCTGATGAAGGATAATAACATGAGCAGTAATCCTGACACCAAATCCTATTTAACCAGGGATGTTTATACCTATATCTCCTATGCTCTTAATGAAGATAGCCAGGAAGATACGGCCCAGTTTAAAGTGGTTGAGATGCATGAAGGAGATACTACCTTTTACAGTAACGGGTATATCATTTTAAACAAGGTTCAAAAAAATCCTACCAATAATAAATACCAGTATAAACCCGATGACCTTGCACTAATGGCAGATATTACTGTTGTAAGTAATGATAGTACCCGCTATGCAGCAATGCCTTTAATTGAAGTAGATTCCTTAGGAATTATTAACAAAGACGATACGCTGTATGCACAAAATTTATTTCTTCGTTTTGCCGGTGTAAGCAGTAACCACAATATTAAGCTGGGTATTAAAGAATCAGACAAGTTAATAGATTTCGTAACTGTAAAAACATTCGTCTTCCCATATATTAACCTTGTTTGGTTAGGACTTATTACAATGGCCATTGGTATGATGGTGAGTATGGTGCAAAGAGGTAAGTTTTCTCCAGTGCAAACAGCTGTTACTTTGATTCTCATTTCCTGCGCTTTGGTTTACATGTTTCTTTTTGCTAATAACTAAAGGTTTCTTTCCTGGTATTTGCATAAAACTAATCTGCTGTAACTAACGTTTATGTATAGGAATATTAAATCAAACTATTTTAAGGTTACTTTAATAGTACACTACAGGTATTGAATGCACGCTTTACTTTACTTTTATGCAGATGTTTTATGTAAAAACACATACCTATTTTAAATTAACGGCAACTACGGTATGTTGCCTTATTTTATTGTGTTTAAAAACATCTGCTCAAACGGTTTATGGTGCCAACGACACCATCCTTACCCACGCCGTTATTTATAATGGAGATACTATAGAAGCCAAAACCCTTGAACCGGTTTTCATTTATTCCAGGCTTAATGAGGCACAAATGAGCGAACGTGCCAAATATAACCGCTTACGAAATGCTGTTTATGTTACCTATCCCTATGCCCGGCGGGCAGGATTAATCATGAATGACATCAATGACAAATTAGTAGACATTCCAAAGAAGGATGCCCGTAAAACATATATCCATTCCAGGGAAAAAGAGCTTAAAAAAGAATTTACCAATCCTCTAACCAACTTATCTGTTTACCAGGGCAAAGTGCTGATGAAACTTATCAATAGGGAAACTGGTAATAATTGCTATGAAATTATAAAAGAATATAAAGGTGGGTTTAATGCAAGATTATATCAAACAGTAGCTTTTTTGTTTAACAGCAACCTGAAGCAGCCCTACAATGCTGTAAAGGATGATGCAGTAATTGAAAAATTTGTAAAAGAAGTACAAAGAATGCACGGCTACCAGGACATTCAAAGACCTATAGTAAAACTGGTTGATTTATAGTTTAAATTATACAAAAAAGTCTACCGGTAATATTCCACATTAACCTTTTATATCCCCCTAATTAAGTAAATTGCACCCCAAGTTTGAACTATAAATATTATGAAGTTAAATGTACTCGCATTTGGAGTACACCCCGACGATGTAGAGTTGAGCTGTGCGGGTGTATTACTATTGGAAAAGAATAATGGCAACAAGACCGGAATAATTGATTTAACGCAGGGAGAATTAGGAACACGTGGTACTGCAGAAACAAGAGCAGAAGAAGCTGCTAAGGCTGCATTAATTTTAAAGGTAGATGTAAGAGAAAATCTTAAAATGGCAGATGGTTTTTTTCAGAATGATAAACCCAACCAGTTAAAGATTATTGAAAGTATAAGGAAATACCAGCCTGAAATTATTTTGTGCAATGCTACCGAAGACAGGCACCCCGACCATGGCAAAAGTGCCCGATTGGTTGCAGATGCAGCCTTCCTTTCTGGCCTTGTAAAAATAGAAACATTCTCTAATGGTCAATTACAGCTGCCATGGAGACCAAAATATGTTCTACACTATATTCAGGACAGATTTTTGCAGCCTGATTTTGTTGTAGATATTTCTGCTGTAATGGAAACAAAGCTTGAATCAATAAAGGCTTATTCCACCCAGTTTAACAACCCTGATTTAAAAGAACCTCAAACGTATATTTCAACCCCTGATTTTTTAGACAGTATTATATACCGGGCTAAAATGTTGGGAAAAATGATTGGGGTAAAATATGCAGAAGGATTTATTTCAGAAAAAATGATCGGAATAAGTTCATTGGATGTTTTAATAAAGGAAAATACTTAAAAATAAAGATATGAGCACATTTGTAACACCCAAATTTAGAAATCAACAAGGGTCCAGCTTTCATCAGGAGTTAAAGAAAAGGGTAAATAATTATTTCATAGAGAATAAGAAACTGGCAACAGGTAACTGGAGCCTTTATTTTAAAGCTATTCTTTTCTGGACACTTTACATTGCTTTGTATATACATGTAATATTCTTTACACCGGGTCCCTGGTGGGCATTGGCAGAAAGTTTATTTATGGGGGGGCTCACTGCAGCCATTGGTTTTAATGTGATGCATGATGGTGGCCACGGTAGTTTTAGCAACAGCAAATTGTGGAATAAAATTGCAGCATATTCTGTAAATGCTCTTGGAGCCAGCGGAATAATGTGGAACAACAAACACAATATTATCCATCACACTTATACCAATATAGATGGTATTGACGATGATATTGAAATTAGGCCGATGCTTAGAATGTGCGAAACACAAAAGAAATATAAGATACATCGCTACCAGCATATTTATGTTTGGTTCCTGTATACCTTATTACTTATTATATGGGTTTTTATGACCGATTATAAAAAATATTTTACTAAAAAAGTAGGGTCTGTTCCTATAAAAAAAATGAGTGCATTTGATCATTTTGCATTTTGGGCCGCAAAGGTTGGTTACCTGATCATGATGATTATTCTTCCCATTTATATGGTAGGATTTGTATGGTGGTTAGTAGGCTTTTTGGTAATGAGCATGTTTGCCGGGTTTGTACTTAGTATTGTATTTCAATTGGCGCACACCGTGGAGCATACCTCTTTTCCTATACCTGCAGAAGGTACAAATGATATTGAAAATGAGTGGGCCATTCACCAACTGGAAACTACGGCAAATTTTGCCACAAAAAACAAACTGATTTCATGGCTGGTTGGAGGTCTTAATTTCCAGATTGAACATCACCTTTTCCCTAAAATTTCTCATGTGCACTACCCTGCCATTAGCAAGATTATAAAAAGCACCTGCCAGGAGTTTAACGTAAAATACAATGAATATCAAAAAATGAGACAAGCCATTGTTTCACATACTGCCTACCTTAAAAGGATGGGAAGAGCATAATAAACATTTAATAAATAATTGAAACCTGCGAATGATCTTCGCAGGTTTTTATTTTAGAATAGGTTAGTGTTTTTAATGAAACGGTAAGTCGTAAATTTGCGCCTTATCCCAAAATATATGAGCGAAGAAAAAAGTTTAAATTTTATAGAAGATATCATTGAATCAGATCTTGCGGCAGGAAAATATTCTTCCATTGTTACCCGTTTTCCACCAGAGCCCAACGGTTATTTGCACATGGGGCATGCCACGGCAATATGCCTCAATTTTGGGCTCACAAAAAAGTATCCCGGTTATACCAATTTAAGGTTTGATGATACCAATCCCGTTACAGAAGAAACAGAATATGTGGACAGTATCAAGGAAGATATTAAATGGCTTGGCTTTGAATGGAAGAATGAATTGTATGCTTCCGATTATTTTGAAGAATTATACCAGTATGCTGTAATGCTTATTAATAAAGGGTTAGCCTATGTAGATGATTCTACTGCAGAAGAAATTGCAAGGTTAAAAGGATCACCCACAGAACCTGGTAAGGACGGTCCTTACCGCAATCGCAGCCTTGAAGAAAACCTTGACCTGTTTGAAAAAATGAGGAACGGTGAATTTGAAGACGGGAGCAGAACACTAAGAGCAAAAATAGATATGGCCCACGTAAATATGCTCATGCGTGATCCTTTGCTGTACAGGATAAAACATGCACACCATCATCGCACCGGCGATAAATGGTGCATCTACCCTATGTATGATTTTGCACATGGGCAGAGTGACAGTATTGAAAACATTACTCATTCTATTTGCACATTAGAATTTATTCCTCATAGGGAATTGTATGACTGGCTGATAGAAAAGCTGGAAATATTTCCTTCTCATCAATATGAATTTGCCCGCAGAAACCTGTCCTATACGGTAATGAGTAAACGCAAATTGCTGCAACTGGTAAACGACAACCATGTGAATGGCTGGGATGATCCACGCATGCCTACCATCAGTGGTATGCGCCGCAGGGGTTTTACTCCTCAAAGCATCCGTAAGTTTTGCGATACTATCGGTATTGCAAAAAGGGAAAACATTGTTGATTTTAGCTTGCTTGAATTTTGCCTGAGAGAAGATCTTAACAGCACAGCTTTAAGAGTGATGGCTGTATTGGATCCGCTTAAACTTGTTATCACCAACTATGAAGAAGATAAAACGGAAGAACTCATTAGCGAGAATGGACCAGATGAAGCTTATGGTACAAGAAGCATTCCTTTTAGTAAAGAACTGTGGATAGAAAGAGAAGACTTTATGGAAGTGCCAGCCAAAAAATGGTTCAGGTTAGCGCCGGGTGCAATGGTTCGATTGAAGAGTGCTTATATTGTAAGGTGTGACCATTTTATTAAAGATGAAAATGGTATTGTTACAGAAATTCAATGTACTTATTTTCCTGAAAGTAAAAGTGGCAGCGACAACAGTGGCTTGCAGGTAAAAGGTACTATACATTGGGTGAGTGCCCGGCACGCCATTAATGCAGAAGTGCGTTTGTATGACAGGTTATTCAAAGTAGAAAATCCTTCCAGCGAAGACGGTGATTTTAAAGATTATATCAATCCGGATTCATTGGCAACCATCAATGCATTTGTAGAACCATCTTTACAAAATGCCACATTGGAAAACCGCTACCAGTTTCTGCGTAAAGGATATTTTTGTTTGGATAAGGATAGCACAGAAAATAACTTGGTGTTTAACCGCACCGTTACTTTAAAAGACGCATGGTCTAAGGAAATCAAAAAATGAAAAATAAAGATTAATAAAAATAAAGCTGCAGGATATGCAGCTTTTTTAATGCCGGCTATTGTTGCTTTTTAGCCGCAGGTATTTTTATATCACTAAATAAAGATGTGGCAAAAATAACCAGGGATAATGCCACAACCAGGAATATGCCTATCTTTTTTTCAGGGCAGTAAGCATTATAGCAGGATGTATAGAGGATATACGTTTTTAATGCATATGCTACCATTATGCCTGCAATAAAAAGATGTATGCGTTGGGCCCATATTTTTTGCAAAAAAATTAAGGCAAAAATTATCACAGAAAAAAAGACAAAGTATTTACCCGGCGTACCATAGGCATCATTCTGAGAAAAAAAGCCGGTAAAATTTTTTTGTACATCTGCATGATAGGTCCAGGGCATAAAACAAACGGCAATCAGTAAAACACATGCTGACATCCCTATCCATTTACTATATTTCATATCATAAAAAATTAAAAGCCCATAAGGAAGTCCTTACAGGCTTTTTTTGTGGAGGTCCCGAGCGGATTCGAACCGCTGTAGAAGCTTTTGCAGAGCTTTGCCTAGCCACTCGGCCACAGGACCTTTTTATTAGATGTTTATTTACTCCCGGTAAAAATTAAACATCTTTTTTTTAACGTTGCAAAAATAGGGGATTTTTTAATTAGAAATTGTAAATACTATGTACGAAATTCGGCATTCAAAAATATTTATATGAGCAGCATTGCCGCATCAGAATTAATTATCAATAACCGGGGAGCTATTTATCATGTTAACTGCAGGCCGGAAGAAATTGCTACTACTATCATTACTGTCGGAGATCCTGATCGTGTAAAAGAAGTAAGTAAATATTTTGACAGTATTGAATGTAAAAACCAGCACAGAGAATTTGTAACCCATACTGGTTATATAGGAAAAAAAAGATTGTCGGTTACCAGTACAGGTATTGGCCCGGATAATATAGATATTGTAATGAATGAATTAGATGCCCTTGTAAATATTGATTTGGAAACAAGGACGATTAAAGACAAACTCACTTCTTTAAATATTATAAGAGTGGGCACTTGCGGTTCTCTACAGGAAGAAATACCAGTTGACAGTTTTGTGGCAAGTACGCATGGCCTTGGCCTGGATAACCTCATGAACTTTTACCAGCATACCAGTAATGAGGAAGAGAAACAATTATTGCATTCCTTTAATACACATACACAATTACACCAGGGAATAACCTCACCTTATATTACGGGTGCTGGGGTAAGTTTGCTAAAAGAATTTGTAAATGGTTTTCACCAGGGCATTACTGTAACCTGCCCGGGATTTTATGGCCCACAGGGGCGTGTATTGCGCATGGGGCTTACTCAGCCGCAGCTTATTGACAGGCTTACCACATTCAGTTTCGGACAGCACCGCATCAGTAATTTTGAAATGGAAACCTCTGCTATTTATGGTATGGGAAAAGTGCTCGGCCATCATTGCTTATCGCTTAGCGCTATTGTTGCCAACAGGATTACCAAACAATTCAGTAGTGATGGAGGTGCAGCCGTAGAAAATCTTATTAAAAAAACACTGGAAATAATTGAAGAAAAAGTAGCATGATTTTTATACAAATTATAAAATAAAAAACATTGCCTTAGTTACATCAGGAAACTATTAATTATACAACTTTGCTGCAGCATACAAAGGTTTTAATATAGCTTCAGCATTCCGTAAGCAGTCTTATCTTTATGTAATTACATTACCTTAAGCTTAGGCGCTACAGGTAAAAGGCAGAAAAGAAATGCAGCTTTTTAAAATAGCATAAGCTTTACCTACAACCAGTTTTCATTATTTAAAGAGCATTGATCAATCTTATGAATATTATTTTCTACAAATACCAGGGCACAGGAAATGATTTTGTCATTATGGACAACAGGGATAATACCTATGATAACCTTACAAAAAAACAAGTAAAATTCATGTGCGACAGGAGGTTTGGAATTGGCGCAGATGGATTGATGTTGCTTAATAATAAAGAGGGCTACGATTTTGAAATGATTTATTATAATGCAGATGGAAATACCAGTAGTATGTGTGGCAATGGAGGAAGATGCCTGGTAAAATTTGCCTATAGTATGGGTATACATAAACTGACTTATAAATTTATTGCCATTGATGGCGAGCATGAAGCCGAAATTGAAAATGATCATTTGATCCGTTTAAAAATGAAAGACGTAAATGGAGTAGATGAACACAATTCCTACGTTCTGCTAAATACCGGCTCCCCTCATTACGTAAAATTTACAAATGATGTAGCCAATACAGACGTGGTAGAAGCAGGAAGAAGCATCCGAAATAATCCCAGGTTTATCGAAGAAGGCATCAATGTAAACTTTGTTGAAAACATAGGCGATGATGATATTTTTGTACGTACTTACGAACGTGGCGTAGAAGATGAAACCCTTAGCTGCGGAACAGGCGTAACGGCTGCAGCTCTTGTGAGTGCACATAACGAAAGAGGTTTTAACCGGGTAGAAGTAAAAACACATGGTGGCCGGCTGAGTGTTGAATTCAATAAAAATTCAGATAAAGATTTCAGTGATATCTGGCTTTGCGGACCTGCAACATTTGTTTTTAAAGGAGAAATAGACATACCATAATGATCAATTCATTCAACATTGAAGAGCACAAAACCATAGCAGTTGATAAGCCTGCATCCGGCACATGGGTAAATGTATTGCCTCCATTAAAACAGGAAGAATTTACAGAACTCAGCAGGGAACTTGATATACCGTTAGATTTTTTAAAAGATTCCCTGGATATAGATGAAAGGAGCAGGTATGAAATTGAAGATGATGTTAAACTCATTGTGATTAAAACGCCCACAGAAAATAATTCATTTAATGATAGTGATGCCTTTTATGTAACTATTCCTATTTGTATCATTCTTACATCCAAACAAATTATTACGGTTAACTCTTTTGAAAATGAAGCTATAAAAAAGTTTCTGACCAGTTTTCAAAACAGGCGGCCGGATAAGATGAATATGATGGTACTTAAAATTTTTGAAAAAGTAACCACCAATTTCCAGGAACATCTTAAAGAAATTAACCACCGGCGCAATGCTTTGGAACAGCGCTTATATGACTCTAACAGGAACGAAGAGTTGCTGCAACTGATGCGCATTCAAAAGAGCCTCGTATATTTTGTTACGGCATTACGCAGCAATGAATTGCTGATGATGAAAATTGTGAGGACTAATTTCCTGGTCTTAAATGAAGATGAAAAAGATTTTTTAGAAGATCTTGTTATTGAAGCTTCCCAGGCACTGGAGACAGCTCAAACCTATACGAACATCCTGGTAAGTACTATGGATGCCTATGCCAGTATTATCAGCAATAATCAAAACCTGGTGCTTAAAAGATTGAGTACACTCACTATATTCCTGAGTATTCCTGTATTAATAGCCAGCATTTATGGCATGAATGTTCCCCTGCCCTTCCAGGATTCTAAACATGCATTCTGGATTCCCTCCCTTATTTCTCTGATCATATTAGGTTTTGCCATTTATTATTATTTCAGAACAGCTAAAAAATAATTCATGTTTAATATCAGGGTGTATGGTATTTTAATAAATGAACAGAAACAGGTTTTAGTAAGTGATGAATTAATAAGAGGAAAATATATTACTAAATTTTGCGGTGGTGGTCTCGAAAAAGGAGAAGGAACGATAGATTGTTTGAAACGGGAATTTATTGAAGAAATGAACCTGGACGTAGCCATTTCCGAACATTTTTACACTACTGATTTTTTTCAGCAAAGTGCATTTGATCCTACACACCAAATTATTTCTATTTATTATCTGGTTACTCCCTTACAGGAAATTACTGCTCCTATCCGCACAACTGCTTTCCAGTTTGATGATGCGCAATTAAAAGTTTATGAAGCCACAGGCGAAACCGAAACTTTCCGTTTCGTAGACTGGCAGCATTTTTCTGAAGATGTTGTTTCCCTTCCGATAGACAAGGTGGTTGCAAGGCTTATTAAAGAAAAATTCTAATCATTATTTTTCTTAGCTTTCATTTTATTAACCAGCTAAATATACACTTATGAGTTATTGTAAAAGATATTGGGGCTTCCTCGTACTTCTCTTGCTTACTGTTATTGTTTCCTGCAAGGAACCAGCAAATAAAAATGAACCCCTATCAACCAGCTATTTTACGCCCGTTGACTCGGGTATACAGACAGGCGGCGTAAAAGTTATTTCTATCCAAACACCTAAGGGAAATTTTAATGTATGGACCAAACGCTTTGGAAACAATCCAACAATAAAATTGCTTTTACTCAATGGCGGACCGGGTGCCACGCATGAATATTTTGAATGCATGGAAAACTTTTTGCCGGCAGAGGGTATCGAATTTATTTACTATGACCAATTGGGTTGCGGTAATTCTCAAGACCCTAAAGACACTTCTTTGTGGGACCTTGACCGGTATGTAGAAGAAGTAGAGCAGGTGCGACAAGCACTGAACCTTGATAATTCTAACTTTTATTTATTAGGCCATTCCTGGGGTGGAATTCTTGCAATGCAATATGCACTTAAGTACCAGGATAATTTAAAAGGACTTATCATCAGCAACATGATGAGCAGTGGCCCCGATTATGGTAAATATGCGCAGGAAGTACTGGCCAAACAATTTGATCCTAAGATTTTAGATACCATCAGGCAGATAGAGGCCAAAGGAGATTTTCAAAATCCAAAATACATGGAATTATTACTGCCTCATTTTTATGCAAAACATATTTTAAGAATACCCCTGGAACAATGGCCGGAACCCGTTAACCGCTCGTTTGCAAAAATGAATCAATCGCTGTATGTCACCATGCAGGGTCCAAGTGAATTTGGCATTTCGGGTAAGCTGGTAAACTGGGATGTTAAGGCACAACTACCCCAAATAAAAACACCCACACTTACTATTGGTGGAACCCATGACACGATGGATCCCGAACATATGAAATGGATGAGCACACAATTACCCAAAGGAAGATTTTTATTATGCCCCAATGGAAGTCACATGAGTTTATACGACGACCAACAAATTTATATGAAGGGGTTAATACAATTTATGAAAGATGTAAACGAAGGAACTTTTAAATAATTCAATATTTTTTTTGAACACATTGTAAAAATAAATGCCCCTGATAAACCAGGGGCATTTTAACTGTAAGAAGTTTTAATAATTTAAAAGCTTCAATTTATTTTTAAAAAATCTATCAGCCATAAGCCGGATTCTGTTACTGCTATGCTTTAACATAGCAGCGGCCATCATTTATCTGGCTGCAACATTACTGTTGCAATCTTGCTGCCTACCCTTCCCGATACATCAACAGATGAAGTAAACGAGCCGCTTACCATTAGAATCAGTTGAGCAAGCTCAACCGCCCTGCAAATCGGGATATACGTGGCATTACAGCACACAAGGTTTACCCGCAAAGTTTGTTACCAAACCCTACCGTGAGCTCTTACCTCACGTTTTCACCCTCATTCCGATATCATCAGAACAGTTATTTTCTGTGGCACTATCTCTTCCCGGCTGCCCGGGAGCCGGTGCTTAACCGGTGTGTTACTCTTTGCTGTCCGGACTTTCCTCCCCGCATTAAATCGGAGCGATAGCCGGCTGATAGATGTCCAAAAATAAACTATATTTATTGGAGCTATTATATTTTTTGGCTTATCAAACGAGCAGCATTCATGCCCACTGACATCATTATAGTAAAACAACAATTGAACGCAACGATAGATGTAGTCTGGCTTGCCTTAACCAGTGCTACACAAATGAAGAACTGGTATTTTGCCATGGAAAATTTTATTGCAGAACCTGGATTTTCTTTTGTGATGTATGGAGAAAAAGAAGGCAAATATTTCCCCATCAACTGCAGCATTATTGAAGTTAAAAAAAATAGTCTGCTTTCCTACTCCTGGAATTATGAAGGATTTCCCTCAACAACTTTGGTTAGTTTTGAACTACTGCAAAACGGCCCTCAAACCATGCTAACGTTAACGCATGAGGGTTTAAAAGATATCCCGAAAGAAGCAACGGATTTGTATGCAGCCAATCATATCGCTGGATGGAAAAACATCATTAAAAAATCGCTTAAAGATTT
>Ga0136634_10000867_pt1 | contig 12123 bp, 8 predicted proteins | sample AntDrymUQ8332106_2_FD_104654 | JGI IMG/M metagenome (GOLD analysis project Ga0136634, IMG submission 104654) | Polar desert sand microbial communities from Dry Valleys, Antarctica - metaG UQ833 (21.06) | ecosystem: Environmental > Terrestrial > Soil > Desert | place: Antarctica: Dry Valley... | reverse complement strand
CTGCGCGCGGCGCTCGTCATCATCAGCCACGACCGGCGTTTCTTGCAAAACCTGTCGCGCGGCACGGTGTGGCTGGATCGCGGCAGAGCCCGGCGCGTCGAATTTGGCTTTGGCGCGTTCGAGGCATGGCGCGACGAGCAGCTCGCCCAGGAAGAGCGCGATCAGCATAAGGCCGACCGCAAGATCGAGGCCGAGCAGCATTGGCTGCGCTATGGCGTGACCGGACGGCGCAAGCGCAATGTCCGCCGCCTTTCCGATCTGTATGCGATGCGGCAGGCGCGGCGGGACTATCGGGGCAGCGCGGGTAAGGCGACGATCGCGGCGGCGCAGGCGGATAAATCCGGCGCGCTGGTGATCGAGGCGAAGGGCATCGGCAAGGCGTTCGGCGGGCGCAAGATCGTCGACGACTTTTCGCTGCGGGTCATGCGTGGCGACCGCATCGGCATTGTCGGCCCCAATGGCACCGGCAAGACCACGCTCGTCAACATGCTCATCGGCGCGCTCGCGCCCGATAGCGGGCAGATCCGTCTGGGCGCAAATCTGGAGATGGCGACGCTCGACCAAAGCCGCGAAAGCCTCGACCCCAACTGGACATTGAGCGAAGCCATGACCGGCGGGCGCGGCGATGTCGTCACCGTCGGCGGCCAGTCGCGCCATGTCGTCAGCTATATGAAGGATTTTCTGTTCTCGCCGGAGCAGATGCGCACGCCGCTGCGCGTGCTTTCGGGCGGCGAGCGCGGGCGGCTGATGCTGGCGCGGTCGCTGGCCAAACCGTCCAACGTGCTGGTGCTGGACGAGCCGACCAACGATCTCGACCTGGAAACGCTCGACGTGCTGGAGGAAATGCTCGGCGACTACGCCGGCACGGTCATCCTCATCAGCCATGACCGCGATTTCCTCGACCGCGTGGTGAATGCCGTGATCGTGCCGGAGGGGGAGGGACGCTGGAGCGAATATGCCGGCGGCTATGCCGATATGCTGGCACAGCGCGGCGCGGATGTCGGCGAGGGGACACCCGGGGCGAAGGCCCCGGCCGCAAGGAAAGCCGCCCCGCAGCCAGCGAGGCCCGGCAAGAAGCGGCTCAGCTTCAACGAGAAGCACGCGCTGGAGACGCTGCCCCAACGGCTGGCGGGTCTCGCGACCAGCATCCGCAATCTACAGGGCAAGCTGGACGATCCGACGCTTTACGCGCGCGACGCCAAGGCCTTTGCCGAAATCTCCGCCGCGCTCGTCGCGGCGCAAGCCGAATTGGCGGAGTCGGAAGAGAAATGGCTGGAGCTGGAGATGCTCCGCGAGGCGATCGAGGGCGGCTGAGTGTGGCTGTCCGCCTCGGTTTACGGCCCACGGCAGCGAGGGGTTTGCGTCTCGTCTGGGCGCGTTTCGTTCGATTTTCCGCTCCGGGCCAACAGCTGACGGTCGGGAAAAGGCCAGTCCGTCCCAAAGCTAGACGACCAGCGGTTGACCGCGGGGCCTCGCCGTCCATTCCGCTCAACTGCTAGCGCGGCAAGGCCGAGCCGGCTCATCTCCAATATTGCAGCGTAGCGGGGGCAAACCACGTGCGAGCCGATGACTGATGTCTCTTGTTGGCTGCGGCCCGATAAACTAGGCTTTGCCAATGCTCTGTAAACATTCCGAGCCTCATGCGACGTTCAATTAAGTTTTTGCACACGGTTGGCGCTATCGGGATGATGGGAGCGATGGCCTGTCTCCTCGTGCTTCTCATCGTCCTGCCTGAGCCGACGTCGGTTGCGGAGTACGCCCGTATGCGGCTGGCGATGGTCGGTATCTCCAATTGGGTATTTTTGCCGTCGCTTGTGCTCACGCTGATCAGCGGGTTGCTGGCAATCGCGGCTACCCGGGCCTACCAAGACGTGGGTTGGGTCTGGGTAAAGCTCGCAACTGGAATTTCGGTTTTCGAAGGGGGTTTATTGGCCGTCCATGGCTCAATGGGTCGTGAGGCGGCGTTGAGTGCCCAAGCGCTCAGTCAGGGCACAGACCCAGCAAAACTCGGCGCGTCGCTCGGTGGCGAATGGGGAGCTCTCTGGGTGGTGATGGCTGTGTCGATTGTGAACGTCGCTCTCGGCGTGTGGAGGCCCCGCTTTCGCAGGAAATAGTCTTCGTCCGTTCCCTGCCGCAAAAGCGGGTCCGTTCCTTGGCCCGCGGCTCTGGGCGCAAAAATTCGACCTGGTCCATAAAGTTAAGTCGGCGGATTTAACTCCCCGCCAACATGCTTGTTGGCACTCTCATCATGTTCAGCTTGCTCCGTGAACCGACAGCGAAGCGTCCATCTCGACACTAATGCGCGACGAGACCAGGCAGCTACAAAGTCGGCCTAACGGAAGCACGGCTAGTCATGCGTTTGAGGACACTATGAAATCGGCCCCTTCTTTTCCTCCGGTGACGGCGGCGATCGGCGAGGTTGGCCCGGCTGTTGACAAACGGCTGGCTGAGGAGGAGGGCAGCTATCGCGATCTGCTGGAGGCGGCGCCGGATGCGATGGTGGTCGTGAACCAGGCTGGCGAGATCGTGCTGGAGATCGTGCTGTTGAATCGCCAGGCGGAGAAACAGTTCGGCTATCTCCGCGCTGAACTCCTGGGGCAGCAGGTAACGAACATCATACCTGACGGATTTGCAGAGCGGCTGGCGGAAAACGATCTCCGGTCCGCAGAGGATGCGCTTGCACAGCAAATCGGTACCGGGATCGAGCTCACCGGACCTTCGACGAGTTGCTGCCCGTAACCCTGGCCAACGAAGCCTTGGCGAATCGACTTCTAGTCCAGTTTCCGCGAACGGCCTTGATGGATTTCATGCGTTCGGACGCGCCGCAGCACAAAGCGTACTGTTCGAGTCCCTACAAAATCCGCTTTTCTCTGCCTCGCGTCTCGACCTACCGCCAGGTCCGTCTTCATTCCGTGGGACTCAACGGCAGCACGCGCACGGTCTGCCTCGTCTTCACACGTCATGGGCTCAGTCATATCTACCTCAGCGGATACGAATTCGCCGACCTGCTCCCTGACATACAGGCTCGGCTGAGTCGGAACGCGGTCTATGAGCAGCACTCTCGGCGCACGCTTGATCCCAAAGGTAGAGAACGCCTCCGCGAGCTGCCGACGCCCATCACCGACGGTTGTCCGCCGCCGTCAGTGGAGGAAGTCGCGAGCAAACTGGATTGGACGCGAGCGCCGACGGGAGAGGACATGGAGGCGGCCCACGAGGCGGAATGGCGAGAAATGCAGAATCGATCTTTTGCGCCGGGCGACCGAAGTGCCATTGCGGAGAGGAGAGCCTGGGTCGACAGGAACAGGCAGATTCTCCACGTCTCGAAAATATTTCTCCAACGCGACACATCGTTCGTCGGTGCGCTCAAAGAGAAGACGACGTCTGTGGAGCCCCACTTCGACAGGTCAGGTCCTCGTGCAATCCGCGATGAGTGCTGCTCGCTCGTAGTAGGTGAGCTTCTCTTTATCGTTCGGCGAGTAAGGAAACGTCCCGGAAGGGCGCGGCGGCTCGATCTCAGCCGCAACGGGAAGCTGCACTTCGGTTTCGGCGATGCCCAAGCGCAGCCCGAACGGCGCGTCGTGCTGCGGGAGCGTGTCTGAGAAAGCAGCGTTGCATACGGCAAGCCAAGTCCAAATGCAGGTCAGGAGGCGAAACATCAGGCGTCCATCCAGTCTTCGCGCGTCCGCTAGGGAGGTGCTTCGATGCGGAGTGCCGCCCCCTTTGCTGAAGCGCAAGGGCGGAACATGAGGACTATAGGTTCGGGCGAACATAGGCAACACGTCCAGCGGCTAGCTTGGTGCGTCATGGCTCCAGTCTCTCGACAGTTGGAGCGACCGGCATACTCGGGGCTGTTTAGGTCAATGTTGCTCACGCGAAAGAGTCCGATCAGGTTTGGGAGCGGTCCATTTTGAGCCATGCCAGCGCGCCATGGCCCGCCGCAGCGCCGGTGGCAAAGCACGCCTGCAGCAGATAGCCGCCGGTCGGCGCCTCCCAATCGAGCATCTCCCCGGCGGCGAACGTGCCGGGGCGGCGGCGCAGCATGAATTGCGTGTCGAGCTCGTCGAACGCGATGCCGCCCGCCGTGGAGATGGCCCGGGCCATGGGCGACAGTCCCGTTAGCCGCACCGGCACGGCCTTGATGAGACCGGCAAGCGCGGCCGGGGCCAGCGCGGCAAGGCGGCTGCCGCTGGACAGAGCGGCTTCATGCAGCAAGCCGATGGCCAGCGGCGACAGCTTGACCGCCTTGCGCAAAATATTGGCCAGCGATTGCCCGAAACGCGGCCCCGCTAGGCGCGTCTCGAGCGCATCGCGCGCGGTATCGGGGCGCAGGTCGATATGCAGGACCGCCTCGCCGGATGCCATGATGGCCTCGCGCAGCGGCGGCGACAGCGCGTAAATGCCGGTGCCCTGCAGCCCGGTTCGGGTGATCAGCGCCTCGCCGCGCAGCTGAACGCCCCCGGCCGACAGCCCGACGCTCTTCAGCGGCTGGCCCTCGAAGCGGGTGCGGAAGATGTCCGACCAGTCCGCGATGAAGCCGCAATTGGCGGGCCGAAGCGGGTTGACCGCGACGCCGGCCGCAGCCAGCGGTTCGGTCCAATCGCCATCCGATCCGAGTTGCGGCCAGCTTGCGCCGCCAAGGGCCAGCACACTGGCTTGCGGTTGAACCGCTTGCTGCCCGTCCGGTGTGGTGAAGAGCAGCCGGCCGGCGTCGTCCCAGCCTTCCCAGTGATGGCGCGGCTTGAAGGCCACGCCCGAGGCATCCAGCCGCCGGAGCCAGGCGCGCAGGAGCGGCGAGGCTTTCATGGCTGTCGGGAAAACCCGTCCGCTCGACCCGACGAATGTCGGCTGTCCGAGCGCCTCGCACCAGGCGCGCACCGCTTGCGGAGAATACGCCGCGATGGCCTCCCGGAGCCGTGGCTCGGCGGCGCCGTAACGCCCGAGCAGGCGGTCGATGTCCTCGCTATGGGTGAGATTGAGTCCGCCGCGCCCGGCAAGCAGGAATTTGCGGCCGACCGACGGCATCCGGTCGTAGACCGTTACCGCGGCGCCGCCTTCGGCTAGCACCTCGGCCGCCATCAGCCCGGCGGGGCCGCCGCCGATGACGGCGACTTGGGAAGGAGAGGGTGGCGCCACAGTTCACCGCCAGGCGCTTACGCCAATGCTGGCGACGCCGTTCGAAAGTTTGCTCCGCTTCCTAGCGCGAACGGCTCCGCGTGACAATTGCCGCGTGCGCCGCAGCGAGGGCGCGGCGTTCCCTTTCCGGCGGACACACAACAAATTTGCCCTGCCAATGAAAGGGAACGGGAAGGAAGTTTTGTTAGCTGTAAAGAGCGACCTCATGCAACGCAGGTGAAGATCATGCATATCTCGCTGTTCCTGTCCGCAGTCGCGGCTATCGGACTCATTCACGCTAGCACGAGCGTCAAGGCGGACCCTGGCGTTGCCGCCGACAAGATCGTCTTCGGCCAGGCCGCGGTGTTTGACGGTCCGACCGCCGCGCTTGGCCAGGATATACGCATCGGAATTTTCGCCGCTTTCGAGGAAGCCAATAAAGCGGGCGGCGTCAACGGGCGCAAACTGGAGTTGATCTCGAAGGATGACGGCTACGAGCCCCTCAAATCGATCGAGGTCACGCGGCAGCTGCTCGAGGAAGATAAGGTTTTCGGCCTGATCGGCCTAACCGGGACGCCGACGACATCGGCCACGCAGCCGATCGCCCAGCAAGCCGGGGTGCCCTTTATCGGCCCGTTCACCGGCGCCGAATTTCTGCGCAATCCTTTCAAGCCCAATGTCGTGAACATCCGCGCCTCCTATTATCAGGAGACCGAAATCATCGTGGAGCGCCTGACCAAGGATCGCAATGCCGCCCGCATCGCCATTTTCTACCAAGATGATGCATTCGGAAGGGCCGGTCTTGCCGGCACGCAGAAAGCGCTGGAAAAGCGCGGCCTGAAACTCGCGGCGGAAGGTACTTACGAGCGCAACACGCTAGCGGTGAAGTCCGCGCTTTTGGAAATTCGCAAGGGCGATCCGGAAGCGGTCATCATGATCGGCACTTACAAGCCCTGCGCGGAATTCATCAAACTGGCGCGGCAATTGAAGATGGAGGCGCAGTTCATCGGCGTCTCCTTCGTTGGGAGCAATGCACTGGCCAAGGAGCTGGGCCCGAACGGCGGCGGTGTCGTGGTCACCCAGGTGGTGCCCTTCCCCGAGGACACTGCGCTGCCGCTCGTGGCGGACTATCAGGCCGCTCTCAAGGCCGCCGACCGCAATGCCCAGCCGGGCTTTGTGTCGCTGGAGGGTTACATGGTTGGCCGTCTGACGATCGCCGCGCTGCAAAAAATTCAGGGCGAACCGACCCGCAAAGCCTTTCTCGACATCGTGCTGAACGGCAGTTTCGATCTCGGCGGGCTGCGGCTCGTCTATGGCGCGAATGACAATCAGGGCTTGGACGCGGTGTTTCTGACCAAGATCCAGCCGGACGGCAGCCTCAAAGCCATCACCTCCCTTAGCCAGGCCGGCGGGTGAGTTCGATTTGGCGCGGGTCTAACCCCTGCCTATACCCCGCGCCGCTCACGCAATCCGGTATAGCCCCTCTCATGGCCCGCTCGATACGCCTCTTCAAGAACCCCAGCCCTGGGCCCGCTCAGTCCTCCGGTACGCAGGCGATTGCGGCATCGCGCGGTTGGGGCATCGGCCCGAAACTTTTGGGCGCGTTCGCGTTGGTGGCGGCGCTTGCCGTGGCGGCGAGCGCCGTCGCTATCCACTCATACCGTCAGATCAGCGGCGACCTGCGGCAGATCGAGGCGCATAGTCTGCCCGGCATGACCCATGCCTTTGTGCTGGCGCGGCAGGCGGCTGGGCTGGCCGCCGCCTCGTCATTGCTGATCGTGAGCACAAGCAAGGCGGATCTCGACCGGGCCTTGCAGGACATCGAGCGGCGGGCGGCCGCGATGGCTGGGAGCCTCAATGCCCTCGCGGCCACCACCATCGGGGAGAAAACCGCCGGCTTGCTGCGCGAAGGCGTGGGCGATCTCGACAACAGCACGCAAAGGCTTGCCGCGTCGGTTGCGGCCAAGCTGGCGATAGCGGATGAGCGCACCCTTTTGGTCAGCAAGGCGATCGCCGCGCATCGCGACCTTTACGGCAAGATCGCGCCGCTGGTCGACGACGCCACATTCAATCTCTCGATCGGCCTGCGGTCCGCCGGCGATAGCGGCGATCGAGAGCAGATCAGGGCGGATTTGGTGCGCCTTGCGGATGGCGAGGTAACCATCCTCGAAGGGCTCAGCGATCTGCGCGCGGAGAGCAACCTCCTGGTTGGCATGCTGACGGAAATCTCGCTCAGCCCCAATGAGGACTTGCTCCGGCCCCTGCGCGACCGCACGGTCGCCAGCGCCGCGCGCTTACAAAAGGCGGCGGCCAAGCTCGACAAAGACCAAAGCGCCTCTCGCTTGCTGGGCAAGCCCGTTACCGAGCTGTTGAGCTTTGCCGATGAAAATCGGGGTGTCCTGAGCGCCCGGCAGCGTGAACTCGCCGCAACGGCGGCAAGCTGGGCGCTGGTCGCCGCCAACAACGCCAAGGCGGAAGCGCTCGCGGGAGAGGTGCAGCAAACTGTCGGCATGGCCAACGCGGCCGCCGTCCAAGCGGTGACGGACGCGGCGCGGAACATCGCGCGAAGCAAGCTGGTGCTGATCGCGCTGGCGGGCACAAGTCTTGGGTTTGTGGGATTGGCTTGGGCATTCGTGAGCACCGACATTGTCGGCCGGCTTCGGCGGCTGAACGGGTCCGTTCTCGGTCTGGCCAATGGCGATCTGGACGTTGTCGTTCCGCGCGGCGGCAGCGACGAGCTGGCGCATATGGCCGAAGCGGTCGAGATCTTCAAGACCAACGCCCTCAGGGTCCGCGAACTCGAGGCGGGGCAGGCGCGCGGTGTCGCCGCCAAGGAACGCCGTCAGAAGCAGATGGAAGCGCTTATCGCCGCTTTCGACCGCTCGGGCCATCAACTCTCGACGGCGCTTGCTTCAGCCTCCTCCGAGATCGAGACGACCGCGCGGGCCATGTCGGGAATGGCCGCCGATACCAGCCGCAGCGCGACCTCGGTCACCAATGCCGCGCAACAAGCGAGCGCGGCTGTTCTGAGTGCCGCCAGCGCCGCCGAGGAGATGTCGGCCTCGATCCGCGAGACAGGTCGCAGCGTTGCCGCATCCACCCAAATCGCCGGACGCGCGGTCAGCGAGGCGAAACAGGCGGACAGCATTATGCGGAGCCTGGCGCACGCGGCCGGCGAAATTGGCGATGTCATTCAGATCATCGAAGAAATCTCCAGTCAAACCAACCTTCTCGCGCTCAACGCCACAATCGAGGCGGCACGTGCTGGAGAGGCCGGCAAAGGCTTCGCGGTTGTCGCGGCCGAGGTCAAATCGCTGTCGACCCAGACCGGCAATGCCACCAACGACATTCGCGGCAAAATTTCCGCGATCCAAGCGGCGGTCCAGCAGGCGGTCGCGGCCATCCGCCGGGTGGACGAGACCATCCAGCAAGTCAATAAAATCGGCGAAACCGTGTCGACCGCGATCGGCCAGCAGGAGAATGCGACGAGCGAAATCGCGGTCAGCACGCACTAAGCGGCCCGGAGAACGGCCGAGGTCGGCAAAAGCATCCGCAGCGTCGATGACGCGGCGGCTGGCACCGACAGCGCCGCCAGCAATGTCGTGACGGCCGCCACGCGTCTGGGCAGCGACGTCGAGGCTTTGCGGGCCCACATCGAGGGGTTCCTGACAGGAATCCGCGCCGCCTGAGACGCCGCCAACCGCGTGCGCCGGTGAACGCCTCGCTCAAAACATCCGATTCAATTCCGGTTCCACGCGGGCTGCAATATCAGTCTTTGCCGAACTGGCTAAATAGTTGTCGGCTGTAGTCATAACGCCGCTATCGCCAATTGATTATAATAAACTCCGTAACGGCGTCTCTTCATCCAGCTGCGTACGAAACTATTGCATCCCCCAATATTGAATAACGAATATTAGTGATATTTTTACTACAGAACACAAGCGTAGGATAAAATATTATTATTTTTACAATGCGAGTATATTATCGGGAGATAATATTATGATGATGTATTTACTGGTAATTTTTTCATGTCTTTCTCTTTTGTCTGGATGTGCGATTGCCCCCTCGCTTCCCGATGAGCAACGGGTCAGCGTCACCGAGATTATAGACCTCGCGAAATGTGAACTTAGAGATGCGCTGATCTTTGCCGACCAGGAGGCGCCTTGGTTCAAGGGCTGGGTGGCAAGCGCGGAACTGACCTTAAAGGTCGCAACGCAATCGTCCGCTTCGCTTGGAACACCGACATTCCTCATTCCAATTACGTCGGGAACGTTTGCCGCCGCTTTCGATGCTGGCATCGGCGAGGAGGCTGCAGGTGTCGCCAAAATAAAGTTTTCGACGTCCGTGGCCAGCACACGCGATCTGCTTTGCGGCCCGCCTTCAGCGCGTACGCGCGGTCCTTTCGGCGTGAGCGGAACACTTGGAATTACGGCTTGGCTAATCCGCGCCATCCAAGCCGCGAATACGTCGGGCATATCGAAAACGACGAGATCGATGGGGTATACCATTTGAGTTCGTCGTTCTGGCGAACGGATCGGTTTCGCCGCGATGGGATCTGCTTTCCGGAGGCGGCAGAAGGTTCACTGCGGGACCTAGACTGGGCGGGAGCGTGCGCGACACGCACATTATCGATTTAGCCATCATCCCTCCCAGCGCGCCCCTTCCGACAGAGGTCATTATTGTTAAAGATTTAACGGAAAAAACAGAAAAAGACCAAACGCAGGGAGAACGGGCAGCTCGAGGCGTACAGCCTTCCCGTGCGCGAGGGGTTCTGCCTGCGCCATCCGGCGTAGACGGCAGAATGCAACGCGAACTCGACAACACGTTGAATAGCTTGCAAGGGGAACGCCGCACACTGGATCTCGAACGCTGATTGCGTGGCATGGGCCCTTGTGCCGGAATAAACAACCGGCCAGGACTCCCCGTGCCGCGCGAATTGAGGGAATGCAAAGAGGCTGGTCCGGCTCCCTTGTCCAGCGTTCATGGTGTCCACGACGGTGCTGCAAAAACCCGGCGATCCCTGGTAGGCTGACCCTCGCACGCCTTGCGGCGCCTGTGGGGAGGACTCATGAGCTTCAATCTCGATTTCACCAATCCCTACGTGTCGGCGCGCGCGCCGGTCATGGGACGCAATGTCGTGGCCACATCGCAGCCGCTCGCGGCGCAAGCCGGGTTGCGCATGCTGCTGGCGGGCGGCAATGCCGTCGATGCCGCGATTGCGGCGGCCATGACGCTCGTCGTCGTCGAGCCGTCCGGATGCGGCCTGGGCAGCGATGCTTTTGCCATCGTGTGGGACGGCGCGGACCTGCACGGCCTCAACGCGTCGGGCCGCTCCCCCGCCGGCTGGACGCCCGAGCGCTTTGCCGGGCGCGACGTCATGCCGGAACGCGGCTGGGACTCCGTCACGGTGCCGGGCGCGGTCTCGGCCTGGACGGCGCTGTCCAAGCGCTTCGGCAAGCTGCCTTTCGCGGCGTTGGCGGATCCGGCGATCGGCTACGCGCGGCGAGGCTATGCGGTTTCCCCCGCCATCGCCGAGATATGGGCCCGCGCTGGCGCGCTGCTTGGCCATGAGCCAGGCTTTGCCGAGTATTTCTTGCCTGGCGGGCGCGCGCCCCGCGCCGGTGAGCACTTCCGCGGCGAAGCCCTGGCACGAAGCCTTGAGGCGATCGCGGACACGGCGGGCGCCGCGTTCTACCGGGGTGAGTTGGCGGAGCAAATGGCCGCGCATGCGGCTGCGCATGGCGCGGCACTGAGCATGGACGACCTAGCCGCGCATGAAGCGGATTGGTGCGGAACGATCGGCCAGGCTTTCGCGGGCGGCGTGGTGCGCGAGATCCCGCCGAACGGTCAAGGCATCGCAACGTTGATGGCGCTCGGCATTCTGGAAGCCGTGGGCGCCGGTGAAGCGCCGGTGGACAGCGTTGCGACCGTTCATTTGGCCATCGAGGCGACCAAACTCGCTTTTGCCGATTTACAGCGCTTCGTCGCCGATCCCGCCGCGATGACGCTCGACCCCGCCGACCTCCTCGATCCCGCCTATCTCGCCACGCGCGCCGCGCTGATCGACCGCAAAAAGGCGGGCGATCCCGGCCATGGGACACCGAAACGACGCGGCACGGTTTACCTCGCCGCGGCCGATCAGGACGGCATGATGGTTTCCTTCATTCAGTCGAATTATATGGGCTTCGGCTCGGGCGTAGTCGTGCCGGGCACGGGCATCAGCCTGCAAAATCGCGGGCACGGCTTCACGCTAGAGCGCGGGCACCCGAATCAAGTCGCGCCGGGGAAGCGGCCGTTCCAAACCATCATTCCAGGGTTTGCCATGGATGCCGCCGGGGCTCCGCTGATGGCCTTCGGGGTGATGGGCGGAGCGATGCAGGCGCAAGGACATGTGCAAATGGCGTTGCGCGTGCTGCGCTACCGGCAGAACCCGCAAGCCGCCGCCGATGCCCCGCGCTGGCGCGTCACCGCCGGCCGCACGCTCGCCGTCGAGCCGGCGATGCCGGCGGATCTTCTGGCTGGCTTGCAAGCTCTCGGCCATGAGCTTAGGGTCGAGCCGCCCGACGGCATTTTTGGCTTTGGCGGCGCTCAGCTCATTGTGAAAAGCGGGGAGGGCGCTTATGTCGCCGGCTCCGACCCGCGCAAGGATGGGCAGGCGGTTGCATTCTGAGCCGCGGCGGAGAAAATCGCCGAGCGCTGATGACTCCCGCCGTCCTGCATCGTTATAACGGCAAAATGCACCTGCCCCAACCTTAACTCAAGCAAAGCGAAACCGATGCCGGCAAACCTTTCTCTCGGAAGCGAACGCTTCGACTGCCTGATCATCGGGGGCGGCCCGGCCGGCCTGACCGCGGCTACTTATCTCGCACGCTACCGGCGCAAGGTGGCGGTGCTGGACGACGGCAATAGCCGCGCGGCGCTCATCCCGACAAGCCACAATTACCCTGGTTATAGCGGGATTTCCGGCCCTGATTTGCTGATCTCCATGCGCAAGCAGGCCGAGCGGTATGG
>Ga0136634_10000866_pt1 | contig 12137 bp, 5 predicted proteins | sample AntDrymUQ8332106_2_FD_104654 | JGI IMG/M metagenome (GOLD analysis project Ga0136634, IMG submission 104654) | Polar desert sand microbial communities from Dry Valleys, Antarctica - metaG UQ833 (21.06) | ecosystem: Environmental > Terrestrial > Soil > Desert | place: Antarctica: Dry Valley... | reverse complement strand
CACTTTGGAGTAAAGAAAATTTCCGGAATAGATTTTTCAAAAGAGTTTTGTGAAGAGGCCAAACAAAACCTGCTGATTACCCAACAGCAGTTACAGCCATTCCATTTTAAGATATACAATAATGATGCTTTCTATTTCGACATACCAGATGATGCGGATTACATTTTTATGTTTAATCCATTTGATGAAGTTATTATGAGTGGTGTAATAGAAAATATAGAATTAAGCCTTGAAAGAGTTCCCCGAAAAATGACAATCATTTATTCCAACCCTTTGCAAAAATATTTATTTTTGGAGCAAGGTTATCAACAGGATTTTTATCAAAAAAAACTTCATTACCTGGAAGCAATAATACTTACAAAAAGCCCCGGCGTTGGCCAGGGCTAATGTTGCTTTTTAAATTTTATACTTAGTTTTTATTACCCATCAGCTCTACGCTTCTGCTAATAAATTCTGTTAGATTTTTACCTGATAATAACCCCTGTGACAGCAGCGCTAAATCCCCAAGATTTTTTACCAGTTTTTGTTGTTTGTCATTTTCCTGTTCTGCCAGGATACTTCCAAAAATTGGATGATTCCCGTTGATGGTTAAATTAACTTCATCTGGCATTTGTGCATAAAATGCAGCCATACCGCCACCCACAGAAGCCATGTCCTTCATTCTGCGCATTTGCTCTGGCCTGGTTGCTGTTACTGGCGGTGCATCTGTGCTAAGACCTTTTACTTCTACATTTATATGCAAGCCTTCTAAGGGTTGCTCAAATAATGTTTTTAATTTATCAGCATCCTCTTTACTTAAAATACTTTCTGCTGATTCTGATTTATCAATAAGATTATCTGCAATGTCTGCATCTACTCTTGTAAACAATGCATCATTCCACTTCATTTCTACACTATTAATAAATGCTGCATCTACCAATGTTTCCATTTTTACTACTGTATATCCTTTAGCAACGGCTTGTTGAATATAGGCATCTTGCTGCACAGGGTTGGTAGTATAAAGAATGACTTGCTTACCATCTTTATTTTTTTGATTAGCAGCTGTAGCAGTTTTATATTCTTCCAGTGTATGAAACTTATCACTGGTATCCTGCATCACAAAAAATTTATTAGCCTTATCTAAAAATTTATCGTCTGTCATCATACCATACTTTACAAACAAACCTAAACTCTCCCACTTCTCTTCGAACGACGCACGGTCACTATTAAAAATTTCTTCTAGTTTATCTGCTACTTTTTTGGTAATGTGTGCATTAATTTTTTTCACATTCGGATCACCTTGCAAATAGCTACGGCTAACGTTAAGGGGGATATCGGGACTATCTATAACACCATGTAATAGCATTAAAAATTCAGGTACAATATCTTTTACCTCATCTGTAACAAATACCTGGTTGCTATACAACTGAATTTTGTTTTTCTGAATTTCGTAGCTCTGTTTTATCCTTGGAAAATATAAAATACCAGTAAGGTTAAAAGGATAATCTACATTCAGATGAATCCAAAATAAAGGGGTTTCGCTATATGGATATAATTCCTTGTAAAAATTTTCGTATTCTTCCTTTGTTAATTCAGAAGGTTTTTTTATCCATGCAGGATGAGTATTATTGATTGCTTTTTCTACTGCAGGTTCTTCCCCTTCTTTTACTTCTTCTTTTATTTCATTTGCCACATGAAAATAAATAGGTACAGGCAGAAATTTACAAAATTTTTCCAGTACTTCTCTTACCCTGTGCTCTTCTAAAAACTCTTTGCTTTCTTCATTTAGATGCATCACAATTGATGTACCTCTTTCAGCTTTTTCAGTTTCTTCCAATGTAAATTCCGGACTGCCATCGCACTCCCATTTCACAGCCACTGCATCTTCTTTATAACTTTTAGAAAAAACTTCTACCTTTTCACTAACCATAAAAGAACTGTAAAAACCTAATCCAAAATGCCCGATTATGTTGGCCTCATTCTGCCCTTTATATTTTTCTAAAAATTCTTCTGCACCACTAAATGCCACCTGGTTAAGGTATTTATCTATTTCTTCACCAGTCATACCCACGCCTTTGTCTGCTACTGTAAGCGTATTTTTTTCTTTATCGATTATTACATCAATTCTTAATTCGCCCAATTCACCCTTTGCTTCTCCAATAGATGATAAGGTTTTTATTTTTTGCGTGGCATCCACTGCATTACTGACAAGTTCTCGTATAAAAATGTCATGCTCGCTATATAAAAACTTTTTAATAATTGGAAAAATGTTTTCCGTTTGAACCCTGATATTACCTTTTTGCATATAATTTATTTTTTTAATTCGGTTTGCAAAGTAATGGGCAAATTCAGTACCACCAATTGTAAACGGAAAAACTGTCAGTTGGTATTATGAAATTATTAATGTGTACAATTTGATCAGATATAAAAAATTACAGATTCTTTATTGATCTAAATTCGCCTCCTTAACAGAAACCACAATTATGATTAATACCTCTACCAGCAAGATTTTGCTAGTTTCCTTTTTATGTGTTTTATCTTTTTTTGGCCAGGCACAGATAGCTGCATGGAATAATAATACTTTAACCGGAACTACATCAATCAGCCTTAATGCTACCACTGCCGATATCAATTTAAATACGCCGGTTTTATCAAGAGGAAGCGGAATTATTGCTTCATCATTAACGGGTGGTTATGCTTCAAATAATTGGATGGAAGCAACTGTAGCAACTGCCATTACCAACAATAAATATTACGAGGTAATTTTATCTGCTAAGACAAACTATAAAGTTTCTTTATCAACCCTTGATTTTAAACTGAGAAGATCTTCTTCCGGTCCTAATGCCTATATATGGCGATATAGTACAGACGGAACAAACTTTACCGATATTGGATCTGCTGTATCCTTTACAACAGCTACCACTACCGGGGATGTGCAACCTCAACTAAACCTTTCGGGTATCGCAGCTTTACAAAACGCTGGTAGTGCCACTACTGTAACGCTACGTTTATACGCATGGGGTGCAACAACTACGGGCGGAACGTTGGCTTTTGGAACAGGCAACGTTAACAGTATTGCAATAGGGGGAACGGTTTTATCTATCATATCAGCCAATGCTGATCTTTCTGACTTATCGGTAAGTTCGGGGATCATATCTCCTGCTTTTACATCAGCTTCAACCAATTATTCTTTAACGGTTAATAATGCAGTAACCTCTATAACGGTAACGCCTACCTCCAGTGATGCTAACGCAACTATGACTGTAAACGGTAATGCAGTTACTAGCGGTACAGCTTCTTCTTCTATAGCATTATCTGTAGGTTCAAATAGTATTAATACTGTAGTAACAGCACAGGATGGTACTACAATAAAAACGTACACCATAACAGCAACCCGGGCTGCCGCCGGCACTCCCCTGTTTGCTGTATCTGCTGCATTAAACGATTTTGGCGAGGTGTGTATTAATACTACAACAGCCGCTAATTCTTTTACTCTAAATGGCTCAGACCTGGATGGGAGTAATGTTACGCTCGCAGCTTTAGATGGTTTTACTTATGCTGAAACCATCGCTGGTGTTTATGCAAACACTTTAAATTTTTCTTATATCGGTTCATCATTTAGCGGTAAAAATATTTATGTAAAATTCACTCCAACTGCGGTTCAATCCTATAACGGAAATATCGTAATAAGTGGTGCAGGTGTAAGCTCTTTTAATGTTGCCGCCTCAGGGTCTGGAATTAATACTATCCCGTTGGTTTCTTCAACAGGTAGCTACGCTGTTACGGCTACTACTGCAACAGTAACTGCTACCATTACAAATGAAGGATGTGCACCAATCCTTTCTTACGGTTTTGAATACAGTACCAACAGCGGGTTTACTAATGGAAGTGGCACGCAGGTTAACAGTAGCAACCTTAATTCAGGAAATTTCAGTGCTACAATAAGCGGACTTTCGCCTAACACAAGGTATTATTATAAAGCATTTGCAACGAGCAATTCGGGAACCGGTTATGGTAGCCAGTTTGCATTTACCAATACTCCGCTGCCCGTAAAAATGTCAGATCAGCCGGAACTTAGTTTTACAGAAAATTTTGCAGATATAAACAACTGGAGCAATTTTTTTATTACAGGTGTTGGTGCAAATCATTTTAGTGGGTTATCTGCAAATGCAACCGGAACCATTCCTGACGGAATAAAAATAACTGCCCAAACGAATACATTCCAGGGAGCAACTTTCGGCGCATCAGGCGGAGTTCAAAAAGGTACAGATCAGATTCCGGCTTTACAATCTATAGTTCTTTTATCTACCGGATCGGCAGACAACACTACTGCTGCGGCATTAGATTTTTATATTGATTTTACCGGATTAAATGCAGGTACACTGAGTTTCGATTGGGCATCAGTTAATAACAATTCCGGTGACCGTAATGGTTCAATGAAAGTTTATGCAAGCACAGATGGAATATCTTTTACTGAATTAACTTTTGCCAGTGTATTAAACTTTACGAATAACGTACCCACCAGCGGTTCAAAAACAAATATTGCTTTACCTGCATTATTTAATAATAGCGCAACAGCAAGGTTAAGATTTTACTATTACAACGCAACAGGCGGTATAACACCTACAGGCTCCCGTCCAAAAATAAGTATCGATAATTTAAATGTTACTGCAGTGGCCACTACGCCTTGTTCCAGCCCTACAGCTGCGCCAACATCATTAAACTTTGGCACCATAACAGACACAACTATCCGGGCTTCTTTTACCCCTGCCAGTCCATCTTCTGATGGTTATCTTGTTGTAGTAAGTACAAATAGCAGTCTTACGAGTAATCCTACCAATGGCCAGATATATACCGTTGGGGATAATCTTGGAGATGGTTCAGTAGTAGCTAAAGGATCTGCTACAACTTTTACAGCCCTTGGTTTAACAGCATCAACCAATTATTATTTTTATATTTTTTCTTCCAATAGTATATGCACAGGAGGGCCACTTTATTATACCACTACCATACTTACAGGTACGGCAAGTACCATTGCAGGATTACCAGCTTGCACAACACCAGTATCACAACCAGAGAACCTGGCGTTCAATACTGTTACAACTAACAGCATCCAGGGATCTTTTACAAATGCAACAACAGGTGCTGATGAATATCTTATTGTAAGAAGTACTTCAGCATCTTTATCAAATAACCCTGTAAATGCCCAGGTGTACAATATCGGGGACGTTTTAGGAAATGCGATTGTAGTGCAAAGAAGCAATACCCTGACATTTACTGCAAATGGTTTGGCTCCCAATACAGTTTACTATTTCTTCCTGTTTAGTTTAAACAGCCAGGCTTGTATAAACGGTCCTGTTTATAATACAACATCACCATTATCTGCATCGCAAAGCACCATTCCTTTACCAGCATGTACCACACCATCTGCCCAACCAACAACATTGGTATTAACTGCTGGAAACACTATGGTATCTGGTACTTTCAGTGGCGTGCCCGATGCTGACCATTATCTAATTATCAGGAGCAGTAATTCTTCCTTATCTGCCAGTCCGGTTGACAATACTGATTACAACACCGGCGATAATTTTGGTGGCGGAACTGTAATTGCTAATACAACAGTGACCAGTTTTCTTTCCAATGGACTTAGCATAAATACTCCTTATTATTATTTTGTTTTTGCTGCCAACAGCAACTGTTCTGGCGGTACTAAATATGCTGCCGGTGCAGCATTATCTGCAACAATCAATACCAATAATGCCCCGGCAAACAATGTGTACTTCGGTTCATTGCATGCACATAGTGATTATTCTGATGGAAACAAAGACAACCCTGGTTTTACACCAGCAGATAATTATAACATAGCCATGACGGCTCAATGCATGGATTATTTAGGCATATCAGAACACAATCATTTCTCCGGCGGAGATCCGGGAAACAGGTTAGCTACTTATCACCAGGGTACGGTTCAATCAGATGCTTTCTCTGCGGCAAATCCTAACTTTTTAGCATTATATGGTATGGAGTGGGGAGTAATAAGCGGCGGTGGGCACGTGGTAGTTTACGGAGATGGAATGAATGACTTATGGGGTTGGGAAAGTGGTAGCGGCGTTTGGGGACCCTCTAATAATTATGATACTTATGTTCCAAAGAATGTATACACCGGAAGTACAGGATTATTTAAAACCATTAATGATAATTTAGGCAAAAACACTTTTGCTGCGTTAGCACATCCTAACCAGACCGATTATAATAATATTGCAAATTTGGCCTATGATGCACAGGCAGATAATGCCATTGTAGCGTCAGCGGTTGAAACAGGCCCAGCTACTTCAACCAATACTACCTATAGTAATCCGGGGGCATCCTTAAATTACTTATGGTATTACCAGTTGATGCTTTCTAAAGGATATCATTTAGGCCCTACAATAGATCATGATAATCATAACACCACCTTTGGCAGGACTACCTATTCAAGAACTGCAATTGTTGCAGCTTCTCTATCCAAAACCAATATTATTGGTGGCATGAGAAATATGAATTTTTATGCAACACAGGATTGTGATAGTAAAGTAGATTTCAACATCAATACAAAAATGATCGGTTCCCTTATAGCCGACAGATTTGGTCCCAATATTTCTGTTTCTTTAACAGACGCTACTACTTCTACTGCAACAGCAGTTATCAGGCTAATGTTTGGTATTCCGGGCAGCAATGTACTACCGGTAAAAATTGATTCGGTTATCGGCAACAGCTTAAACTTTTATGATAACAACCTGGCCGATGGTGCAACCGGTTACTATTATTTAGACATAACCAATGGCAGTGCACGCATTGTTACTTCACCCATCTGGTATACCCGTAATGACTTTAGTGCTGTGCCTGTTAAGCTAACCAGTTTTACTGTACAAAAAAATGGCTCCAATGTAAATCTTAACTGGAGTACAGCTCAAGAACAGAACAGTAAAAATTTCGAAATCGAAAGATCCTCTAATGGCAGGAACTGGAATACCATTGGCAGCGTAAATGCTGCAGGAAATTCTACCCAGAATATTAATTATGCATTTACAGATAAAGCACCATTGAGTGGTATTAATTATTACAGATTGAAGGAAGTAAATACAGATGAAAAATTCAGTTATTCTTTTACAAGAACTGTGCTCTTCTCTCATCAAAACAGCATTGTTATTGCTCCTAATCCTGCTACTGATTTTGTAACCGTTTATATGAATACCACCGGGAATATTTTAAACCAGGTTGTTGTATCAGATATAAATGGACGGGTTATGGAAAAGCGCAATAGTATTGATAAAACGATAACAATAAATACAAGTTTATATGCAAAAGGTATTTATTTAATAAAAGTTTCAGGAGCAGGAAATACATCCACACAAAAAATTATTGTACAATAAAAATCAAGGTAGTTATCATAAAAAAATCCTCCTTTTCAGGAGGATTTTTTTATGATAACATATTTACTTCTACAATATCAATATCATCCTTGTGCACAATTGATAAATTTTTAAATCGCAGAAAAATATTTCCTGTAGTAATCACATCTTTTTGACAATAGACAGCAATACGTTTTAAACTTTCTGCCCTTTCATTTTCATTTCCGTTCCAGTAAAGCTCGCCTACCATACTTCCATCAATATCATCTTTGGGAGATGGAATACCTAACGCAGCAGCTAATAATTTTAGGGAAGTATAATGTTTATAATCTCCAAAACGCCAGTATTGAAAGGTATCTACAATATTGGTTTCCCAGGGTTTCATATTTTGAAAATCGAGGTAATGTGGAACGGAAAGATTATTTATAATTAATCTCCTGCAAATAAAAGGAATGTCAAACTCCTTAATGTTATGGCCTGCAAAACACCATTTTTTATTTACGCTTTCTATTTTATTGATGGTTTGAATAAACTCCTGCAATATCATTTTTTCATCATGGCCATAAAATGATTTTACACGCATACGGAGGTTCTGCTCCCGGTTAAAATATGCCATGCTTATACAAATAATTTTAGCAAATTCTGCCATTACGCCGGCACGCTGGGGATAAAAAGCAGGAGCATCTATCCCTTCGGGTAAACTATACTTTACCTTATCTTCCCAAAGATGTTTCCATTCCTCATTCAATAATTCAAACGTGGGAGAAACGGATGCAGTTTCAATATCTATAATGATTAAATCTTCCGGACGGATTTGTTGCATAGCAATTTGTTTTTTACAAATTACATTTTTATAAAATAAATTTTTTTTTAAACTGGTGCTTTTAAAAAGTGATGCCCACAAAAACCTGGATAGCCTGGTTCTTCCATGTTTGCCTGTCATCAATAGCGTTAATGTCTGTAAGCCCGATTTTATACCTGGCTCCAAAATTTACTAAAGGCAATTGCACCCATAAACCTCCGATAGCACTCCATTCGGCATTTTTATAAATGTCACCACTACTTTTTAAACTATCTACAGTTTGCTTTAGCAATCCGCCGTAAGCAGGTCCCAATTGCAGTTTAACCCTTTTGCTTGGTCCTATATTTACATTTAAAAAAACGGGTACTTCCAGGTAATTGAGTGTAGCTTTTTTCTGACTGCCATCCCTGAAAATATCATCATAGATATCTGAAGGATCATCAGAAAATTCTGATTGGGATTGCACAAAATTTACTTCAGGTTGTATACCAATACGGTTGGTTATATTAAATTGCAAAAAGACTCCCGCCTGAAAATTATATTTAAATCCATCCGAATAAGAGGAGCCGGTAATTTTATTGACATTAGCGCCAATTTTTGCACCATAACGAAAAAAGTTTTCATGGTCCATTGACAATGCTTTTTTCTGGGCTATTGTAGCACTACTTATCAGCAGTAAACCAATAATAAAGAGATATTTGTTTTTCATAGATTTTTATATTTAATGGGCTAAAATTATACCACTAAGAGGATAAAACGAAAAGAACATTTTGAAATGGTATATCCGCACTACAAAAAAACCGCTCTTATATCTGTTGTTAATAGACATCCTTCCTGCTCCGCAGCGGAGTTATACCACAGTGAATTGTGAGAACTGTTTCGTTCACTTTTTTGATTTTGGATATCTGCTTGTAAGAATTTTTTTGAGACTCATAGTTTTAATTATTTTATTACTATGCCTGTCAAAGGCAAATCAATGGCAAACAATTATTACATATAATTATTTTGGTGAGTTGTGAACCTTTTGTGGTTATAAATAAAAACCCCGCTCTTGTCAGAACGGGGCTTTACTATTAATAAGGATTAAAGATTAATCTTCAATTTTCACTTTACCTTTTGCTTTTGCCATTACTTCTTCTGCAATATTATTTGGTGCAGGAGCATAATGACTAAACTCCATAGTAGACGTTGCACGACCTGAAGACAATGAACGCAATTGCGTTACATAACCAAACATTTCGCTCAATGGCACTTTGGCTTTAATTACCTGTACACCATGTTTGCTATCCATACCTTCCAACATACCACGACGACGGTTTAAATCTCCTGTAACGTCACCCATGTACTGATCTGGTGTAAGTACTTCAACTTTCATGATTGGCTCCAATAAAACTGGCTTTGCTTTACGACCAGCTTCACGGTACCCTTGCTTTGCACAAAGTTCAAAACTCATCGCATCACTATCAACCTGGTGAAATGAACCATCAAACACACGTACTTTCATGCTTTCCATTGGATAGCCTGCCAATACACCTGTAGTCATAGCTGTTTCAAAACCTTTCTGAATGGCTGGTACAAATTCTTTCGGAATAGAACCACCAAACAAACCATTTACAAACTGGAAGTTAGATTTACCTTCTTTCAAAAACTCTTCGTCTGCAGGCCCGATTTCAAACATGATATCGGCAAATTTACCACGACCACCTGTTTGTTTTTTAAGGGTTTCCCTGTGTTGTATAGAATTGTGAAAAGCTTCTTTATAAGCCACCTGGGGAGCACCCTGGTTAATTTCTACTTTAAATTCACGGCGCATACGATCTACAATAATCTCCAGATGCAACTCACCCATTCCACTAAGGATGGTCTGACCTGTTTCTTCATCTGTTTTTACACGAAGTGTAGGATCTTCTTCTACCAATTTGGCTATGGCCATACCCATTTTATCAACGTCAGCCTGAGTTTTTGGCTCAACTGCTACAGAGATAACGGGTTCCGGGAAAGTCATTGCTTCCAACACTATCGGGCTGTCTTCGTTGCACAAAGTATCCCCTGTTTTAATATCTTTAAAACCTACTGCTGCTCCAATATCACCTGCTTCAATATAATCAACCGGGTTTTGCTTGTTAGCATGCATCTGCATGATACGACTGATACGCTCGTTCTTTCCTGTACGGGTATTCAATACATAAGAACCAGAATCTAAGCGGCCACTATAAGCCCGGAAGAAAGCCAGACGACCCACAAAAGGATCAGTCATGATTTTAAATGCCAAAGCACTAAATGGTTCTTTAATATCGCAATGACGGAAAATTTCTTCGCCTGTATCAGGATTGGTACCTTTAACTGCTTCAATATCCATTGGTCCTGGTAAATAACGAACGATCGCATCCAGGGCTGTTTGTACTCCCTTATTTTTAAAAGAAGAACCACACATCATCGGAATGATACTAATATCAATCGTTGCCTTACGGATGGCTTCATGAATTTCAGCTTCAGTAATCGTATTAGGATCATCAAAGAATTTCTCCAATAATTTCTCATCATAATCAGCAACTGCTTCAATTAAATGCTGTCTCCACTCTTTTACTTCTTCAATCATATCTTCAGGAATAGGCACTTCATTGTAAGTCATACCTTGTCCTGCTTCGTCCCATATCATTCCTTTCATGGTAACCAGATCTACCACACCTTTAAAACCATCTTCAGCACCTATTGGTAATTGTAAAGGCACAGCTTTAGCACCCAGCATTTCTTTAATTTGTTTTACAACATTTAAGAAATCGGCACCGGCACGGTCCATTTTGTTTACAAATCCTACACGGGGAACTTTATATTTATTTGCCTGACGCCAAACGGTTTCAGACTGTGGCTCTACTCCTGACACTGCACAAAACAAAGCCAGTAAACCATCCAACACACGCAAAGAACGCTCAACTTCAACGGTGAAATCCACGTGACCGGGAGTATCAATAATGTTGAATTTGTATTGCTTTGTATCTGGTGTTTTTTTATTCTGTACCATTGGTAAATTCCAAAAGCAAGTAGTTGCAGCACTGGTAATAGTGATACCTCTTTCCTGTTCCTGTGCCATCCAATCCATTGTAGCGGCACCATCATGTACCTCACCAATTTTATGATTCACCCCGGTGTAATAAAGGATACGCTCGGTAGTAGTGGTTTTACCCGCATCAATGTGCGCCGCAATACCAAAGTTTCGTTGATAACGTAAATCTGCCATTGTAATTATTGTTTATTATTAATGTTTATGTTCGTTGCTATGAGGCTGGCTTTACTGCTAGTATAAGCATTATTAGCGTCGCACTCTGATAATAAATTTCTATATTGAAATTGCACAACCCTGTATCCTGGTTGTAACTCCCCGCAGACATTCCCAATGAGGGCCGGGGTAATATGTTATGTTATATCTCTCATATGATGCTAAATCCTTCAGGGCATGTTATAAATGCCTGAATCCTATAGCGCCGCAAAAGTACAGGCTTTTTTTTAATTTTCAATCAGTACTTATAACCATTATATCCCATTCTAATATTTTAACTTCTTATGAAGTTTCACCTGTTCTTCAATCAAATAAATCAGAAGATATATACCTGTCTCCCCTATCGCAGATAATGCAAACGATTACGCCTGACGAAAGTTCATTAGCCAATCCAATAGCTGCATGAACAGCTCCTCCACTACTCATTCCACTAAACACTGCCTCTTCCCTGGCTAACCTTTTCGCCATTACCCTGGCGTCCTTTTCATCTACCTCAATAATTCTATCTACTCTTTTTCGATCAAAAATCTTGGGGAGGTAGGCCTCGGGCCATTTTCTTATTCCTGGTATTTTTGATCCATCCGTAGGTTGGCACCCTATTATCTGAACTGTGCTATTTTGTTCCTTTAAATATTTTGAAACACCCATTATGGTACCTGTGGTGCCCATAGAAGATACAAAATGGGTT
>Ga0136634_10000865_pt1 | contig 12155 bp, 9 predicted proteins | sample AntDrymUQ8332106_2_FD_104654 | JGI IMG/M metagenome (GOLD analysis project Ga0136634, IMG submission 104654) | Polar desert sand microbial communities from Dry Valleys, Antarctica - metaG UQ833 (21.06) | ecosystem: Environmental > Terrestrial > Soil > Desert | place: Antarctica: Dry Valley... | reverse complement strand
TGACGGGATTGATGATTACCAATGGATCATGGCCGCGGCTGCTGCTGTGATTATTTTGTCCGGCGCTATTTTTTTAAGAGAAGTAATACTTCGCGGCGCGCGAGACCGTTTTCTCTCTGCCAAAAGGCTCGATAAAAGCCTGCGAAACATTTCTTCGCATCCGGACCCGGCTCAAGATTCCACGAAACTGACTCTTGAAAGGAATAACGCAATTTTAAGGGAAATAAAACAAAAATCCGACGCTGCCAAAGTACTTGGAAAATTCTCCGAGGGACATAAGGAAGTAGTCGATATTTGCGATGAATATTTGGCCGCAACAGCTCGTGAACTTCCCAAAGTCGGAGCCGGTTCACCCCGTATCGCGGCTCTGCGAAAAGGGAACAAGCTCGCAGGCAGATCTCATCATTTTCATATGCTTCAATGGGTTGAGATCGAAGCACGTTCCCTAATGCAGGACGCTAACGCCCGTGATAAGATATCAGAAAAGCTGGATATTGCTCAGAAGGCTCTCGGAATAGTTGAACGTGGATTGGCTTTTTACCCGGACGAAATACGCCTGCTTGAATCGCAAGCCCTACTTCAGGATTTTACCGCTTCGATTAAAGTATCTAATTGGATCGATAAAGCCGAACGTGCATTTTTCAAGGGCAATCATAAACGCGCGATCGACCTTTATAAGGACGCTCTGTTCGATCTGGAGCGTGATAGTATTAAAAGCATGGACAGGCAACTTATGGCGGAAAAAATTCATTTAGAAATAAAACGCATAAAAGGATTTCCCGAAAAAACTTAGTGCAGCCTGTGCACAGTCATGAAATGCCATTGTGTTCTTGCAGCTTAATTGAAATTTTATAAATGATTTCGCAAAAATGCCCCAAGTGCAACAGTTCAAGAATACGTCGCGGCTATCGGCCGACTCCTCTCTGGTCGAAGTTTCTATTCAGGTTCAATCTTTTGTGTGACGGCTGTAATCTTGAATTTAAGGGATTTGCTCTGCCGGGAACGGTGAAGTCCAGCTCAGGCTCAAAGCGCCGGAAACAGGTTAATCTCAAAGGCCCAAATCGGCCCGGTGCCTAGAAACATAAGGAACGTAACGTAATTGCATCGGGAATAAAGAAAATAAAGTGAAAGAGACGCGCTTGAGTTATTTGGCAAATATTTTTCTTTCCATTATTTTTTTGGTGGCGGTAATTTATTCTCAGCCTCCGATTTCAGCTCCTGCAAATCTCCCTGCTTTGTCGCAGAATACTGCGGAGCTGGTGCATTTCGGTGATTTGATAGATGTCGATGTTGTGGGCAGCTTCGAATATGACTGGCGCGGAAGTTTGAACCCCGAAGGATTTCTCGATGGGTTGGATAGAATCGAAGAGCAAATCTACGGACTTTGTAAAAGTGAGGATGAGCTTGCAGCGGTTATATCCAAACAATACAGCGTGGCTCTTCGAGACCCCAAAGTCATAGTGAAGATTGTCGACCGTTCGAATCGGGCCGTCGTGTTTTTGGACGGAGCGGTGAAATTTCCACAACGCTTTCAGATAAAGCGTCCGGTTTTGCTTAATGAGTTGCTGGTAATTTCCGGCGGGATCACGGACAAGACGAGCGGCGAAATCAAAATTTTCCGGCCGCGGAATCTTAACTGCGAATCACAGCAGGGCGAGTCGATCGGTGATGCTTCTCAGGCCGGCCAAAGCAACGGCTCTAACGTTACACTCATCAAAATTACAGATTTGCTTTCGGGAATGCAGGAAGCAAATCCACGGATACTAAGCGGCGATATTATAACTGTTGTTGAGGCTTTGCCGATCTATTTGATCGGGGGCGTCGCGGTCCCGAAACAGATATCTTCGCGCTCTGAATTAACGCTGTCTCGTGCTATCGCGTCTGCCGGCGGAGTGTCAAAAAACGGCTTGGAAGACAAGATCACGATTTTTCGAAGGGACGGGAAGGAAAGACTTGTTATCGAAACCAGCCTTAAGAAAATAAAAGCGAATCAGGCGGAAGATCCGGTTCTTCGGGCACAGGATATAATAGAAGTGGGAGAAAAAGGCCGCGAACGACGAAAGTTCCCGCCGTCAGTGGAAGCGCCTGCAGCCGGTGATAATTTTACAAAGCTTCCACTTAGAATAATCGACTGACAAAATTTACGAATCGGAAAAAAAATTGTTTAAATTGTCCAAACTTCGTAAATTTGTTTTAATAATTGAATTATTCCTGTTATTCTATATCTCGTAAATTTAATATGAAAAATCGGCAGAAAAAATTCAGCCGCAGGGCAATAGCACTTTTTTGGTTAACGCTTGTAGCAATCGTTATAGGTGTATTGATCTATCTCGAACAAATTGCTGTTCTTTACGTTCTTGCGACTCTCTCGCTGGTAGTGCTTCTTTTAGTTGTAGCGTTTGCTAACCTTGAGAAAGTGGGACGTGAAAACATTGAGAGCTTTGCGCGCGAATCCGAATAGCTATTTGATGCAAAGACCGTTTAAATATTTACTAACACTCGTTTTGCTGGCTTTCGCAACAGGACCGATGCTGTTAAGCGCGTCGGCTGCTTCCGGGGGAAAAAACGGAACCTTGCGCTGGAGGCCCGGCAAAATCCGCATCGCGGTGTCCTCATCACTCTTAAAACAAACGTCTAATCTAAAATCCGATAGTGATGTTTTGGGCGCTCTCCAACGCAGTTTACTGACATGGGAACGGGCTGCCAACATAAGTTTTGAAAGTGCGAGTTCTGAAACGCAAAATGTAAGCCCCTCCGGGAACAACGGCGACGGCGTCAGTCTGATCACAATCGCACAAACACCTGAAAACCTACTCCTTTTTGCAAAAAACCCGGACGAAACTGCTGCCACGACTCGCGTTTTTTTCGACAAAATGGGCTTTATTACTGAAGCTGACATAGTTTTGAATCCGTATCAGCAGTTCTCCACCGATGGAAACTTCGGCAGTTTTGATTTGGAATCTACCCTGACACATGAAATCGGCCACCTTCTCGGCCTCGACCATTCGGCCGTATTAGGCTCGACGATGTTCGAAAATTACGGGAAGAATGGCGTTTACGGGTTGCAGAATTTCGCCCCCCGAACTCTGTCGGAAATTGATATGTCGTCAGTTCGTGCGAGGTATGGTGCCCCGGCTTCGAACAACAAGTGCTGTGGAGCAATAAACGGCAAGCTTCTCGCAAACAGCGGAAAGGCCGCTGCCAACACTGCTGTGTGGGCGGAAAACATTAAGACCGGAAAAGTTCATGCCGAGACTTTCTCAAACTCGGATGGACAATTTGAATTCAGCGGACTCTCGTCCGGGGTTTATAAGCTTTTTGCTCAGATGCCCGGCACATCAACAAAAGCATTTTCTGTTAATCATGTTGGAGATGTGGCAGTTTCAAGGGGCAATACAGCGGCACTGACTAAGACCCTAGGCGGAAAGCCGAATGATTTTGAATTGCAGTACGTCGGATTCAACGGCCAGCTTTCCGGGTTGGCTGTGCCTGTAAATACTGGTAAGGCATACACGATTTATCTCGGCGGCAAAAATTTGGACAGTAAAAATATCTCTTTCCGTTTCGGTTCCAGCTTCCTTTCAATAACACCTAACTCCATAATATCCCACGACTTTGGAGCGGATTTATCTGTCGTGAGCTTCGAGTTAAGAGTAGACCCGAAAGCTCCTGTCGGTGAATACAGCGTATTCGCGGATTCGGCAGCCGGGGGCAGAGGCGCTGTGGTCGGTGCCATCGCCGTTCGTGGATTTCTAAACCCGTTAAGCACAATAGATATAGGCGACAATTAAACGGTGTTTAAAAGTAAGTTGCAATTCGATTTGGATTGTGCATAATCTGAATTGTTCACCTCCCCGGTGAACATCCGGTCACAAGGGGTGAGGACTTGTGGCCAATTGGGCGACGGTGTGGGAGACGTCGCCCTACTTAATTTAATCAACGTTCATTCTTTTATTACTTGACCTTGCAACTAATAAGCGTAATATTCTAAATATTGATTACGGTGAAGTTGCGATTACTACAACATCTACTTCTTCGCAATCATTCAATATGAATTTCGGTTGAGATTTGAACCGCTGACAACGCACGTTCCGCGGTTTTTTCACTGCCCGTTATGAAAAAGAAAGAACGAAGCTGGTTCAAGAAATGGCTTTATAACGAAGTCGCGGAGCCGGAAGGTCCTCACGCGCATGAAGTAGACCATACGCATTCCTGGTGGAAAGTCATGTGCCTCACAGGCGTCGATTACTTTTCCACCTTGGGCTACCAGCCCGGAATCGCCTTTCTTGCCGCTGGTGCGTTGGCGCCTTTTGCTACATTAGTACTCGTTCTGTTGACATTGTTCGGCGCGCTGCCCATGTACCGGCGGGTTGCGGAAGAAAGTCCGCACGGCGACGGGTCGATCTCGATGCTCGAAAAACTGCTTTCCCGGTGGAAAGGCAAAATGTTCGTGCTGGTTCTTCTCGGTTTCGTGGCGACAAGCTTTATAATTACAATCACTCTCTCCGCCGCGGATGCGACGGCGCACATCGTTGAAAATCCTTTTGTTGAACATAACCTAAAGTTTCTCAATCATCGAATTATAGTTACGCTAGTTTTGATCGGTTTTCTCGGCGCAGTTTTCCTGCGCGGCTTTAACGAAGCGATCGGAATTGCCGTCGGCATTGTCGCACTTTTTTTGGTTCTTAATGTGATTTCGATCAGCTTCGGACTTTACGAAATTTTCGTAGTCCGTCCCGAAGTTCTTGCTGACTGGCAAACGGCGCTTTGGAGCACACCTGATGTAAACGGCAGCGTGTTCTGGCTCATAATCTTTTCGCTTTTCTTTTTCCCGAAACTAGCATTGGGCCTTTCAGGCTTCGAAACGGGCGTTGTCGTAATGCCGCTTGTGAAGAGCGACACGCCGATGCCAAAGGCCGAACGTTCCAATATACATTTGTCTCACACGAACGGCACCGCGCTTTCCGAAGCGGCAAGAGAACATCTGGAAGGGCGAATTCGAAACGGCAAAAAACTTCTCGTCGGAGCGGCCTTAATAATGAGCGTCCTGCTGATCGGAAGCAGTATTATTACGACCATGCTTATTCCCGCCGAGCAGTTCCGCGAAGGCGGGCAAGCCAACGGGCGTGCTCTTTCTTATTTGACTCATCAATTCTTCGGCCCGGCTTTCGGAACCCTTTACGATATTTCAACGGTAATGATTCTTTGGTTTGCCGGAGCTTCCGCAATGGCCGGGTTGCTGAACATCGTGCCCCGATATTTGCCGCGCTACGGCATGGCCCCGGACTGGGCGCGTGCATCGCGTCCGCTTGTTTTTGTTTTTACCGCGATCTGTTTCACCGTGACGATCCTTTTCAGGGCAGATGTTGATGCACAGGGCGGCGCTTATGCAACCGGCGTTCTTGTGCTTATGACCTCGGCGGCGGTTGCCGTAACGATCTCTGCCCGAAAACGACTTGAAAAACGTTGGACAGCTTTTTTGCTGATCACATTGGTATTTATTTATACGACGATCATTAATATCATTGAACAGCCAAGCGGCATCAAGATTGCCTCATTGTTCATTCTGGGTATAATTCTCGCTTCATTCGTGTCACGTGCGCTGCGGACAACGGAGCTACGGATCGATAAGATCGAGTTTGACGATAAGGCTCGCGAGTTTCTCGATGAGCTTTCCGAAGGTGAAATTCGCATCGTCACAAATCGCAGGGAAGTCGGAAATGTAAGCGAATACCGATTCAAGGAGCATGAGAAAAGGATTGACAATCATATTCCGTCGACTGATCCGATACTGTTTTACGAAATTGAGCTGGGAGATGCGTCGGAATTCAGCGGAGGGCTGAAAATTCGGGGTGTTGATGTGGAAGGTTACCGGATCTTGCGAACGGAAGCTCCGGCTGTTCCTAATGCTATAGCGGCGCTTTTGCTACACCTCCGTGATTCGACCGGAAAGATTCCGCACGTTTACTTTGGCTGGAGCGAAGGGAATCCGATAATGTATCTGGCGAGATACATTTTATTCGGTGAAGGCGATACTGCACCGGTAACGCGCGAGATCCTAAGGCAGGAAGAAGACGACCCGGACAAGCGGCCGAATGTTCACGTCGGCGGATAAATCGGCTTAGATTTTTACTATCGATTGCCGTTGAGAACTGAAGGATTCAACTCGAGATAGCAGGAGCGGCAAAAAACGGGGCGGCCCTGTGACGGATAAAACGGGACGGTGGTGGTTTCGCCGCATTTTGCACAGCTGACGGCAACTTCGATTCTCTGCCTCACACCCGAAGCCTGCGCAGCTGCAATTGCGGCCAGACGTTCGTTTTTTGCCTGCTTACATTCCTTACATCGTTTGGGCGGATTCTGGAGTTTTTTATCACGGAAGAAAGCCTGTTCCCCGACAGACCACACGAAACTTTGGCCGCAGTCCCCGCACAAGATTGGCATGTCTTCAAATTCATCTTCAATCAGAACCTGCGTAGACAAGTTGTTTACAGATTCTTCAAAAGTATTTTCCGACATATATAGCCCTCCTTGCTAGTTTTGAGGCGACAGTTTAAGGCAGCAACCGACGGCATGATTATCGTTAATTCAAAATCGAAATAAAGCCCGCGCGACCGCCACTCGATAAAAGAATGATTTTATAGTAAATTTTACTTGAGAAAACACGAATTAATGGTCGCCGGCGAAAAGAGAAGAACCTGATTTTGACCTTATAACTATTGACTTACACTGTCAAGCCAAACCGCGCATCGATTATATAACATTCCCGATGTTTTAGAAAGAAATATGAATACTTTAGTTATTGGTTCCGGCGGGCGCGAACATGCGATCTGTGGGGCGTTTTATCGAAGCAAACGTGTATTAAAAATATATTGTGCAAGCGGCAACGCAGGCATTGCGGAAATTGCCGAGTGTGTAAACATCGAGCCGGAGAATATCGAAGAGTTATTAAAATTTGCTAAAAACAATGCTGTTGACCTTACATTCGTTGGAGGCGAGACGGCTCTTTCGCTCGGCATTGTGGATAAATTCGGCGCTCAGGGCCTGCGCATCATTGGTCCAAATATGAGTGCGTCAAAGTTGGAGGCAAGTAAGTCTTTTGCGAAAGATTTTATGTTTCGTCACAATATTCCAACTGCAAAATACCGGTCAGTGAACTCTACGCGTGAAGCACTGGAGATTTTACAGTCAGGCGAATTCGGCGGTGAAGAAAGCCCTGTCGTTGTAAAGGCCGATGGCCTTGCTTCCGGCAAAGGAGTTGTCGTAGCCGAAAACCGGGCCGAGGCTGTAGGCGCTATTTATCAACTCCACAATCTAGCCGGTAAAAGCGCGGCCCAAAAAATAATTCTTGAAGAATGTCTTTTTGGCAGGGAAGTGTCGCTGCTTATGTTTGCGGACGGCGAGAATTTTGCCTTGATGCCGCCTGCACGCGACCACAAGAGAATAGGTGAAGGCGACACCGGCCCGAACACCGGCGGAATGGGCACGATAACGGATTCAACCCTCCTGAGTGCGGCCCAAACAGAGCAGATCATCAACGAAATTATCAAGCCGACGCTAAAAGGCTGTGCGGACGAAGGTTTCCCGTTTCGCGGAATTCTGTTTCTGGGATTAATGATGGTCGATGCGGTCAGCGGTCAGCGGTCAGGGGTCAGCAGTAAAGAAAATTCTGAACCGCCATCTGCCGCTGCCAACAGCCAACTCCAACCCATGCTGCTCGAATACAACGTCCGTTTCGGCGATCCGGAAACACAATCGATTCTGGTACGGCTGAAAACCGACATCGTCGAAATTTGCGACGCAATATTAGCAGGAACGCTCGATAAGTTACCGATATCGTGGCACGAAGGTTCTTCCGCAACAATCGTCCTCGCGTCAAAGGGCTATCCCGAAAAGCCTCAAACCGGAGCTGTTATTCACGGACTCGAAAAACTACAAAATGATATTTCGATCTTTCACGCTGGTACATCGAAAAACGAAAACGAGGAATTTGTAACTTCCGCCGGCCGCGTATTGGGAGTTACATCGACGGCGGATAATTTGCAGGAAGCACTGGATAAAGCTTACAAAGCTGTTAAAAATATTTCCTGGGACGGGATGCAGTATCGCCGGGACATTGGGAAGTGAAATGGTGAGCCGACAACTGCTTCCTATTTAGGCAATTCGTAAGTCTTCGCCCAATTAACAAGAGCTACAAGTTTTGGTTTGTTTTCCGTTAGCCATTTAAGAGCTTCAGTGTTGCCGTTTTGGTAAAGAACCAGAAATGCAAACGCCTTTGTGTGCCCCTGTCTTTTCATATCGGTTAGAAACGGAACATAATTTTTCCCGGTAAAAGTTGATTTAAGCTTATTGTCCTCGCTCAAAAGGGCAATGAACGTATCAATGGCTTCGGCGAAAATCTCATTATCTGATTTGTTCTTGTCTTCGTCCTTCCTGATTGTTGTCAAAGTTCCGAGAAAAAGATCGTACATTCCGAAATCGCCCTCGTCTTTAGGAGCATCAAAATCAAGGAAAATCGTCGTATTCCCGGTTTTAGCATTTTTCTCCGCTGGTTTTAACCCGTTAAGCAATATTGCCGCCGATTGTTTTGTGCGCTGCGAATTGATTTCGAGCGAGATCAATCGAGCGGCGGCCAGCATTGCCGGTACTTTGTATTTGGTGCCGTTATAAACTATAGCCAGGAGAAAATGCGGACTGGCATATTTGAAGTTGTACTCGACGGCTCTCTTCAATTCCGAGCGGGCTTCATTGTGCTTGTTCTGGCGCACAAACGTTACGCCAAGATTGTAATGAAGACTCGATAAATAAGGGAGAAATTCCTTATCGTCTTTAAGCAGTCTGATAGCATCGCGATAGATTTTCACAGCCTCATCGGGTTTTCCCACGTCGTCAATGGAGCTGGCCATTGTTTGGTAAAAGAGAGGCAGCTCTTCAGATTTATATTTGGAACCGCGATATGCGGTTTCCATCGCTTTCACCCTGTCCCCTTTTGTGTAAAGCGACATCGACAGCTCATGCAGTGCCTGAGTGGAATCAGGATTCTCAGCCAGAACCTGTTCATATTTTGCGATCGCTTCATCGAATTTTTTAGAATCGTGAAAAGCGACTCCTTGCCTGATAAGAAGCATCTGAGCTTCGGTTACGGGTTTTGGAGTAAGCGTCGGTTTAGCAATTTTCTGAGCCGAAGCTGCAATGCAGAACAGACCGATAATGAATCCGGAAAGTAAAGTTTTCTTCATGCAATTGTTTCTCCGTGGTTTGAAATTGGGAATATCTGAATTGGTTGGATGCCGGGATAGGTAGATCCCGAAATAAAAGTATATCAGAATTCGCTTATAGATTTTGTGTAAGATGCGAAGTTTCGCTGCATCTCGCCGATGGAATCGCCGCCGAATTTCTCGCGCAATGAGTTTGCGAGGACAATTGCCAGCATAGCCTCACCAATCACTCCGGCTGCGGGAACAGCGGTAATATCCGAGCGCTCGAATGCGGCCAAGTCTTCTTGTTTTGTATTGATGTCAACAGAGTGAAGAGGTTTTCGGAGCGTGGAGATCGGTTTGAGATAGCCGCGTACGCGAAGCTCTTCACCGTTTGTGATGCCGCCTTCGAGGCCGCCGGCACGGTTTGTTTTACGGTGGAAGCCGTTTTGGAGTCGAGAGACGGGAGTCGGGAGTCGAGAGTCTGAGGTTTGAATTCCTGCTCTTGACTCTTGACTCACGACTCTCGACTCCCCCGAATAGAATATCTCATCGTGCACTTCGGAGCCGAATTTGGCCGAATTTTCGACTCCGGTACCGATCTCGACAGCCTTTACGGCTTGGATCGACATAAACGCCCGAGCAATACGCCCATCGAGTTTTTCGCTCCAGGATGTGTGTGAGCCGAGTCCGACGGGGACATTATGAGCGACAACTTCGAAAATTCCGCCAAGCGTGTCGCCGCTTTGTTTGGCTTCGTCGATCAGCTTCATCATCTCTTTTTCGACGGATAGATCGGTGCAATTGAGTGGAGAATCTTCGGGAATGTTAGATATTGCTTCCCAGTCTTTGTGCAGCGGCAACTCTGGAACGCTGCCGAGTTTTATCACATGGCTTTTGATTTGGATTGAGAAAAATTCTATCAGTTGTTTTGCCAAAGCTCCGCAGGCAACGCGGGCAGCCGTCTCACGAGCGGACGCACGTTCCAGAATGTCGCGGAGATCTCTGGTCTGAAACTTTTCGCCTCCTGCGAGGTCGGCGTGGCCTGGGCGAGGCCGCGTTACAAGCCGAGGGTTTTTCGGCTTAACCTCAAGCTTTTCAGCCGACATGACTTCCTGCCAATGAACAAAGTCCCGGTTTTCGATCATAAGCGCGACCGGAGAGCCGAGGGTTTTGCCGTGGCGGATCCCGGAAATAATCTCGACTTTGTCACTTTCAATTTTCATTCGCCCGCCCCGTCCATAACCCTGCTGACGCCGCCAAAGCTCATGATTGATTTTCGAGATATCAATCTCCAAGCCGGCGGGCAGGCCTTCGACAATGGCAACAAGAGCCTTTCCGTGGGATTCTCCGGCAGTTGTAAATTTGAAAAACATAGAGCGGTTGTCAGTTGTCCGTAGTCAGTTGTCAGTTGTCAGTTGAGGATGAGATCAGATTTTTATTCATCCGCCAACACTTGTGGCTAAATCTTCCTCCTCTGCGTCTCCGCGTCTCGGCGGTTCAATTTCCGGCTTCTTGCGAACTACGATCAGGCCGATACTCGCCAGAATCAAAAGGCCGCCCAAAAACGTTTGTCGCGGAAGCGTTTCGCCGAGGAAAACCGCTCCGATGATGACTGCGATCAATGGCGTTACAAGCGATATCATCATCGCTTTTGTCGATTCGATTCTACTCAAAAGCCAGTAATAAAGCCAAAAGGCAGTAATCGTTCCGAAGATCGTTAAATATATCACGCAAAATACTGCTTTCAATGTCCAATTAAATTTGAGCGGATTTCCTTCCGCGATCAATGCGTAAATAATGATCGCCGGCAGTCCGCAGATCATTTGCGTGAGTACCAGGCTGGCCGGATTCAGGTTGCTGCCCTTCGCTTTTATAAAAATTGAAGCCTGAGCCGCCGCATATGCGCCTATGATGATTGCAACGCAGCCCGCGAAAGCCATTAAATCGTTAACCTTGAGTTGTTCAAGAAATATAACCGCAACACCGGTAATCCCCAGGATAACTGCGAACACCTTAAGACGCGTGATCTTTTCGGTTGGAAGAAATATCCACGCGAGAACGAGTCCGAATACCGTTATCATTGCCTGCAGCACTGCCGCCAGGCCGGACGTTATGTATTGTTCGCTCCAGAATACAAGGCTGTAATTGACAGAGAACTGTAGAAATCCGGTAATGGCGATCAATTTCCATTCCGAAGTTGTTCTTGGCAGCGGGAGTTTCCAAAGTTTGACGATCGGAACGAGGATGATGACAGCCAAAATAAATCTGGCAGCGGCAAACGTTATCGGCGGAAGGTCGGTGAGTCCGATCTTTATAAAGATCCAAGTCGTTCCCCATACGAGACATAACAGCAGCCATACAAGAATTTTCATTCAGTTACGCTCATAAAAGCTGAGAGACGATTCGCCTTGTTTTAGTATCCGCCACCGCCGCAGATGCCCGGCGGCGTCGGGTAGTGCAATCTTCGAATGATGCTCCGCGACAAGAAGTCCGTTTTCAAGCAGCAGCGTACTTTCCGGCTGGCCGAAATCGAAAAGCACATTAGAATAATCGATTTCGTACGGCGGATCGAAATATACGATATCCCAGCCTTTGGGATGTTCGCGCCCGGTAAAGTTTTCCGCAGCAAGACAGATGATTTCGGTTTGCGATTCCGGGATTTGCAGGTAGTCGAGATTTTCCTCGATCAAAGCACAGGCTTTGCGCGATTTATCGACAAAAGTCGTAAATGCAGCTCCTCTGGAAATCGCCTCGATGCCGACGGCACCCGTTCCGGCACAAAGATCGAGACATCGGGATTCGTCACCGATACGCGGCGCCAAAATATTAAAAAGAGTTTCGCGAAGCCGGTCGGATGTCGGCCGGGTTTTACCGTCCGCAGGGCTTTTCAGAATTCTTCCCCGATATAGGCCGGCAATAACGCGCATATTTGGAAGTAAGAACCGTGAAATTTTA
>Ga0136634_10000864_pt1 | contig 12165 bp, 14 predicted proteins | sample AntDrymUQ8332106_2_FD_104654 | JGI IMG/M metagenome (GOLD analysis project Ga0136634, IMG submission 104654) | Polar desert sand microbial communities from Dry Valleys, Antarctica - metaG UQ833 (21.06) | ecosystem: Environmental > Terrestrial > Soil > Desert | place: Antarctica: Dry Valley... | reverse complement strand
GGGCACAGTGCAGAGGGCGCTGAGTGGATGTAGAGCACACCACGGGTGTCCACCGGGTCCTCCTCACGTTCGGCGAGGTTCGCCTTCCCCAGCGGCCTCATCAGAACGGGAGTCGATCCGGTCGTCGTACGAACGCCAGTATGCATCACGAGTCACTTCCGCACCAGCGTCCTGCACACCCCAGCCGGCGCTAGGCCTGTCCCGAAGCCGGCGCGGCAGCGACCTGGGCCGCGTCGGACGGCGGGGCGGGCGGCCCGCGCTCGGCCAGCTTGACCTGCGGCAGGAAGAACGCGCACACGAGCGCGATGCCGACGAGCGGGACGCCGACGAGGAACATGTCGTCCAGGGCGCTGGCGAACGACTCCAGCACCTGGGACTGCACCGGCTCGGGCAGCGCCCGGATCGCCTCGATGTCCTTCACGTCCACGGCGCCACCGGGCGCTGCGCCGACGTTCTCGGCGAGGTAGTGCGAGAGGCGTACGCCCAGGACCGCGCCGAACACCGCCGTCCCGAGCGCACCGCCCATCTGGCGGAAGAACGTGACAGACCCGGTGGCCGCGCCCATGTCCCGCGGTGCGGTGACGTTCTGGATCGCAGTCAGGAGCGTCTGCATCTGGCAGCCGAGACCAAGCCCGAAGAACGCCATGTAGATCGCGAGCTGCCAGTACGGGGTGTCGACGCCCGTCGTCGACATCAGCAGGAGCCCGACGATCAGCATCGAGGCGCCCACGATCGGGAAGACTTTGTACCGGCCCGTGCGGTCGAGGATGCGCCCGCAGACGATGGCGGCGACGAGGATCCCCATCACGGCAGGCAGCATGGCCAGACCTGAGCCGGTCGCCGAGTAACCCTTGACGGCCTGGAGGTAAAGCGGCAGGAAGATGATGCCGCCGAACATCGCGATCCCGGCGAGGAACGAGAAGATCACGCCGACGCGGAACACACCGTTGCCGAACATGTGCATCGGGATGATCGGCTCGACCGCGCGGTTCTCGATGAAGACGAACGACACGGCGAGCACGACGGTTGCCACGAGCAGCGCCACCGCGCCGGGGCTCCCCCAGCCGTGGTCCTTGCCGGCCCATTCGAGATAGAGGACCAGGCAGGTCACCGCGCCGACAACCGCGGTGGCGCCGAGGAAGTCGATGCGGTGCGGGCGCTTCACGGTACGGATCTTGAGCGCCACCGAGGTGATGACCAGCGCCGCGATCCCGATCGGGAGGTTGATATAGAAGATCCAGCGCCAGCCGGGGCCGTCGGTGAAGAAGCCTCCCGCCAACGGCCCGGCCACGCTTGAGAGGCCGAAGACTGCCCCGAAGTATCCGCCGTACCGCCCGCGCTCCCGCGGCGGCACGATCTCGCCGATGATGCTCAGCGCGATGGTGAACAGCCCGCCGCCGCCGATGCCCTGGATCGCGCGGAAGGTGATGAGCTGGGTGATGTCCTGCGCGACACCGCACAGGAGCGACCCGATCAGGAAGATCGTAATCGCGATCTGGAAGACCAGCCGGCGCCCGTACAGGTCGGAGATCTTGCCCCACAGCACCGTGCCTGCGGTCGCCGTCAGCAGGTACGCCGTCACGACCCAGGACAGCTTGTCCAGCCCGCCGAGCTCGCTGGTGATGCGCGGCAGGGCGGTGCTGACGATGCTCTGGTCGAGGGCGGCGAGGAACATCCCGGACATCAGCCCGAGGAGGACGACCCGGATCTGCTTGTGGGTGAGGTAGGTCGTGGGCTCGGCCTCGGCAGTCACGGTCGCAGGTCCGCCGGATGGGCCCGTCGCGCTGGGGTCGACCGGTTCCGCGCGCGTGCCGTCAGACATCGATGCTCCTCAACCGGTGCGATGTCGCCCGGTACGAGAGTGGTCACGGGCGAGGGCGGTGGCTCCACGCACCCGAACCCCCGCTTGTCGACACTACGTCCGAGCGGCGTCAGCCAGGACCGCCCGCGCGGCGCGGCGGCCCGAGACCATCGCGCCCTGGATCGAGCTGGTGTCGCGATGATCGCCGCAGACGTAGCGGCCCGGCGCGAGGCGCACCGGCCGGCGCAGCTCGAAGGGCGGCAGCATGCGCGGCACCGCGGCCGGGATCTCGTACGTCGAGACGTGCTCCCACCCGGCGGTGCCCGCGTCGTACAGAACGCCGAGCCGGGTGCGGACGCGTCGCTCGAGATCAGCGCCGTGACCGGTGCCCAGGACCGACGTCGAGACCAGGTGCGTGTCATTCGACGCGTACGCCGGGGCGGTCGCGGTGAGCACGACCGAGTTGACGATCAGTCGCTCGTCGCCGTCGAGCACGAGGATCGGCTCGTCCAGCGGTGGCTCGGACATCGCGTGGTAGATGGTGGTCACGCCGTTGCTCGCGGGGACGGCCAGCTCGGGCAGGAGCGCCTGCGCGCCGCCGGCGTCGGCAGCCACCACGACCCCGAGACCGCCCTCCACGCGGCGACCGTCCGCGAGGCGTACGGCGTGGTCCTCGACCTCGCTCACGGTCGCGTCGAGCCAGATCGCATCGGTGCCGAGCGGGGCAGCGAGCGCCTCGGCGATGCGGCCCATGCCGCGCGCCGGCACGGACGGCGTGCCACGCACGAACGTACGCAGCACCAGGTGGAGGAAGCGGCCCGACGTCACCATCCTGTCCTCGAGGAACACCCCGGCGAGGAAGCGCTCCAACACCCGTTCGGCGAGGTCGCCGGTGACACCCCAGCGCCGCAAGGTCGCCCGGGCGGTGGTGTCGTGGCGGAGCAGCGCGGCGACGGGGCCGTACCCGTCACGGACCGCCAGACCTGCCAGCGCCGCCTTGGCGCGTACGGACCCGAGCGGCGCCCGGAGGGACGTCGGGATGCTCCCCGGCTCGCTGCGCGGGTCGACGAGCCGGTGCCGCCGGCCGTCGGCGTAGACGAGCGCGCCACGGGTGAACGGTCTGAGGTCGAGCGCATCGAGGTCCAGCAGCTTCGGCGGCTCGGGGTACGCCGGGTTGAACAGCTGGAACCCGCGGTCGAGGCGGAACCCGTCCCGCTCGTCGGTGCGTACGCGCCCACCCAGGCCGTCGGACGCCTCGAGCACCCGCACCTCGAGCCCTGCCGCGGCGAGGTGTCGAGCGGCGGACAGACCGGCCAGCCCGGCCCCCACGACGACGACATCCACGCGCTGCGACTGCACGCCGCGAGGGTACGTCGCCGCTCCGACAGACCCGACCGCACCGGTACGCTCCGCCGGTGCAGCCTCTCCCGCGGTCGTGGCACGTCCTGCTGCTCGAGGGCGCAGCGGGCGTGGGCAAGAGCGCGCTGAGCTACCCGCTGGCCCGGCGCTATGACGTGAACCTGACCGAGATCGACGACTTCCAGGTGGTGATCGAGAAGCTCACGACGCCCGAGCAGCAGCCGGCGCTGCACTGGTGGCGCACCGATTGGGACTCCTTCAGCGCCATGACGGACGAGGAGAGCCTCGCGCACTCGATCGAGGTGAGCCGGGACGTGTTCCGGCCCGCGCTGGAGTCGGTCATCGCCAACCACCTCGACGGCGGCTCACCAGTGCTGCTGGAGGGCAGCTTCCTGCTCCCCGAGCTCGCGGCCTTCGACTCCTACGACGACGAGCCGGCCGACGGCCGGATCCGGGCGCTGTTCGTGTACGAGAAGGACGAGGCGCAGATCGCGGCGAACTTCCTCGCGCGCGAAGGCACCGAACAGCAGCACCGGCCACACTCGAGCTGGCTCCACAGCGATTGGCTGCGAGCGGAGTGCGACCGCCTCGGTGTCCCGGCCATCCCGGCCCGCCCTTGGCCGACCGTCATCGACCGTGCAGTCGCCGCGCTCGCCGACGCTGCGGCAGGCTGAGCGCACCGTGGAGCTCGAGCTGGACGTTGTGGCGTACGACTCGGCGATGGCGTCCGTCCTGATCGAGGAGATTCAGGCCGACCTGGCCCAGCGCTACGGCGGCCCGGACGAGACCCCCGTCGATCCCGCGGACTTCGCGCCACCGAGCGGACTCTTCGTCGTCGCCCGGCTCGGCTGCATCGTCATCGGTTGCGCCGGCCTGCGCCGCCACGACGAGGGCGTCGTCGAGCTCAAGCGGATGTTCGTTATTTCCCAGCACCGGAGGAGAGGGCTCGCCCGATTGCTCCTCGCTCAGCTCGAGGATCGAGCGCGCGCCGCGGGCTACCTGGAGATCGTCCTCGAGACCGGCACCGCGCAGCCAGAGGCGATCACTCTGTACGAGTCGGCCGGCTACACGCCGAGAACGCCGTTCGGCTACTACGCCGGTGAGGAGATGAGCCGGACGTACGGCAAGGCGCTCTGAACCTGCTGCGTTCGAGCTGGGTTGGCGACGCCGCCCAGGAGTCAGATCAGGCCAGGAATCAGACCAGGATCGAGCGCACCCGCTCGCGCAGACCGCGTACGGCCTCGATCTCGTCGCCCACGCGGATCGTGCCCGGTCGGGCCACCAGCGCGCCGACCGCAAGGCAGCCGCCGCGCTCGCGGTGGATCGTGCGGAGGACGTCGAGATCCTTCTCCAGTCCACCGGGTTGGGGGCGGGTCGTCATGACGCACCGCTCGATGTGCTTGCCGACCTTGAGGACGACGTCGCCGATCGTCACGCGGGAGCCGACGAGCCCCTCCTCGCCGGCACCTGCCAGCACGACGTTGGACCGGAACCGGCGCCGGTCCCAGCCGCCCAAGGTCGTCGTGGACACGAGAGAGACGTTGGTCCGGGACGAGTCGTGAAAGGCACCCTTCGCGCCGGCGAGGGACATCCAGTCGTCCTCGAGCTCGAAATCGGCGGGGTGCTCGTACCGGCGCTCGACGACCTCACTGGTGGAGCGAAGCACAACTGAACGCCCCAGCCAGTCCGAGAGCTGGCGGTCTCCCGCGGCAACCGAGCCGTCCGGCAGGGTGATCTCGACGCCGTCCGGGCGACGCCGCGCCGACCCGAAAAGGAGCTCGGGCACTCGTCGGGCTGTCAGCCCCAGGCCGGTGTCCGCGTCGAAGAGGGCGTACTCCCGGTCGCCGGAGAGGCCGTCCGCGTTGACCTCGCAGACGTCGACCCGCTCGCCCTGCATCGATTTGACGGGGAAGCGCCAGATCTCGGCCACGTACATAAGGCGAGCCTAAGCGACGATCACGGCGCCCGGCGGCGCCGCACCCAAGCCGCCGGATCCGCCGATTCGGGCATCGGCTGGGGGGACGACACCTTGGGGGCGGCGTGTTGGCAATACGGATGTAACACGAGGCGCCCAAGATGCACCATGGGGTGTAGGGGGTACATGTGACGGCGAATCCTGCGGGCGGCGCGTCTCGACGTGTGCTGGTCGGCTGCGAGTTCGTCCACAACTCCGTCGTCGACACCCCGGCCGTGTTCCAGGTGCAGCCGCTGTCCAACCAGCCCGTACGTCTCAACGGCGAACGCTGGTCGACCGAGCCCGACCGGCCCACCCGCCACTACACCGACATCTACGGCAACCCCTGCCTGCGCGTCACCATCCCCGCCGGGCGCTCGGTGCTCTCGTACGAGGCGCTCGCCACGGTCCCCGACGCGGCCGAGGACGCCGACGAGGACGCGCCGGAGCTCCTTGCAGATGACCTGCCCGACGACGTGCTGATCTACACCCTGCCCAGCCGCTACTGCCTCCCCGACGTCCTCGGCGACGAGGCGTGGTCGCGGTTCGGAGCGCTGCCCCCCGGCTACAAGCGCGTGCAGGCCGTCTGCGACTACGTGCACAACCACCTGCAGTTCCGATACGGCAGCAGCACGCCGTTGACGACCGCCGTCGACGTGCACACGTCGGGCTACGGCGTCTGCCGGGATTTCACGCACCTGGCGATCTCGCTGTGCCGCGCGCTGAGCATCCCCGCGCGTTACGTCTTCGGCTACCTCCCCGAGATCGACGTCAAACCCGACCCCTCGCCGATGGATTTTGCGGCCTGGATGGAGGTCTGGTTAGGGGACAGGTGGTGGACGTTCGACCCGCGCAACAACGAGCGCCGCAAGGGGCGGGTGCTCATCGGGCGTGGCCGCGACGCATCCGATGTCGCTATGGCAACCACTTTCGGGGCGCCGCTCCTGGAGTCGATGCTTGTACGGGCCGAGGAGGTCAACTGATGCTGGCGAACCTCGCGGAGCCCCTGCTCGATCACGCCACGCTCGACCTCGCGGGCGCGCGCAGCATCACGTACCGCCTGGACCAGAGCTTCACCTACGAGTACGACGCTCCGATCACCGAGCTGCGGCACCGGTTCGTCGTCGTGCCGCCGGAGCGTCATGGCGACGTCTACCGTCGCGAGCACCGGGTCTCGGTTTCCGGCGGCGACGTCCGGCGGAGCGTGCGCCGGGACAGCGTCGGCAACACCGTGGTGCGGCTGCGCGCCGACCGCGTCGACCACTCCGTGACCTTCAGCGTGACCGCCTTCCTCGAGCGCATCAACGGGTGCACTCAGACCGAGCTGCCGGGGTCGGTGCTGCACGACCCTCGACTGCTCCGCCCGACCCGTCTCACCACGCCCGACGACCGTCTCCGCGACCTCGCCGCCGATGCTGCGCGGATCCCGGCTGCTGACTCGCTGGCGCGCGCCGAGCACATCTGCCAGACCGTCCACGAGGCCATGACGTACGAGGACGGCGTCACGAGCGTGAAGACGACGGCAGCGGAGGCGCTCGCGGGCGGTCGCGGTGTGTGCCAGGACTTCGCGCACGTGATGGTGACCGTGTGCCGCGAGATCGGAATTCCTGCGCGCTACGTGTCGGGCCACCTGCTCGGCCAGGGCGGCACACACGCCTGGATGGAGGTCGTCGTCCCCGCCCGGAGCTCCGGCGCCGAGGCCATCGCGTTCGATCCGTGCAACGGCCGGCGCGCCGGTGCGGGTCACATCACGGTGGCTACCGGCCGCGACTACACCGACGTCGCCCCCACCTCCGGGACGTACGTCGGCGAGGCCAGCGGCCGGCTCACGGCCGAGCGCCGCGTCGGCGTCGTCACCGTCGCCGCCTGACCCCTCCCCCGTCAGTTGAGCAGTCGCCGAGTGCTCCGCTTAGTGGGGTGTTCGAATCTGTCGCTGTTTCCCTGATCTCTGGAACCACCAAGTAAGGACTCGCGCAGGAATAAATCCATCAAGTAGCTGTTTGGTGGATACCCTGCAGGGGTCGCGGTCGATGCGGCGGTGGTCGAGGGTGTGCGGCGTCGGATCACGCTGGACCGAGCGCAAGGGCGTGTGGTTCACCGATGACGTCGTCACGGTAGAGGGCGTGTGGCGCGTTGACGCGGTGGCAGTTGCAGTGGTCCGAGCCGGCGGATCGATGAGCCAGCCAGACGCGGACGACTGGACGGTGCCTTGCCCCCCTCCGGACACTGGTTGGGCCGACGGAGACGGCATGCCGTGGGCGGGCCTGGCGCCCGAGGAGGTCGAGAGGAGCTACCTGCCGCTCGCCGAGGAGGTCGACGGCCACCCTGAGCGCTACCACGGTCAGTGGATCGGCTACCCCGACGGTGATCCGATGGAATCAGGCGCCCCGAAGACCGACATGGGCGAGCCCATCCCCGGCCACACCGTCATGATCGTCGGCACCGTGGACGACCCGGTTGCGGTGCAGGCAGAGCTCGCCAAGATCTACCCGGGCAACTATGCGTGACTCGCGTCGACTTCAGCACGGCTCAGCTCGATGCCGTCGTCGCGCGGCTCGCGGTCCCGGACGGTTCCTGGCTCCTCGACGCGCACTCGCTGTACCAGTCGACCACCAACCGCGTCCTCCTCGAGCTTCCAGTGCTGGACCCAGCCGCCGTCGAGCGCATCGGCGCCGATGCGTCGATGGTGGAGGTCTGGCCGCTCGTACGCCCGGCGTGAATCGCCCTTCGACCAGATTGAGCGTGCGCTGCCGACGGCAGAGACTCATGGGGCGCCGGGGACTTTGCCCGCGCGCCATAATTCGGGCTCGACATTCAAAGGTTGCCGTGTGGGAGGCATCGTGGCATTTCAGCCGGCGAACCACTTCGTCGTCGCAGGCAAGGGAATCAGCGCGCTCGTCGATCCGGCCGGTCTTGGCGGCCAGCCCGTCGTCACTCTCGAGGTGGACGGATACGCCGTGGAGGGCGCCTCGCTGACCGAGACGCCGATCGGCTTCGAGGTGGTCGCGGTCGTCTCGGCGACTCCCGATCTGCAGACGGTCCACCTGCGGATGGTCCTCCCGCAGGTCAACCTCGACGAGGAGCCCGCGACATTCGTCGGGTTCGCGGTGCTGGCGACCAGCCGCACGTCGATCGGTGGAGCCGGACTCCTCGAGGGCCCGATCCACCTGTACGAGCTGCGGCCGGTGGCCGGCACGGCGGCCGCGGTCAACTTCTGACCTCCCCCAATCGACGTACCGGTCAGTGCGCTGGTCGACGCCGCGCCAGCGCGAGAGCCATGACGAGGGTGGCGACCAGCCCACCACTGCCGGCGACGTAGAAGGTGGTGCGCGGGTCGGTGAGATCGAGGAGCAGAGCGCCCAAGACGTACGAGACGGCTGCGGCGGCGCCGACCGCGCCGTACAGGTTGCCGAACACCCGCCCGATCAGCTCCGGCGGCACCTCCCGCTGCAGCAGCGTGTTGACGCTGACATCGATGGCGCTGATCCCCAAACCCCGCGTGAACTGGAATGCAAACGCGGCTGCGACAGACCAGGAGAGCCCGGTGAGCAGGTTGCCGGCATTGGCGATCACGAAGCCGGCGACCAGCAATCCGACGAGCGGCAGTCGGGATGCTGCTTTGATCAGCACGAGGTAACCCGCAACCAGTCCCAGACCCACCGCGCCGTACAGGAACGCCAGGGCGGGGACGGGCGCCTCCAACGTTGTCTTCGCGAGAAAGACGAGCGCAACATCGTCGACGCCTGCAAAGACGACGACCGCGACGAATCCGACCGCGATGATGCGCACGAGTGGAGCGCCGGCCATGTAGTGCAGCCCGGCGCGCGCGTCGGTGACGAACGTCGGTCTGGGGCCGCTCAACTCCACCGGAGGAAGTGACGGAAGTCGCGCCAGGATGGCCGCGGAGATGAGAAAGGTGGCGGCGTCCAGGAGGAGCACCGTGCGGATGCTGGTGTCGATCAGCAGAGCCGCTGCGACCAGGGGCCCCACCGCCTCCATGCCGTTGGCGCCGAAGCCCAGGGCAGAGTTCGCCGCCTCGAGCTGACGGTCGGGCACGAGCGCCGGCACCGCGATCCTGGCTGCCGGCGCGAATACCTGAGCCGCGATCGACCGGAGAGCGACGAGAGCGAGCAGCCACGGCAGTGCAGGCATCATCGCGGCGATGATCAAGACCACGGCGGCTTGCACCAGCTCACACACGACCATCACCCGACGGCGCTCGAACCTGTCGCTGATCGCACCGGTGAAGGGGCTGAGCAGGGACGGTGCGAAGTCTCCGGCGAGCAACAGCGCCGCGACCGCAAAGGCATCGCGGGTCTCGCCGGCGACGAAGAGCAGAAGCGCGACCAGGCCTGCCGAGTCGCCGAAGAAGGACACGGCTCGTGCCGTCCAGAGCCGGCGGAAGGCGACGTTACGGTGCAGGGCGAGGGCCGGACCGTCGCCGGGGGATGCCGCAGCCGGCGGAACGCTCACTCCTCGGCTCCCACGTCGTCACTCGTCCAGGGCGAGGCGTCGCCGCACTGCTCGCAGAGTTTCCGCTTTCGTGCCGGACACGTCGACAGTGACCCCTCGCTCGTCCGCACCGAGCGGCTGGAGAGTCTCGAGCTGAGACTCGAGCAGGGCTGGCGGCATGAAGTGTTCACGGTCACGCATGCGTTGCAACAGCAGGTCTTTCGACCCGACGAGATGCACGAAGTGCGGGTCGGGTGCACCCTGGCGCAGGAGGTCGCGGTAGCTGCGCTTGAGCGACGAGCAGCTCATGACAGTCGACTCGCCTGCTTCATCGCGCTCCCCCATCCATGCCGCCAACCGGCGCAGCCACGGGACCCGGTCCTCGTCGGTGAGGGGTTGACCGGCGGCCATCTTGGCGCGGTTGGCCGCGGAGTGGAAGGCGTCCCCCTCGGCGAAGGTCCAGCCGAGACTCCGCGCCAGCTCCGCCGCGACGACGCTCTTGCCCGAGCCGGAGACGCCCATCACCACGAGATGCTGTGGGGTCGGGGGTGACGCACTCGCGGATGGCTGACTCGGGACTGGCTGACCCGGCACTGGCTGACCCGGCACTGGCTGACCCGGCACTGGCTGACCCGGCACTGGCTGACCCGGCACTGGCTGACCCGGGGCTGGCTGACTCGGGACTGGCGGGCTCCCGCGCTCCGGAGGTAGTACGACCATCGGGTGATTGTGACCCGAACCTGCTAGCAGCGATCGTTGATTTATGCCTCCCATCCCCCCGGCTGGACGCGACCGCGCCCGGCGCCTGGTCACCCTCGCCACCGTCTCCCTCGCCGCGTCGAGCGTGGCGGCCACCGGCCTCACGGTCGCCCTGTTCGGTCAGGACGCATCCGGGGCCGCTACGACGGCGACGACGGCGGCAGCAGAGCCCGTCACACCGACCGCTGACTCCGCGGCGGCGCTGGCGATCCCGGCTCCGGCCGCGGCGCCCGCACCGGAGTCCGGCTCGGCGTGCGCCGGTGCGTCGGGTGGTGCGTCGGGCGGCGGTACGGCGCCTGCACCGGCCGCTCCGGCGCCGGCCGCCGCGCCAGCCCCGGTCGCCCCAGCCCCGTCTGACGATGACTCCGACGACGACGACTTTGACGACGATGACGACTTCGACGACGACGACTTCGACGATGACGACTCTGACGACTCTGACGATGACGACTCTGACGACGACGACTTTGACGATGAGCCCGACGACGACACGGACGACGCCGCCGACGAGACCGAGGACGCTGCGGACGACGAGGCCGAAGACGAGGCCGACGGCGACGGGGATGACGATGACGACGACCGCGACGACCGCGTCGCCGCCATCGAGATGGACGGCAAGACCATCCAGATAGTGCTCGTGTCGAGCTCCTGCCCCACGGTCGTCGACCAGCCCGCGGCCGCCCCGCAGCAACAGGCAGCTGCCGCCGCGCCGGCACCCGCTCCTGCCCCGGCACCCGCACCAGCGCCGGTCGTGAAGTCCGGCGGGTCCTGATGCCCGACACCCAGACGGCCCAGGCCCGAACGGCCCAGCCCCAGGCGCCCCAGACCCAGGCGCCCCAGACCCAGGCGGCCCAGCCCAAGCTGCCCGAGACCCAGCAGTGGGCGGCGCTCGGGACGTACGCCCAGATCGTCGTGGACGACCACTCGGCCGCCCCTGAGGCACTCCGTATCGCGCAGCGGCTCGTGGCCGCGGTGGATGCGACGTGCAGCCGGTTCCGGCCGGACTCCGACCTGAGCCGGGCCAGCGCGCACGCGGGCACGTGGGTGCCGGTCGACCCGCTGCTCGTACAAGCTGTAGATGCTGCCCTCGTCGTCGCCCACTCCACCGACGGCCTGGTCGATCCGACCCTGGGGCGCGAGCTCGTCGCCCTGGGCTACGACCGCGACCTGCACCTCGTACGGACGCAGCCCTCGCGCGCCAATGCAGCAGCGGTTGACACCAACGAGAACGGGTCGCGCACGCGGGCCGGCGCATGGCGGGAGGTCGGGCGCGATCCGTCCGGCTGGCTCAAGGTGCCGGCTGGGTGCGCGCTGGACCTCGGCGCCACCGGCAAGGCGTTCGCCGCCGACCTGGTCGCCCGGACCGTCTCGAGCGAGCTCGGGTGCTCCGTCATCGTGAGCCTCGGGGGCGACGTGGCGGCCGTGACACTCAGCGCGCACACCGGTTGGCAGGTGCTCGTGAGTGACACCGAAGGCGGTGACCTCGACGCCGATGGACAGGTGGTCGTGCTCACCACCGGCGGACTCGCCACGTCCAGCACCCGTCACCGTCGATGGAGCCACGACGGCGCGTCCGTGCACCACATCATCGACCCACGCACGGGCCGGCCCGCCGCCGAGGTCATCGTGAGCGCGACCGTGTCAGCGGCGTCCTGCCTTGACGCGAATGCCGCCAGCACCGCGGCCATCATTCTCGGCCACGACGCCGCACGCTGGCTGTCCGACCGCAACGTCGCCGCGCTCATCGTCGACGCCGCCGGCGACGCGACACGCATCGGCGGCTGGCCGGCACTTCAGGAAGTGGCAACCGCATGCTGACGACTACCGTCGCGGTGGTCGC
>Ga0136634_10000863_pt1 | contig 12182 bp, 11 predicted proteins | sample AntDrymUQ8332106_2_FD_104654 | JGI IMG/M metagenome (GOLD analysis project Ga0136634, IMG submission 104654) | Polar desert sand microbial communities from Dry Valleys, Antarctica - metaG UQ833 (21.06) | ecosystem: Environmental > Terrestrial > Soil > Desert | place: Antarctica: Dry Valley... | reverse complement strand
CCATCTCGAAATGCGACTCGTAGACGAGCCGGACTCCAGCACGACGTTCGATCGTTACCACCGTCAACTCGTAGCTGCCTGAAAACGATCGAAGCGTCTGCGGCTCACCATCGATGTCGCCCGATTCGGAGCGCGCGACGACGCGCTCATACGGCTGTTGAGTCACCGCGAGACGCACACGCACCGGAATGTCGAACAGGAACAGTGGAAACTGGCCAACATGCTCGACGACGACGCGCGCGCCGTTGCGCGAAACAACCCGTGAGCGGTCGATATTCGGGAGGAATTCGCGCATGTTTTCATAGTCGGTAATCGTATCCCACGCAATGCGCGGATCGACTGCGACACTGGCGCGTGCTGTCACGTGAAACGTATCGCCGTCGCGCTCGACGGAAATGACGGGCAAGCTTTGCGCGTCGCTGGCAGCATGCGCGCCGAGCAGCCCGTAAAACGCGACGCTAACCGCGAGCAGTTGCCTGACAACCCGCTGCCCCCACGTGCAATCGCCGGATCGCATCGGCGTTAGACCATGAGAAACACGCGTCGGCTGCTTCACGCCACCCAAGCCAGCGATAGGCAAGATGCTCCCGGGGATCAACTCGTGGTGCAAACGTGCGCGGCAGGCAAAGAGCGAAGACATGCTCCGTATTGTGCGTAACACCCGATGCATACCGATGACGCCAGTCCTCGTAAATACGGAAACGATGGCTAAGGTGCCAGTCATCGAGTTGATCGGGTGACACGATAAGCCCCGTTTCTTCGGCGACTTCACGCACACATGTGGTCCGCAAAGGCTCGCCGGCGGTATTGCGGCTGCCAGTGATCGACTGCCAAAAACCCGGGTGGTCCGATCGCTCGACCAGCAGCACGTCCAATGCTGGCGTGTGGATGACGACCAGCACCGACTCCGGAAGCTTCATCGGTCCGACGCGCTAGGCCACCCGCGGTTCCACAGTCTTGGACTCGCCGCGCACGCGAATGTGCAACTCCCGCAGCTGCTTCTCATCGACCGTACTCGGTGCCTGCATCAGCAGACATTGCGCGCGCTGCGTCTTCGGAAATGCGATCACATCGCGGATCGATTCGGCTCCCGCCATTAACGTCACGATTCGGTCGAGCCCAAAGGCGATCCCGCCATGCGGAGGGGCGCCGTACTGAAGCGCGTCGAGCAGGAAGCCAAATTTCTCACCCGCTTCTTCAGCGTCGATCTTCAACGCACGGAAGACCTTGCTCTGCACTTCCTCGCGATGAATGCGAATCGACCCTCCGCCGATCTCCCAGCCATTTAGCACCATGTCATAGGCCTTAGCTAGAGCGCGCGCCGGATCGGTTGCAAGGTGATCCTCGTGGCCATCCTTCGGACTCGTGAACGGATGATGGGCCGCGACATACCGCTGACCCTCTTCGTCGTACTCAAACATCGGAAAGTCGACGACCCACAGCGGGCGCCAGCCCTCGCTCGACATTCCGCGCGCGCGGCCAAATTCGCTGTGCCCGATCTTCATACGCAAAGCTCCGAGCGCGTCGTAGACAACCTTGGCGCGATCAGCTCCGAAGAAGATCAGGTCGCCGTCATTTGCCCCCGTGCGCTCGATGATCGCGGCTAGCGACGCGTCATGCAGGTTTTTGATGATCGGGCTCTGCAATCCCTGGCGCAGTTTCTCAGCGCCGAGGTTGGCGACTTGGTTAACCTTAATGTATGCAAGACCCTTGGCCCCGTAAATCTTGACAAAGGTCGTGTATGCATCGATCTCCGAGCGAGGCAGTTCGCCACCGCCCGGTATCCGCAGCGCGACGACCTTGCCGTCCTTCATTTCCGCAGCGTTTCTGAACACCTTGAAATCCACGTCGCCCATCGCGTCGGTCACATCGGTCAGCTGCAGACCAATCCGCAAATCAGGTTTGTCAGACCCATACTGCCGCATCGCGTCGGCATAACTCATCACCGGAAATGGAGCGGGCAGCTTCACTGCAAGCACTTCGTCGAACACGACACGGATCATTTCTTCCATCATTTCGCGGATCCGAACTTCGTCGAGGAACGAAGTTTCAATGTCGATCTGCGTGAATTCGGGCTGCCTATCTGCCCGCAAATCCTCGTCGCGAAAACATTTGACGATCTGGTAGTAGCGATCGAAGCCGGCAACCATCAGCAACTGCTTGAAGAGCTGGGGCGACTGCGGCAACGCGAAAAAAGCGCCGGGATGCACCCGTGACGGTACGAGATAGTCGCGCGCGCCTTCGGGCGTGCTGCGCGTCAGCATCGGCGTTTCGATGTCGATAAAGCCGGCGGCGTCGAGATACTTGCGCACCGCCATGCTGACCCGATACCGCAGCATCATGTTTTTCTGCATCGCCGGCCGACGCAAGTCCAGAACCCGATGGGTCAGACGTGTCGTTTCGGACAAATTGTCGTCGTCTAGCTGAAACGGTATCGGCACCGACGGGTTCAGGATGGTGAGCTCACGGCACAGCACTTCCACTTCGCCTGACACCAGCGTCGTGTTGACCGTGCCCTCGGGCCGGCGCCTGACTTCGCCCACGACCTGAAGGCAATACTCGCTGCGGATTTTCTCAGCAGATGCAAATACATCAGCGCTATCAGGGTCGCACACCACCTGCACCATCCCCTCGCGATCGCGCAGGTCGATGAAAATCACGCCGCCATGATCCCGCCGCCGGTGCACCCAGCCGAACAAGGTAACCGTCTTGCCAACAAACGTCGCGTCGACCAGGCCCGCGTATTCAGTACGTGTCATGTTAAGGAATGTGTGTGCGCTCTTGCGGACACGCAACTTAAGTTAACGGGTTGGCGACCGCGGGGCGCGGGACGCTGGTGCTGACGCGCGGCGCAACGACGCCAAGCGAAATATGAAACTTAAGCGCCTCGTCAACACTGATGTCGACTTCGCGCACATCTTCTGGCCGCATCACCAATACATATCCCGACGTCGGATTCGGTGCAGTAGGCACGTACACCGTGATCGCATTTGAAGCCGTAACGTCCGAAATCTTGATACCCGGCGAACCGACGACGAAACCAAGCGTCCACTGGCCGCGTTGCGGGAATTCGATCATCACGACTTTGCGAAACGACTGGCCGCGCGTCGCCAAAAGCGTGTCCGAAATCTGCTTGACGCTCGAATAGATCGATCGCACGATCGGAATCCGGTTGAGCAAGCCGTGCCACCACCGCAGCAGGCGCTCGCCGATGATGTTGGCAGCCAGCACGCCGGTTGCGAGCACGATCACCAGCGACAACAGCAGTCCAAGGCCAGGGATATGAAACGGCAGAAGCGCGTCGGGCCGCCAGGTTGGTGGGAGCAACAGCAGCGTCTGATCCATTGTGCCGACGATCAGATTGAGCACCCAGATTGTGATCGCAAGCGGAATCCACACAAGCAACCCGGCCACCAGATATCTTTTGAGCATGCCGCGTCAGCCTGTACCACCCGAGCTGCCGCCCGCTTTGCTGCTATCGCGCGGCGCAGGTGGAGCGGGCGCTACCGCCGGTTTGTTGCCAGATTCGGGTTTCGTTTCGGCCTTTGACTCTGTCTTGGTTTCTGTCTTGGGCGCGCTTTGTGAATCCGACGCGGGAGCACCTCCGGCTTTCGGGTCCGGTTTGGCGTCGCCCTTGGTATCTGTCTTTGCATCGGCCGAACCCTCCGATGTTTCTGTCTTTGCCTTTTCTTCGGCCTTGCCCGCGTCCTTCTTCTTGCCGCCACCATCGCGGAAGTCGGTCACGTACCAGCCACTGCCTTTTAGATGAAAGCCCGCGGCGGTCACCTGTTTGACGAGCGTTGGCTTGCCACAGCTCGGGCATGCAGTCAGCAGCGCATCGGACATTTTCTGGATCGCCTCCATCTCATGTCCGCACTCCGCGCATTTGTACGCGTAAATCGGCATCGCATTCTTTTCAAAAGAGGAACCCGCGATTGTAGGGGAGACGCTTGGACTTTTCCCGTGCGCTGATTCAGACTGTCCTCAAAGGAGATTGTGATGGCAGGCAAAACGAAATCGCAAGGGGCCCGCGGCGGCGCGCAGGCTGATCCGCTGAAGGCCGTGCAGCCGTACGCATCGTCAAAGGTGAAGGTTGCGGTCACCGACATGGACGGTGTCCTGCGCGGCAAATACCTGCACAAAGACAAATTTGCGTCGGCCGTCGACGGCGGCTTTGGATTCTGCAACGTCGTGTTTGGCTGGGACATGACCGATAGCGTTTACGACAACGCCGACGTGATCGGTTGGCAGCATGGCTTTCCGGACGTTCTGGTGCAACTCGACATGGCGACCGGACGCAACGTGCCGTGGGACGATCAGGTACCGTTTTTTCTCGGCGACTTCATCAACACGGATGGCTCGCCGTTCGCTCTTTGCCCCCGCCAGTTGCTGAAGAAGGTGATCGCGCGCGCTGCCAAGCTCGGCATGCAACCGATGTGCGGGCTCGAATTCGAGTGGTTCAATTTCGCGGAGACGCCGCAAAGCTGGGCGGCGAAGAAAGGTGTCGATCCAACACCTCTGACGCCGGGAATGTTTGGATACTCCTTGCTGCGCACCAATGCAAATCGTGAGTTCTTCAACGCGTTGATGGATGAAATGCTGCTGTTTCGGGTGCCGATTGAAGGGCTGCATACCGAGACCGGGCCTGGCGTCTACGAGGCGGCACTCCAATTTTCCGACGCGCTCGAGTGCGCTGATCGCGGTGTTCTATTCAAGAGCGGCGCCAAGGAAATCGGAGCGAATTTCGGAATCATTCCAAGCTTCATGGCGAAGTGGAGCTCTCAGTATCCCGGCTGCAGCGGCCACGTGCACCAGTCGATGACGGACGGCAAGAAGAATCTGTTCTTTGATGAAGGCACGAAGAAAACGGCGCGGGCCGGAATGAGCAAGGTGTTCGAGAGTTTTCTCGCCGGTCAGATCGCCGCCTTGATGGAATTTGCGCCAATGTTCTGGCCGACGGTAAATAGCTACAAGCGGCTCGTCGATGGCTTCTGGGCGCCGGTCAAGCCGACGTGGGCCATCGACAACCGCACGGCGAGCTTTCGCGTGATTCCGGGGTCATCCAAGAGCACGCGGCTCGAAACGCGTTGTCCCGGTGCGGATATCAATCCCTACCTCGCCGTGGCGGCGCTGCTGGCGGCCGGTCTGCACGGGATCGAAAAGAACCTCAAGCTGACTACGCCTGCGGTGACGGGCACCAACAAAGGCTCTGACAACATCGCGCGCGCGCCGCGCTCACTCAAAGAAACGACGGACATTTTCCGGCGCAGCGATCTGGCACGCGATTGGTTCGGCGACACTTTCGTCGATCACTTTGCCGCTACGCGTGACTGGGAATGGCGTCAATGGCAGGACGCGGTGACCGATTGGGAACTGAAGCGCTACTTCGAAATAATCTAGATTGATCTGCGTAAGCGCTCTGAGCCAGACGCTTGCGCAGCGAAGTAGCGGTTCCAGTGTCCCAGAGCGCAATCAGTGCTGCACTTTCACGGCGGCGATCCAATCGCGTACCTTCGTGCTGAGCACGCTCATCGGCAGCGCACCGTCGACCAGCACGATTCGGTGAAACTTTTTGACATCAAATCGGGCGCCGAGCGCTTTTTCGGCTTCGCGCCGCAACTTGCTTATTTCGAGCTGGCCGATTTTGTACCCCAATGCCTGCCCCGGATTGGCGATGTAGCGCTCGACCTCGGAGATCACGTCGCTTTCGCCCATTGAAGAATTAGCAAGCATGTAATCGATTGCCTGCTGCCGGGACCAACCTTTCAGGTGCAGCCCGGTGTCGACTACAAGCCGCATCGCACGCAGTTGTTCGTCTGACAATCGGCCGTACCACTGGTAGGGATCTGTGAACAGCCCGAGTTCTTTGCCGATGCTTTCTGCGTAGAGCGCCCACCCCTCCGAATATGCAACGTAAAACGTGCCGAAGCGGCGAAATTTTGGCAGCGATTCAAGCTCTTGTGCGATCGAGGTCTGGAAGTGGTGGCCGGGCGAAGCCTCATGGAGCGACAGCGTTTCCATGCCGTAAATGGGCTGAGCCTTTAGGTTGAATGTGTTGATGTAGAACACGCCGGGCCTCGAACCGTCGGCGGACGCCTCGATGTAGGAAGCGCCTGCAGCGCTCTCCGCTCGAAACGCCTCGACTTCTCGTACTTCGTAGTCGGCCTTCGGCGCGATGTCAAAGAGCTTCGGCAACTGTGCATTTATTTGTTTCTGCAACTGCCGATAACGTGCGACGAGATCCTGCGGCTTGTCGTAGTAATAGCGCGGATCATTCTGCAGATGGTGGAAAAACGCTTTCAGATCTCCGTCGAACCGCACATTGCGGCGCACTGTTTCCATCTCGCCCACAATTCGTTGCACTTCCCGCCGCCCCAGCGCATGAATGGCATCAGGCGGCATTGCAGTGGTAGTGCTCCGCTTCACCTGGTGGGCGTACCACGCCCGGCCGTTCGGCAGCGCAGACCACGCGGTGGTAGTACGCGCTTTGGGAATGTATTCGTCACGCACGAAGTCATGCATGCGCCGGTACGCAGGCGCTACATGTTCTGAAATCAGCGTACGAAACGATGCACTGATCCGCTCGCGATCGGTGCTCGATACGGCTTGCGGGAAACTCTTCAACGGTCCCCAGAAGATGCTGTGCTCCGGATCGCTGACCGACATCGCCAACAATTGCGGTAGCACCTTCTCCATCACCGCCTTTGGCTGCGTCACTCCCTTTGAGATGCCAATTCGCATATTGGAAACCATCCCGTCCAGAATCGGCACCGCACCCGCCATCCGCCGACGCCAATCGTCGTAGTCCTTTGCATTGCGAAACGGCTGGATCGAGCCCCCCGAGCCCATCTGCGCTAGAAAGCTCGGCAAACTAAACGACTGATTGACGGGTTGCATCCAATCCGGGAAACGCAAGCCGTCAAGCGCCTGTGCGAGATCCCGCTTCGCGATGTCGTAGGACAGACGATCCTGACCCGCGAGCAGGTTGCGGTTGAAGCCGTTGAGTTCCCGCAACTGCCGTTCGATGAAACGTCGGTTGTCGGCACGCCATTCGGCCGTAGTGACGTCGACAATCCGATCGTTGTAACGCGGGTCGCCGATGGACGTGGCAAGAATCGGCTGTCTAACCAGCGTTTCCTCCCACACAACATCCAACCATTCGTTGAAACGCTGGGCTTCTGCGAGCTTTGAGCTTGCACTTGCATCGATGCATACGCAGAGGCTGAACAGGGTTACCAACAACCGACGCATGGAAGCTCCCGGAAGGCTACGCAACGACGAAGACAACGAGCTTGTCCGACCGGCCCCACAAAGTCAAAATGTCGGCATGGCCGATCAGCGCAAGGACACGTGGGCAGCAGGCAACCTGTACGAGCCGTATGTAGGTCGATGGAGTCGCCTTGTAGCGAGGGAGTTTCTGCAGTGGCTCGGTGCACCGGCACACCGTGCGTGGTTGGACGTCGGGTGCGGAACGGGCGCGCTAACGCAAACGATCTTGCAGGATCAGCAGCCGCGCAGCATCAGGGCGATCGATCCGTCGGCAGCTTTTATCGATCATGCGCAGGCGCACACCGACGACGCACGAGTGAGCTTTGCTGTGGCTGACGCTCAGTCTCTTCCGGTGCAATCGGCAAGCATCGACGTTGCAGTCGCCGGCTTGGTCATCAACTTCGTCGCCGACCCCCTGCTTGCCGTGCGAGAAATGACGCGCACAGTTGTCGCGGGCGGCAGGGTTGCAGCGTATGTCTGGGACTACGCCGGAAAGATGGAGCTGATGCGTTACTTCTGGGACGCGGCGGTGGCGCTTAACCCCGATGCGCGACGTCTAGACGAAGGCCATCGCTTTCCATTGTGCAAACCCGCTGCTTTGGTGGCGTTGCTGAATCAAGCGAAGCTGCGTGACGTCAGCGCACAGGCGATCGATGTGGCAACAACATTTCGGGATTTCGACGACTACTGGGCCCCATTTCTCGGAGGCCCGGGACCCGCGCCCGGTTACGCGATGTCGCTCAGTGAACAGGAGCGCAGTGCTTTGCGCGAGCGGATTTTTGAAACGCTGCCTATTGCCGGTGACGGCACCATCCCGTTGATCGCCCGCGCGTGGGCGGTGCGCGGCATTTCTAGGTCGACTCGGCAATCGGACGAGCACGCGGAATAAAACCTGAACGAAAGGGTTGCGCAGTAGTTCCGTTACTCTGCGGCCTGCCGCAACCAACTATCAGTCACGTCGCACGCTGTATGCCCGCCGCGCCGCTTTACGTTGTATTGAATGCAGGCTCGGGCCACGACGATACCGAGACCACCTCGCGCGCGATCGCTGACGTCTTCAACGCTGCGGGCCGCACCCACGAAATTTTTCGCGTGGACGATCCGAAGCAGCTCGGTACGGTTGCACAGCAAGCCGTCGCCAAAGCTAAGCAAAACTCGGGCAGCGTCGTCGCGGCCGGAGGCGACGGTACGTTGAATGCAGTGGCTCAGGCAACGCTCGGTAGCGGCTGTCTGTTTGGAGTCATTCCCAGCGGCACATTTAACTACTTCGGCCGCACGCATGGTATTTCGTCAGATACGTCGGTTGCCGCGCGGGCTTTGCTGACGGCGCGCGTACAACACGTCCAGGTAGGGATGGTCAATGACCGCGTGTTCCTCGTCAACGCGAGTATCGGGCTATATCCGCAACTACTCGAGGATCGCGAGGAGCAGAAGCATCGTCACGGGCGCAGCCGCCTAGTTGCAGCGTGGGCCGCACTGGTGACAATATTTCGAGGCTATCGCCCGATGTTGATCGAGCTCGACACCGATGGTCAAATGCATCAGCTGCGCACGTTGACGTTATTCGTTGGCAACAACCGGCTACAGCTCGAACAGTTGGGTCTCGAATCAGAAATTGTGGAACAAGAGGGAAAGCTCGCTGCGATCGTGCTTGGGCCGGTTTCAAAGCTGGGTTTGCTATGGCTCGCGCTGCAGGGTGCGCTCGGGCGGCTGCGCGAAGCGAGCGGCGTACAGCGATTTTCGCTGACCAGGCTGGTGGTAACACCCTCAAACCGTTTAGGTCGCCGGCTCAAAGTGGCCACCGACGGCGAAGTTACCTGGATGAAAACCCCAATCGAATTTCGCGTCGGCCCGCAACCGTTGCTGCTGCTGGTGCCGATCGACGCGGAGCCTGAGGCAGCTTAGCGATGACGGCCGTGTTGCAGATTTCAGATGCGCACTTTGGGACGGAGCAGCCCCCGGTCGTGCGCGCTCTGCTTCAGCTGGCGCGTGAACAGGCACCCGAGCTGGTCATTTTGTCGGGCGACATTACGCAGCGAGCACGACAGAGCCAGTTCAGCGCCGCGAGAAAATTCATCGACGATTTAAATCCGCCCGCCTTGGTTGCGATTCCTGGTAATCACGATATTCCACTGTTCAACCTTGCTGCGCGCGCATTGACTCCGTACGCCAATTACTCCCAAGCGTTTGGCGACAATCTGGAACCCGACTTCGAATCGGCGCATCTGCTGGTGCTCGGCGTTAACACGACGCGACCGCGCCGACACAAGAATGGTGAACTTTCGGCGCAGCAGATCGCGCGTGTCACCGCACGTTTACTGCGCGCGGCTGCATCGCAGCTGCGGATCATCGTCGTGCATCAGCCGGTGCTCGCGATCCGTGCCAGCGACGAAGCCAATCTGCTGAAGGGCCATTGCGAGGCGGTGCCAAAATGGGCCGCGGCGGGTGGTGACATCATCATGGGCGGGCACATCCATTTGCCTTATGTGCACTCGATGCGCACCACGTTTCCAATGCTGAAGCGCGACATCTGGACGGTGCAGGCGGGCACGTCGCTTTCGTCGCGCATTCGCGAGGGCATTGCGAACTCGGTCAATCTGATTCGCTGCGACGGTGCACAGTCACCGCGTCATTGCACGGTCGAGCGGTGGGATTACACCGCGGCATCTGACAGGTTCGAACTCCACACAAGTCAGCTGCTCAGCTTCGGCACCGGCAATGCCGCTTGATGCGGCACACATTTTGGATTTCGCGAATGCGATAGGCAACAATGCGCTGACGTTTTTTGCTGGCGCGCTAGTGGTGCTGCTTACGCTTGTCGGATGCCTCTGGCATTTTGTACACCGCGTGGACCGCAGCAGCACCGCGCTCGTGGCCGCAGCTCGTACTCAGTTTCGGGCATCGGCGTTCGCATTCACGACCGTCGTTATCGCCGTAATTGTGTTTTTGATCGTCCCAGCCTGGTTCGTTCCGAATGGCACGCTCGCACAGGCTGACCAGGCAATGACCGACGCAATGCAGCGTAGCGTCTCGGCCTCGACAGCGCATGTGTTTGCCGCGGTAACTTTGCTCGCAAACACTCCGGTGCTATGGGCCATTGCGATCGCCGGCGCATTACTGCTGCTTTGCCGCCGCGACTATGCGCTGGCCGCCGTGTGGGTTGCCTCCATCGCAGGCAATGGCATCCTGACGCGTGTGTTGAAAGCCGCGTTCGAGCGCGCCCGGCCCGTTTACGACCAGGACCTACTAACGCTTCACGGATACAGTTTTCCGAGCGGACACTCATCGGGCGCTGTTGCCACCTATGGCGCGGTTGCGTACGTGCTGGTGCGCTCGACCCCGAAAAACTGGCATTTGCCGATTGTCTTGAGTGCAACAGCGACCGCATTTGTAATCGGTTGCAGCCGCTATTTTCTACGCGCTCATTACGCGAGCGACGTATTCGCGGGTTTTGTGTCCGGGCTTGCGTGGCTTTGCCTGTGCGTGATGTGTGCCGAGCTGATCCGCTCCGCCCCCACGCAAGCGCACGCCAGAGTGCCTGCGAAGCGCTAGACGGTTACTGGGTGCCCGACTCGGGCACGGGAGCGGTCATCTTGCGGTGGCGACCGGCCAATCCCATGCGACACATCTCGCGCCCTCGGTGCATCCGCTGCTTCAGCGACGTCGCCAGACGCTCGCAAGCCAAGGCTGCTGCTCTCGCGGTAACCCAGCGGGACGATAAAAGTGTTCGAGTTCAACAAAGCCCGCATCGGTCATGAAGCCGCGCCATGTTTCAAGATCGTGATACGCGCCGTAGCGACCTCCGTGCCAACCTTCTTCATTAGCGCCGCGCGGGTTGGAACTGAACAAGACACCGCCCGCCTTGAGCGATCCATGCAATTCCCGTAGAACGCGCGGCAAGTGCGCGCTCGGGACGTGGAACAGTGAAGCGTTGGCAAACACGCCATCGAATCGCTCTCCCGGTAAATCAAGTGCGAGGAAGTCCTGGCGCCAGACTTCGCAACCCGCATCGTGCCGCGCCATCGCAACAAAGCTGGCGGCGCCATCGAGTCCGATGGGTACGTGGCCGAGTTCGAAGAACGCTTTTAGATCGCGCCCCGGCCCGCAACCTAAATCTAGAATCGTGAACGGCGGGCTGCCTTCAATATGACGCAACAGCGCGTCGATGTTCTGTGTGACATCGTGGTCGCGCGTGCCTGCGCGGAAGCCTTCGGCGCTTCGCTCGTAATGCTGCAGAGTGCAGGCAGAAATCTGTTGTTCTGGCGAAATTTCTTTCACTTCGGGTCTTCGGTCCCCAAGACAGTGCCCCCACAAACGGCGCGGACAAATGTAGCGTGTCTCGGAACGCCCCGCCGCAGTAACATCCGCATTGCTTTCAGCCGGGCGCATCTGCTGACGTGTCTGAACAGTCCGCTGTCACCTTTCTCTTTACCGACGTCGAAGGCAGCACCCGTTTATGGGAGCAGGAACCCGAGCGGATGCTGCCGGTCATGGCACGCCACGATGCCATCTCGCGAGCGTCGGTGGAGCGTCATCACGGTACCGTTGTGAAGATGACGGGCGACGGTGTGCATGCGGCATTCGATACCCCACTCGATGCATTGAAAGCAAGCATCGAGATTCAGGCGGCATTAGCAACGGCGGAAGCGGAGAGCGGACTGACGCTGCCGTTGCGGTGCGGTTTGCACTGTGGGATCGACCAACGGCGCGACGGCGACTTCTACGGTCGCGCCGTCAATCGTGCCGCACGAATCATGTGTGCGGCACACGGCGGACAAATATTGCTTTCCCAGGCCGTTGCCGAGCAGGTCGACGGTGCCTTGCCGGTTGACGCGTCTCTGCGCGACCTTGGAACGGTGCGGCTGCGCGATCTGGCGAGTACCGAGCACATCTATCAATTGCTGCACACACAT
>Ga0136634_10000862_pt1 | contig 12183 bp, 10 predicted proteins | sample AntDrymUQ8332106_2_FD_104654 | JGI IMG/M metagenome (GOLD analysis project Ga0136634, IMG submission 104654) | Polar desert sand microbial communities from Dry Valleys, Antarctica - metaG UQ833 (21.06) | ecosystem: Environmental > Terrestrial > Soil > Desert | place: Antarctica: Dry Valley... | reverse complement strand
CCCGTGAGGCCTTTTTTTATTTTGATTTACGGCAATGTTTCTTTTTTCTTGGAATTCCCGGACCCCTTTTAGCTGCCGGAGTAGAAGAAGGTTGCAAGGTGGTTGTATCGCTAATAGTCTTTTTGTTACCCAGAATATAAACATCAGCCTTGGCGGCATTCTCTGCGGTTTCTGGATCCTTCGATTGTTTTTCGATATTCTCTTTAATGGTTTGAGAAAAAGATATCATAGAAATAATTATTGAGAACATAAAAAGGCAGGATTTCTTTATCATAATCTTTTCCTATCAGATTCCAAATTGATGCCAATGTAAAATGTAAAAGTGTTAAGAAAGTAAAAAATTAGTTAGTATGCTTTGAATTGAATTCTATAGTGGCTCCAAACCAGGCCATCATCCCCATTCCAATGGCAATTGCATTTTCATCAATATTGAATGTGGGAGTATGTACACCTGAGATAATTCCTTTAGCTGTATTTCCCACCCCGAGGCGATAAAAACAACCAGGAATTCTTTGTGAATAAAAGCCAAAATCTTCTGCTCCCATACGCAACTCAGTTGTTTCAACATTTTCAGGGCCGATATATTCTTCGGCCTGGGTCCTTGCTATCGTATTTAATTCTTCGTTATTGAATACACTGGGATATCCAATATCAATGAGGATATCGAGTTCACCGCCCATGCCTTGTACAATCGAATGGGCCATGTTTCGGATCAGATCATGCGCTTTCATACGCCAAATTTCATCTACTGCACGGAAGGTTCCCATGAGTTTCACTTCATGGGGAATGACGTTTGTAGTGTACCCTCCCTGGATAGAAGAGATAGAAAGCACAGATGGGGATAGCGGATTGTTATTGCGGCTGATAATCTGTTGTAGGCTCACTATAAGATGAGATGCAATGAGGATCGTATCTGTTGTTAAATGAGGTGCTGCAGCATGACCACCCTTACCCTTGACCGTAATAAAAATTTCATCAGCACTCGCCATCACCTGACCTCCCCGAAAACTTAATTTACCTACTTCAAGATGAGGATGTACATGTAAACCAAAAATTGCCTGGGGTATGGGGTTTTCTAAAACGCCCTCTTTAATCAAAATGCTCGCTCCCCCGGGATTCCGTTCTTCACCGGGTTGAAAAATAAATTTTATGGTTCCTTCCCAATCATTTTTTAATTCTTGCAAAATTTTCACGGCACCAAGCAAACAGGTTGTATGTACATCGTGGCCACAGGCATGCATAACTCCCTCAACCGTTGATTTGTATGAAACATCATTGGCTTCTTTAATAGGGAGCGCATCCATATCGCCACGGAGCGCAATGATTTTTTTCCCCGGATTTTTTCCCTCCAATAATCCAATGACACCTGTTTTTCCCATCACTTTAAATGGAACCCCCATTTCTTTGAGTTGTTGTTGGATGTATGAGGAGGTTTGAAACTCTGCATAACTCAATTCAGGGTGAGCATGTAAATGATGGCGTATTTGAATAAATCGGGGTAAGTAAGATTGAGAGAGTGATTGAATCTTTTCTTTCAGACTTGACATGCGTCAAAAATACAATCTATTGGCGAAAGGTTAGAGGTGAGTCATGAGCTGAGTGGTGAGCGAGTCCGAGTGGTGAGCGAAGTCGAGTGGTGAGCGAAGCCGAACCATCAGTTTATTTCCGGTTTCACTTCAACCGTATCTCTTACCACATAAACCCCTGATGGAAACAGCACTAATATATCCTGCAGATACTCTTCCGCATCCTCTCGGGCAAGAAAATTGCCCACTTTCAATTTAAAGAAAGGAGATTGATACATCAGGTACGTTTTAAGTTCGGGAAAGCGCTGATAAATTCTCGTTTTTGCTTCAAGTGCCTTCGTGCGATTATTGGTGCTGATTACCTGTATCCTGTAGCCATGTGCGGAACGCCGGCTGTTACGCGTAGTTACTTCATTGATCTCAATTTGCTTTTTGACCAGCAAATCAATCCGATGATCTTTATGAACCACTACATTGTTACTATCTGTTTGAGCAAGTGATAGAAGGCTCATAAAAACACATATCGCCAACATCCATAGTTTCATGAAACGCATTTTTAGTGTTGAAGCAAAATGAAGGCCAGATACTAAATACCCTCGTTGCTTTGAGTTAATTGTTCTTTTATGATCGCTACACTTGCACTGCATCCCAGTCTATCAGCACCTGCTCCAATTAATTGTTTGGCAAACTGGTACGTTTTAATTCCGCCTGATGCTTTGATCCGGATCGAAGACGGCAATGTTTTACGCATCAGTTGCACTGCTTCTAAACTTGCACCTTTTTCTGCATAACCGGTTGAGGTTTTTATAAAATCCACTCCAGCTTTAGCATATAATTCACAACATTGAATAATCTCCTGGTCTGTTAAAATTCCTGATTCGATAATAACTTTTATAATGCCTTCATTTTTGTGAATAGCCTGCACAATAAATTTTATTTCCCCTTCCAGGTATGTCCATGCGCCGCCTCGTAGTGCGATGAGGTTGATAACAACATCGATTTCATCTGTGCCATCTTCAATCGCCTGTTGAGTTTCGAAAATTTTTGCTTTTGAATTTGAGTAACCAAATGGAAAGCCAATTACTGTAGCAACCTTTACAGCAGACCCTTTTAAAAAACCTTTCGCATTTTTAACCAGGGGCGGAGGGATACAAACAGTAGCAAATCCATATTCAGTTGCTTCCTGGCACAAATTCTTAACTTCCTGAATGGTGGCGGTGGGTTTCAGAAGAGTATGATCAATAAAGGAAGCAATGTTCATAGATTATTTCGTAATTGTATGTAGAACCATTGGTAAAAATGATTTCAGCAATTTAGTTGTGCATATCAACAAGCACATTAATTTTCCCTTCCATGGCAATTCTTAAACTTCTTACCGCTTCCACAAGGGCAAGGATCATTACGGCCAACCTTAGGGCCTACACGGACCGGTTCCTGTTTTACTGGTGTAGGATCATAATAATCATTTTCATTAGCGGCATAATCATCTCCCCGCGTATCGATCTCCTCTTTATTTGCCCGCATACGACTCATGTCTGTTTTTTTCTCCTGTCCTTCCCGAATCTCTGTAGTATTTTGTTCAACTGGTATAGAACTATGGCACAGGAAGCTAATGATCTCCCTGTTTACGTCGCTGTCCATACGTTTGAAAAGATCAAAAGCGGTGATCTTATAAATCACTAAAGGATCTTTTTGTTCCAGGTAAGCGGTTTGAACACTTTGTTTCAGATCATCCATGGCTCTCAGATGTTCTTTCCAGGTTTCATCAATGATAGCAAGCGTAATTTGTCTTTCTAAGGCACTCGTTAGCTCCCGACCCTCCGTTTGAATGGTTTTATTCAAATTCGCTAATACCTGGACGCCTTTCTTTCCATCTGTAAAAGGCACCACCACATTTTCAATATGGCTGCCCTGTGTTTGACGAATGTTTTTAAATACGGGAACAGCATGCTTTTGTAACTCAGCTAATTTCTGCTCGTATCGGGCTACTGCTTCCTGGTATAGTTTATTCGAGATATCATTTACATTGCCCTTTGTAAACTCCTGCTCGGTAATAGAACTATCAATTCCAAAATTAACAATGGCAGATAACTTGAATCCTTCATAGTCACTCTGCTCCTGGAAGGAATTGATCAAACCTTCGGCAACAATATAAAATGCATTATCAAGATCAAGAGCCAGGCGTTCCCCAAACAATGCGTGGTTTCTTTTTTTGTATACCACGTTACGTTGTTTGTTCATCACGTCATCATACTCAAGCAAACGTTTTCGTATGCCGAAATTATTTTCTTCCACCTTGCGCTGGGCTCTTTCAATACTTTTGGTTATCATGCTGTGCTGGATCACTTCACCCTCTTTATAACCAAATCGGTCCATGATCGAAGCAATCCGTTCGCTTCCAAATAAACGCATGAGATCATCTTCAAGTGATGCGTAAAACTGAGTAGTACCCGGGTCTCCCTGACGGCCGGAACGACCTCGTAATTGCCTGTCCACACGCCGGCTTTCATGTCGTTCAGTGCCTATTATCGCCAGTCCACCGGCTTCTTTTACACCCGGGCCAAGCTTAATATCTGTACCCCGACCAGCCATATTGGTGGCGATAGTGATCGCACCTGGTAAACCAGCTTCTGCTACAACCTGCGCTTCACGGGCATGTTGCTTTGCATTTAATACATTGTGAGGAATCTTTTTTCCATTAAGCATTTTGCTTAACAACTCACTTACTTCAACCGAAGTGGTGCCCACTAATACGGGCCTTCCTGCGAGTCGAAGCGCTTCAATTTCATCAATGACTGCCTTATATTTTTCACGTTTTGTTTTATAAACCAGGTCTTCACTATCCTTACGGATAGCCTGAACATTTGTAGGAACCGTTACAACATCCAATTTATATATATCCCAGAATTCACCGGCTTCTGTTTCTGCAGTACCTGTCATCCCTGCCAGCTTATGGTACATCCGGAAATAGTTCTGCAGGGTTATGGTTGCATAGGTTTGTGTAGCAGCTTCGATCTTTACATTTTCTTTTGCTTCGATAGCCTGGTGAAGTCCGTCGCTATAACGGCGACCATCTAGGATACGACCAGTTTGTTCATCCACAATTTTAACTGCGCCATCCATCACTACATATTCAATATCCTTATCAAACAATGTATAAGCTTTTAGCAATTGCTGAACAGTGTGAATACGATCAGCCTTAACCGAATATTCATTTAAAAGGGCTTCTTTACGATGAAGTTTGTCTTCAGGGGGTACATCGCTTTTATCAATTTCGGCCAGAAGAATTCCAATATCTGGTAATAAAAAGAATTCAGGATCCTCCCCTGATTTGGTAATTGCAGAAAGGCCTTTATCGGTAAGCTCTACTGAATTATTTTTCTCATCAATATGGAAATACAATTCGGCATCTACCTTGGGCATTTCCTTTTGTTGATCGGCGAGATAATAGTTTTCTGATTTTTGTAGTTTAACTCTAACGCCCGGTTCACTTAAAAATTTAATCAAGGCACTATTCTTTGGTAAACCACGAAAGGCTCTCATTAACGACAGGCCGCCGCTTTTAGGATCATCGTCTCCGTCAGTAAATAGTCTTTTTGCTTCATTAAGATATTTATTGGTAACCTGCTTTTGCATTTCTACCAATTTATCAACCCTCGACTTTAATAAATGATATTGCTGTTCATCGCCCCTGGGTACCGGGCCTGAAATAATTAATGGAGTACGGGCATCATCGATTAATACGCTATCCACCTCATCCACCATTCCGTAATGATGCTTTCGTTGTACCATTTCATCCGGGGTGTGCACCATATTATCACGCAGGTAATCAAATCCAAATTCATTATTGGTTCCATAAGTAATATCTGCCTGGTAAGCCTCCCGGCGTTCATTACTGTTTGGTTGATGTTTATCGATACAATCAACGGTTAATCCGAGCCATTCATATATGGTTCCGTTCCATTCTGAGTCGCGTTTGGCGAGATAATCATTTACCGTTACGATGTGTACTCCTTCACCGGGTAATGCATTCAGATATGCAGGCAATGTAGAAACCAGTGTTTTACCTTCACCCGTGGCCATCTCCGCAATTTTGCCACTATGTAGCACCATCCCCCCGATTAATTGAACATCATAATGGACCATATTCCAGGTGATAAGATTACCTCCGGCAGTCCAGCTGTTTTTGAAAATAGTTTTATCCCCTTCGATACGGATATAATCTTTTTTTACGCTTAATTCACGATCAAGATCTGTAACAGCAGAAACCAATTCAGTATTCTCCTTAAAACGGCGGGCAGTCTCTTTCACTACGGCGAAAGCTTCTGGTAGGATATCATTCAGGACACTCTCAATTTTTTTATCCCTGTCTTTTTTCAAAGAATCTATTTCCTGGTAAATAGTATCCTTACCTCCTATATCGCTAAAAGAGAGTTCCTCGCCTTGAACCGTGAGTTCGCTGATCCTGTTATCAATTTCAAGCAGATGATCTTTTATACGTTGTCTGAATTCATTTGTCTTAGCTCTCAGTTCATCATTAGAAATGGCCTGGTAAGAACTAAAATGCTGGTTTATGATTGAAACACGGGGCGCAATACTCTTTATATCTTTTTCCGACTTGCTTCCTCCAAAAATTTTTGAAATAAAACCTATCATATCAGGGATTGAATATTAATAATATACTGCCATATTCCAGGCAGGAATGGTAAAAAGTAATTGTTTGTCAAATTTGGTGCTATAGTATCTGGATGGTCAATTTGACAGGGAAGCAAAGGTAAGGAAAAGCAGTACACAAGCCGGTAAGGCGATTCGTTAACCTTGTGCAACAAAAGCATTCATTCATATCCTATTCATTATGATAAAGAGCCTTGTGTAATAATGATCATATAACATATGATCCCTGGATAATTATTTACAGGATAATTGGTATGTATAAATGGAAGGAAACCGAAGTGACTAAATTCATTTTTATAATGTTAATAAAATTAGTATTTTGCGCTAAATATATTAGTTATGTCAATTGCGGGTAAGAATTTAAAATATTTGCGCAAGCTCCGGGGCTGGACACAGCAGGAATTTTCCTCCAAGCTTCAAATAAAAAGATCTTTGCTCGGAGCTTATGAAGAAGAACGTGCAGAGCCCCGAATTGAGGTGTTAGAAATAGTGAGTGATATATTTAAATTAACTCTCGATGAATTATTGCTAAAAGATGTAAGCGATACAAAAGGAAGTTATTTGTCAAAACGGCGTATGCAGAAACTGGCTTCCGGTTCCAATGAAATTCAACTCGTTCCTATCAAGGCCGCCGCCGGGTACCTGGCAGGTTATGGGGATCCGGAATTTTTAGATGAATTGAACACTTTTACCTTACCAATGCTCGCAACGGGTTCATACAGAGCTTTTGAAATAGTAGGTGATTCCATGCTTCCAACAGCTAGTGGTTCAGTCATTGTTGCCGAAAAAGTGGAAAACCTCGATGATGTAAAAAACAATCAGACTTATATAGTCATTTCGCGCAATGAAGGGATTGTTTATAAACGCGTGATGAAGAATCCAAAAGTTAAAGCCAAGCTTACCTTATTAAGCGATAATCCTTCTTACCAACCCTATGTTGTTAACACTACCGATATAGTCGAAATATGGAAAGCATCACTTATTATCGGAAAGGCAAATACCCAGCAGCGCTGGGATGTAAACCAATTAGCCAACCTTGTCAATAATTTACAGGAACAAGTCTCTACTCTTAAAAATAAAATGAATTAAGGTTCCGGAAGGGAGCAGCCAAATTTTTACCAGGGATGTCTTGTAACAGCTTGCTGGTAACGATTTCGGGACATTCCATACTTTGTAACTATCCCCTCTTATTCGCAGGTCCGTAATTGCCATTCCAAAAGCTAAAAGTATACCATGAAGCTACTTTATTGGTAGGCATGGATCCTCATGAATTGTTTTATTTGTCATTCAGGTGACCTGAGATTTTTTTCATATGCTATTTCAGCTATTTTTGCAGCCGCTAAATGTGGCATGCTTAAAACCTTATTTTTTATAGTATTCTTATCCTCTGTATTTATTTCATTTGCCCAGATAAAAAGAATTCAGGCAATTAAAATTTCTACTGCCCCACAGATAGATGGATTTCTTGACGAATCCAGTTGGAATAATGTTCCTGTTGCAACTCATTTTATTACAAACGCTCCCACTTATGGACTGCCTTCTGCATTTAAAACAGAAGTGAAAATTACTTATGATAATAATGCGCTTTATGTTGGAGCCTATATATATGATGATCCGGCGTTGATAAGGCACCAATTTACACCACGCGATCAGGAACGTCAGGCCGATGTTGATTACTTCACCATTTTTATTGATACCTACAAAGACCGTCAAAATGCCTTTCAATTCCTGGTAACCTCCCGAAATGTTCAAAGCGATGCGAGGATATCTCCGAATATTGAAGCAAATTCCGGTATATATGGTGATCTAAGCTGGGATGCTGTTTGGGATAGTAAGGTTGGTTTTAAGAAAGATGGTTGGGTAGTTGAAATGAAAATTCCATTTTTTTCTATTCGTTTTTCAAAAGATGATGTGCAGGATTGGGGAATTCAGTTTTTGCGATTTGCCCGCCGGGAGAATGAATCTTCATTCTGGAATCCGGTAGATCCCAATGTGAATGGTTTCGTGAACCAGTTTGGAGATTTTACAGGATTGAATAATATCTTACCACCATTACGTTTAAGTTTTTCTCCGTATTTAAGCGGTGGATATCGCGGTACCCCACAGATTCAGGAAGGATACAAAGGAGAATGGCTAAAAAGCGGCGGTATGGATGTGAAATATGGGATGAGTGAGAGTTTTACATTGGATGCTACATTGATTCCTGACTTTGGTCAGGTAATTTCTGATAATGTAGTCAACAACATTTCTCCTTTCGAAATTGAGTTTCGCGAAAACAGGCCTTTTTTTACAGAAGGGACAGAACTGTTCAATAAATCAGAAATGTTTTATTCAAGACGGATTGGGAGAACTCCTGAAAAATATGAATCTCTAATACGCGGAACCAGGAGTGGAAATTTAATGGACTATGATATAATAAAAAATCCTTCTGTTACCCGGTTATACAACGCAGTTAAATTTTCCGGTCGCACCCGTAATAATCTTGGTATTGGTATTTTTAATGCCATCGGACAATCCGAGAGAGCGAAGCTCAGGAATAGAGTAACGGGTACGGATACAACCATTATCAGTGAACAGCTTACAAATTATAATGTTTTTGTTTTAGATCAGGCGTTGAAGAACCGATCATACATCACTTTCACCAATACAAATGTGATGCGAAATGGGCATGCCAGAGATGCGAATGTTACCGGGCTTGATATTGTTTTTTACGATAAGAAAAATAGATACGGTATGTTTTTGAAGCCGCGGTACAGCAAAATATTTGATTCAACGGGCGGTTATGATGGATTCAAAAACTCTTTTGCCATTGGTAAGGTAAGTGGTAAGCTTCAGTATTCTTTTTCAAACGAATTGGAAACGCCCCGGTATGACCCAAATGATCTTGGCTTCCTGATTTCTCCCAATGAAATAGAAAATGAGTTAGAAGTAAGTTATAATATTTATCAGCCTACAAAAATGTTTCTCAACCAGAAGTATGAGCTAGGAATTGAACAATCTTATTTGTATCAAACATTTGAGTATCAGAAAACGGAAATTAATGCTTCTGCATTTTGGATATTTAAAAACTTTTGGGATCTGGAATTAGAAACAGCTATCGCTCCGCGTTGGTATAATGATTTTTTTGAACTTCAAACGCCCCAGGATATCCTGGCTACGCCTCGGCAAAAACTGAAACGCTCACCCTATTATTCTTTCTTCGCCAGCGGAAGAAGTGATAGCAGAAAGCGTTTATTTGCTCGGTGGTCTATTGGAGGGGCAGAAGGTCCTCTACCAAAAGATCCCTATTATAAACTCGATCTCAGTCTGCGATTTAGGTTTAATGACCGGTTTTCAATAGATATTGGGTATAACCGGAATTACGATAACGGGCAGTTTGGTTATGCATTTTTTAGAGATGGAATAACGAGGGCACCCATTTTGGCCCGTAGAAAATATGCTGATGTTACCTCTTTATTTAGCGGCATCTACAATTTTACGGCTAGAATGAATATTACATTCCGGGCACGCCATTTCTGGAACAGAATATTAAATACAAATTTGTACAACGTAAATACTGACGGGTATTGGACAGAGCGAATGGACCTTCAGCCGTCTGATTACAATATCAATTACAATGCATTTAACCTCGATGTGTTTTATACCTGGGATTTCAGGCTTGGCAGCCGGTTTATTGTTGGTTGGAAAAACTGGCTTGGGAGAGATTATGAAAATTATATCAATGGAGTTAGGTATTCCAAATATATAAACAATGGTGAAAGGATTTTCGCTACCCCACATGGAAATGAAATAACGGTACGATTCATTTATTTTCTTGACTATCTGCAAATTCTCGGAAAGAAAAGATCTTAAGTAAGATCATATATTATTTTAGCGGACCGGAAAGTATTGCAATGAGCTTCTACGATAATTTTTATATCTTCTGAATATCCACCACCCATCGCAACGGTGCAGGGTATTTGATGCTGCTTTAATAAATAAAAAACGATCTCGTCTCTTTGCCGGCATCCTTCCATAGAAATTTTTAATTTCCCAAATTTATCAGAAGAAAGAATATCTACCCCTGATAGAAAAAATGCAAAATCCGGTTTTACCTTTTCAATAATTTCCTGCAGTGCCGTTTTTAATATTGATAAATAAGTTTCATCTTCTGTGCCGTATTTTAATGGTATGTCAGAATCGCTTTTTTCTTTGCGGAAAGGATAATTATGTTCTCCATGCATGCTAAAAGTGTATACCCTTGATTCGTCCATAAATATTTTGGCCGTTCCATTTCCCTGGTGTACATCCAGGTCGATGATGAGGATACGACTGGAAAGGTTATTCTTTAATAAATAATTAGCAGCAACCGCGAAATCATTCAGTAAACAAAAACCTTCTCCGCGATCTGAAAACGCGTGGTGGGTTCCACCTGCTACATTAAGAGCCACACCTTGTTTTAAAGCTAAATGACAACAATCGATGGATCCCTGGGTAATGATTAATTCACGTCTTGTTAATTGTTCTGATTGAGGAAATCCAATATGGCGTTGCTCACTTGCAGACAAAGATTGATAGAGCAGCTTGTGAAGATATTCCTGAGTATGGGTCCATAAAATAACCTCATATGAACATGGTCCAGGGACAAAAATATTCGCAGGAACAATGCTTCCTTCATACAATAATTGCTGCGGAATCAATTCATATTTTAACATCGGAAAACGATGCCCTTCCGGCAGTGGGTGAGCGTAAATTGGATCGTAAGCTATCCAATGCATTAATTACAATGAATGAGCGAGTTGTTAACGATAGCAAAAACGGCATCACCTTTTTTGGGGGCAATTAAGGCAACCCCGGTGAATTTACTAAAGGCCGGTAAAACACAAAACTCGTCAGTAAAATAAAAGCAAGGAAATTTTAATAATTGCCTGCCAGCCCCGGAAATTTGTATTCCAGGATGGATATGGCCGGAAAAAAGGTAATCAGTAGGCAGCTGATTATTTTGCTGACACTTTCCCTTATCGTGTTGAAAGCAGAATTTATTGATTTTTAAAGTTTCACTATGTGTGGAAATATTCATGGAAGAATACCATTTCTCCGATAAGATATCGTGATTGCCTTTAATCAGTTGGATATGCAGGTCTCCCAGGTCATCACGCCATTTCTTAAATAATTGTAATTCCTTATTAGCATCACTATGAAATAAGTCTCCAACAATGATCAGTTGCCTGGGTTGAAAATATTGAAGCTGTTCTACAAGTCGTTGGAGATCTTCTTTAAAAACTCCCTGGGGAATGGCTATTCCGGCTTTGCGGAAATGACCTGTTTTCCCAAAATGCATGTCAGACACAATCAATGCTTTTTCTTCTTCCCAGAAAATAACTCTTTCCGGTGAAAGCCAGAGCTGCTGATCCTTTACATTAAAATTAGTAGGTGTTTTCATGGTGGAGGAGAGAACCAATGTATAACGTGCTCTTTTATTTTTTTTTTGGTGCAGGTAAATTATTCTTGATTGCGATCTCTTTCATAAGTGCATCAGCCCAACTAACAAGAGAAGTCCGATCAGCTGCCATTAATTTGGCGTTTCCGTGCATCCATAAATAACTGTTGAGCGGCATTTCACCTTCCTTAACCATTTCAATGGTTTCTTCCAGTTTATGATGTTGTCTTTTAGGAGCATATGAGGCAAACTCTGAAAAATTTAAATGGCCTTTGCCTTCATTTACATGGTTCTGCATCCACCAGGCTAATGGCTGAATATTAGTATACCATGGATACGTAGTGTTGTTCGTATGGCAATCATTACAGGAACGTTTTAAAATTCCATCAATAGTAGCAGGCACCGCATAATGTTTTGAAATATCATTGGCTGAAATTTCTGATGACTTATTTCGTGACGGACGGATAAACTGAATGATAATCAAAATTACCAGGAGGGTTAACAAGATTTTCTTTATCATTAATTAAATGTGAAAATGTGAAAATGTGAAAATGTGAAAATGTG
>Ga0136634_10000861_pt1 | contig 12198 bp, 16 predicted proteins | sample AntDrymUQ8332106_2_FD_104654 | JGI IMG/M metagenome (GOLD analysis project Ga0136634, IMG submission 104654) | Polar desert sand microbial communities from Dry Valleys, Antarctica - metaG UQ833 (21.06) | ecosystem: Environmental > Terrestrial > Soil > Desert | place: Antarctica: Dry Valley... | reverse complement strand
GGTCCTCGACGCGGGCGGCCAGCTGGGCACACAGCTGCTCCCACCGCTCCACCGCCTGCCCCAGACTCCCCACCACCGCGGACAGGTCAGCGGCCCCACCCGGGCCGGTGCCGATCGCAGGGGCGCGGGTGGCGTGGTTGAGGAACCGCACCACCAACGCCACCGACTCCGCGGCCTCGGCCGCCCGACCCGGCTCACCCGCCGCCGAGATCGGGAACAACCCCGCCACCCGCGCGGCGTACCCACCCTCCGCGCTCACCGGGCCACCGCCACCGCGGGCACCCACACGGCGCTCGGGGTCGGCGCGGCCTGCGCGCAGGCCTTCAACCACGCCGCCCGGTACATCCGGTTACGATCGACCTGCATCGCTGACCCTCCAAGGTTCGATGTCCGCCCCGGCCAGGTGTTCCAGCACCTGCTGGGGCCCCCTACGTCTCACAGCCGCGGCGCCAGGCCGTACTTGCGCCCGAGCCGCACCACGCGTTCCACCCGGCGGGCGACCCGGCGGCGTTCCTCGCGTTCCTGGAGCCAGGCGTCGCGGATCACCTGGTACTCGTCGGTGACCCAGTGGACGCCGGGGTAGGCGGCCTCTTCGCCCCTCGCCGACCGCCGGCACCCGACGGACGACGTCACGTCCTCATCGCCGCAGGCGTCGAGGTCGGCGACGGCCTGTTCCATCGCCCTGATCACAGCCGCCTCAACCATGTACCGGCCCTCCTGGATCCTGACCGCCGGGAACCCCGCTCGGATCGCCCGATCCACGGTCACCGCAGACACACCGAGCACCTGCGCCGTCCCTCTCACGCTGTAGATCCCCGGCGCACCACCGGGCGGCACGACCCCTGCCTGCAACGCCCTCAGCAGCCATCCCCGACCACTAGGACCCAGCTGCGACAACAACACCTCAAGCGCCTGACGCCCGACCACCGCCGCCTGCCCCACACCGTGGGACCTCGCCGCGCCGGCGGGCGGCTCGCCTCCTGCTGGGAGCTCGACGTACCCGCCCTCCGCGCTCACCGGGCCACCGCCGACACCACAGGCACCCAGTCCGCCGCGTCCACCACCGTCTGACCCGCCACGGCCGCCTCGACCATCGCCTCCAGCGCCTTCGCCGGCACGAGGTACCGACCCCGGAGCTTCACCGCCGGGAACTCCCCCGCCTCGATCGCCCGGTACAACGTCATCGACGACACCTTCATCATCAGCGCCGTCTCCTTCACGCTGTGGAACATCGGCGCGCCGACCGGCGCCTCCCCTACCGCCTGGAGCTTCCCCAGCTTCCCCACGAGCCATCTCCGATCACTAGGACGTACCCAGTTGGTCACCTGTGTACTAGTACACCTTCTATCGGTGTGTTGTCAATGAGGTCCTTGCTGCACGAAGACGGTGTCCTAGTACGGTCGTGCGGAGCACGGTGGACGACTGGAGGACCGACTGATGGCGCCGAGCGTCGAGCGCCCACAGCCTCCGTACATGCAAGTGGTCGCCCACATCAGAGGCCAGATCCGCTCCGGGCAGCTGCGGGAGGGTGACCACGTCCCGTCAGCCCGCGAGATCACGAGAGACTGGGGCGTATCGCTGGCAACCGCGACCAAGGTGCTCGCCGCTCTTCAGTCGGAGGGCCTCGCACGCGGAGTTCCTGGGGTGGGCACGGTCGTGGTCGGTACCGCGGAGACCGCAAAGGACCGGCTGACCTCGATCCGTCAGACGGGCAGGATCTACCCGGCCGACGAGCACGCGAGGATCACGAGCGCGGAGCTGGTAGCGGCGCCAGATGACGTCGCGAACGCGCTCGGCATCCCTCTCGGCGCACCGGCCATCCGTCGGCAGCGTGTCACCTATCGCGGCGAGCAGCCGGTGTCTGCGTCGACGTCGTGGTACGACGGCGCGCTTGCGAAGACCGCACCGCTGCTGCTGGTCGCCGAGCGCATCAGGCAAGGCACACCGCGATACGTTGAGGAGCAGACCGGCCGGACAGTGGTGACCGGCCGCGATCACGTCGGTGCCCGACTCGCGACAGGCGACGATGCCACAGCGCTCCACATCGAGGTCGGTGCTGCCGTGCTCCACGGCCAGAACTGGTTCTACGACGCAGCCGGCGACGTCATCGAGTACGGCCAGTACCGCTCTGCGGGCGAGCGTCTACGCTCCTACGAGTACCGCGTCGAGGACTGAACCGAAGGCACCGATGGAGCTCCTGCACTGCGTGCCCGCATCGACGAGATCGAGTATCAGCTAGCCGACATCGGCACACGGCTCGAAGCCGGTCGAGGGTCGCCTGGATGAACGGTGATCGGCGTCTGTTCAGCCGACCCACCCACCGTGGCCAGATAAGCCAAGCGCAGACACACCGCCCAGTGCGCGGCGTCGAGGGTGCCCTCGGCCCGGGCGCTGGTCACCGTCCAGTCGAACCCCGCGACCGCAGCGCAGCCGCCGTTGACGACCAGGTCGGCCACCACCCACCGGGCGACGCTCGCGTCGGCGGTACAGGCCTCGCGCGGGGCGAGCACCCCGTAGAGCAGCGCCGCGGCCTCCTCAACGGTCATCGGCACCGGTGCGGTCACCCACACCACCGGCGGCGCCAGATCGCAGGTCTCACGGTGCGCCAACAGCACCGACACCGCCCCGACCCCAGGCGTCCGCGAAACCGCAGGTACGAAGGCCGCCGTGGCGATCATGGGGCTCATCTGCACTCCTTATCCGCAAGTCCGGGCTGTCCGCAATCCCGCCTTTGACGATGCGCAAGGGGGATAGCAGGGAAGCTAGCTGACCCCTCGCCTCGCGCGCAACCCCCCTTGCGCACTAAAGTCTCCGCAAGCCCCCTAGACCCCGAGAGTCGAGGATCGTGGACATCGATCTGAAGGCGCTGTCCGAGCTGGCCGACCCGGCCGACCGCGCCCAACGAGCCAGCCAGCTGGTAGCCGACTGTCAGGCAGCCGTCGGCGAGCTATCACGCATCCGCCGCGAAGCGATCGAGGAACTCATCGAGCTCGGACGGTCACAGACCGATATCGCCGCGTTCCTCGGAATGACCCGGGCGCGAGTAGGTCAGCTTCTGTCGTCTGGCCCAAAGTCCGAACGAGCGTTCCTAGGCACAGATGTGTTGACCGTTGCCCTCGGCGGCAAGCAAGAAGCCGACAAGCGTGGCTCCGGACGCGTCCTCGCGCAGGAAGACCTCACCGCCTACGGAAGATTGCAGGATTTGGCGCAGACCATGGGTCTGGATACGCGCCACGAGGTGATCGAGCCACCGGGTTTCGTCAACCTTAATCGCGATAATCTAGTCGTCATCTGCGGACCTCGACTTTCACCCATGATTAGCCAAGTCTTAGAAGCTGACCGCCACCTCGGGTTTGACAACGACGACCGAGGGTGGCACCTCCTCGACAAGACCCATAACACGATCTACAGATCGCCAATGGACACAGGTTTTCCCGAGGATCGCGCCTACCTAGGCCGCTTGCCACGGCTGGATGGTCGAGGCAGCTTCCTCTATATCGCCGGTATTCACGCGATCGGAGCCCTTGGCGTCGTACACTATCTTGAGCATCATCTCGCCGATCTGTACTCCGAAGTTAAGACGAAAAGGTTCTCGACACTGATATCCTGCGATTTCGATCCAACGACGCTCAAGATCGCGGCAAGCGACCTCCTAACGCCAATCTATCGACCAGAGGTTGGGTAACGTGTACGCAGCCATGGCTACAGAGCCGGGTCAGGCCGACAAGCAGAACGAGGACTGGGCTGGCGTATCACCTAACGTCGCCGTCCTACTTGACGGTCTCAGCTCCACACGAGACACCGAGAGTGGCTGTCAACATGGCACACCTTGGTTTGTCAACCAGCTCGGGATCCGGCTATTAGTGGAGGCAAGAGATCCGGAACGCACTCTCCAGGACGCTCTCGCTACCGCCATCGACCAAGTTTCGAAGCTGCACCCGATGTGCGATCTGACACATCCCGGCTCCCCATCAACAACGGTCGCCACACTGCGCAAAACCTCGAACTACGGCGTTGAATACTTAATATTAGCCGATGCTCGAGTGGTATTCGAGGGCCCGGAAGGAGTTCAAGTCGTTACGGACGAACGCGTTGATAGCGTCGCCGGCGCTGCCCGCGACGCCGTCCTGCGCGAGCCGATCGGGTCCTCAGAACACCGACTTGCAATTACTGACCTCATCGCCACCCAGCAGCCGTTTCGCAACCGTCCAGACGGGTATTGGATCGCAGCAGCCGACCCAGCCGTCGCTGCTCAGGCACTCACCGGATCGGTTCGATCCGCCACGATTGACCACGCTGCCCTTCTCAGCGATGGGGCGAGCCGACTGGTGGACACGTTCGAGGCGGCGACATGGGAGCAGACACTCACGCTAGCCCGAAAACATGGGCCGGATCACGTTATCGCTAGGGTCCGCGAGATCGAACGCTCCGACCCCACAGGCCAGCGATGGCCACGATATAAGACCTCGGACGATGCCACCTTTATCTATATCAGATGGTAACTGCGACGAGGCGTCGGTGCGCAGGATTAGGTAACGCCCACACCCACGCGCGAACATGATCAAAACGAGAACACCCCCGGGGGTGTTCTATGCCGGGGCCCAACGGCGATCGCCAGCTGAGTCGAGCAGTTCTACGCCATCCGCAGTCACCTCGCCACCGCCGCGAACGGACAACCTAGTGGCCTGTGGTGTCACCGAGGCGCAACCTGGGTCGCATGCGGTCGGTGATCGCTGCGGCTATGGTCGGGTGTCCAACCCAGAGCCCCTGCCCTTCGAGCCGACGGACCGCGGAGATGCCACGACCACCAGCGAAGGCGCAGCACCTCGCCGACGCCCTGGCGGGCAAGATCGAGGACGGTGCCTACCCGGTTGGTTCCAGGGTCACAGCACAGATCCCGAACGCGACGAGCACCCAGCTTCCCGAGCCGGTCATAGGCGAGCAGCAACCCGAACCAGACCGCGACGGCCCAACCACCACCACACGGAGGTTGAGGCCCCACACGCGAGGCCAACAGAGCGGTATGGGGTGGCATGGGGGTGGGTGGCACCCCACCCCCACTCATCCCGGAGGGCCTTTGGTGGCCGAGCAGGCGATGCGGCAGGTGACATCAGCCGGAGTCCTTGCCAAGACCATCGAATAGTCGCAGCTCCGGACGAATAGGTTCACTCAGCGAGGCTCCGCCATTAAGCGCAATCGGAGCAAGGCCGAACACGTGCTCATTCAGCTCGTTAACGCTGATATTGAGATCGTGTGCGAGCTTGTTGATCGAGCCAAAATCTTCCCTAACAGCCTGAAAGACCTTCTGCAGGAGTTGGGAAGACTCACGAGCGATCCCACCTGGCTCTCCACTTCTGTAGCCGAGACGAGACAATTGGACACATGCTTGACGGTACTCCCATTCGCTAATAAGGTGGACCTCGTAAAGACGGTGAGTCAGGGCCATCGCAGAGACCTTCCAGTGGCCTTTCGCCGACAGTATCCGCTGGGCATTCGCATGCCCCAGTCGAGCCGACACCACAGAACTTCTTGGCATAAGGAAGGCTGCGGCAAATCTATTTGCCGCAGCTTCCTCGGCCTGCCCACTCGGCTGACGATCTTCGCCGTGAAGGACAAGATGTCCTAACTCATGCGCAGCATCGAAACGTCCACGCTCTCCCGACTTTCGAGTATTGAGCCAAACGAAGGGCTTGGATTGCCAGTAGAAAGAAAAAGCATCGACGTCCAAGAAATCCCCGGCTAGAGAAAAGACGCGAACGCCGCGTGACTCTAGAAGATGGAGCACGTTGTCTATGGGCCTGCTCCCTAGCCCCCATCTCGCCCTAACGACTTCCGCCGCCTCCTCGGGTTGAAGCTTCGACAAGGTGGGAATGTCTGCGTCCGGCAAATTGAAGCGATCATCGATCCAATTAGAAAGCAACAGTGCAATAGCTCCCGCACTAAGCGCCCCGTCTCGCTGCGTTGCTGTTAGCTTCGATCTGGCTCGAAAACTCACAGCACCCTCGGGGATCTCGTCAATATCCGAATCGGTTAGAAATCCGAGAGGGATAGCTAGTGCAGTAGCTAAGGTTTGAAGTGTGGCCGCGCTCGGCTCTCTCGACCCGTTAATATAGCCTGAGAGCATCTGCCGAGAAATATCGCTCTTCTCTGCAAGGCGGCCTATGGTCAGTCGCCTTCGCTTTCGCGCGACATTGAGTCGCGCCGGAGAGAACGCCATTTCTTCTTCCACACTTTCCCGGATTTGCTACCGCCGACTGACTGGTACCACTACAGGATCGGGTCCCGCAGAGTTTCCCGCAGTGAATCCATCCGGCCCAAGGTCGATAGCCGGCATGATAATTCGCTCACGCCATGAGGCGATGTGACCGTCCTCGGACATTACCTCCGGCAATGATAATTCATTATAGATCTTATTACCTTCACTCATGAACATGAGTAGCCATGTTCGCATCGAGGTGCTCTCGGTAGAGGTCATGCCGAGCGCTTTCATATCTTCCGGCGCGAAGTCAAGCATGTAGTTCTGCTCGACACCGGCAGCCATACCTGCTCCTTTCGGATATTTCGTAGTTGGGTTGGCACCTTCGAGGCCGGTACCCTTCGAACCAGTTGTCACTACGACGCACGTCTCGCCGTCGGGACTGATCGACCGTGCGACGTTCTGGAAGTCATCAGGGGTCCACCCCCGACCACACAAGTCTTCCCGGAAGTACTCGGCGACGCGGCCCCAGCGGGTCGTGCCCTCGAAGCCTTTCGGCGCGAGCAGTGACACGGTTCTCGACTCAGCATCACCTCGCAGGAGTGCACGGCTGATCCACTCAAGCTTGAGTCCGAGTTTTGCGAGACGTGACGTGGCCTCCTGGTCCACGTGAACCAGTGCACCCATGTGTCGTACCTCCTGAGGCAGGCTTGCTGTCGTGCGGTTGACGAAACACTACCTCATGTGAGGGCGAGATTCGTCAACCCCCCTCGTTTTGGCGGTGTCAGCGGTCGCCGGACAACCGGACCGCCTACCCTCGTCCGGCCCCGAGATTGGCACGCAGCGTCGTCGGGGTCAGCCAACACGCCCCTCCTCCTAACGACGACATCCGACATCGGCGATGTGGAGCTCGACCGACGCCGAGGACTCTGCATCGGACGGCCTCGTCACCGAACGCTCCGAGCCCGGGTCCCGCCCATCACCGCCCACCCCCCGCGGTGAGGACCGCCGGAGCCCGCCACGCCAGCGCCCGCCGTGGCGGCGGCGCCGCAGCTGGTGCCAGCGTGGCCGACCCGCCCGCGGTGATGATGCCAGGTGGGGCCAGGCGTAGGCACGCCTCCCAGCCTCCGGCAACGCCACCCCCGACCACCCCAGCAGCCGCACCGCCTCCCCGACTGCGGCGTCCGGGGTGCGGGCAGCGACGCCAGGCTGCCATGCGAGCTGTTCGCTCACAGCCTCCACCCGCTTACTGGACGTTACCTCGGACAGCGCCCGGAACAGGGCTACGGTCAGCCGCAACGCGGTCGACCGGACGTGCCCTGTGCACTCCATGTTGTGGCCGTCCCGTCCACGGTCGGCTGCTCGTTGATCACCCCCACCACAGCGGCGGTCGGTTCGGTGACGCGGTGGGCGCTGCACGCGAACACCTGCGATCCGCGGTCGGAGTGCCGGTCCGAGGGCCGCGGCGGGGCTCACCGGCCGCACAGCGGCTCATAGCCGGGGGCTGAGCACCCTGTGCGGGCCACCCGACCAGTCCGGGTCCCGCCCATCACCGCCCATTCCCCGCGGTGAGGACCGGAGCCAGCCACGCCGGCGCCCACCGTGGCGGCGGCGCCGCAGCCGGTGCCGGTGCACCCGCGGTGGCCAGGTGGGCCAGGCGTAGACACGCCTCCCAGTGGTCACACCGTGGAAAACAGACCGAGCCGCAGCAGGGAAATGCAGCCAATCGAGCGAGCTCAGGGCGACTACCATCTAGTACTACAGGGCCAGATCCCTGGTCGCGACGTCGGCGAGCGCGGCATCTCCGCAGGTCGGGAAGCCCTGGATCAGGCAAGTGTCCCTGTAGTACTAGGCCGCTCGCCGCGTCCGTACGAGCCGTCATGATGTGGCCGTCCCGTCCACGGTCGGCTGCTCGGCGGCGGTCCTGCTACCTCGGTGGTCCAGCTGGTCGAGGAAGGACCGGCCGACGCGCAGCACGGTCCGGACCAGGTCCGACAGCGCCGGGTCGGTCTGGACGTCGGCGCTGCGCGCCGCTGCGGCGGCGGAACGGACGTAGTCCAGCGCGACCGCGAGCCGCTCGGCCTCGCCCGCGGTGGCGTGGTAGCGGGCGAGCATCTTGGCGTGGATCCGGTCGGCTCGGACCGTGGATGACGGCGGGCGGACCGTGGGATCGCCCGACCGCAGGCCGGGTTCGGGTTCGGGTGTCTCGGTTTTGTCGACGCCGCCGCGGAGGCCGTTGACGTAGTGCACGAGGGCGTCGGCGGGGATGCGCCGGAACCGGCCGATGGTGACCGACTCGACCGCACCGATAGCGACGAGGGAGGACATGAGCGTCCGGCCGATGCCCAGCCGCGCCGCGGCCTGCTCGACGGTCAGGACGAGCGCCTGCGGCTGGGCCGATTCGGCCCCATCTACCGTCGCTGTCGCCGGCTGCTCAGAGGTGGTCATCGGATGTCTCCCTGGGGATGCTCGCGGCGGCGAGGCCGGCGAGGGTGTCGGCGTGGCAGGGCTCGTCGAGCGGGCACCAGCACGCCAGCACCCGCCCGGCCAGCTCCGCCCGGACCTGCGCGAGCAGGTCGGGGTGGGCGAGCAGCCACACCCGGTGGCGGCGGACGGCCTCGGCTCGTCCGAGGCGGCGCCAGTCGAACGGGTTGCCCCATCGGGTTGGGCGGGCCACCACCACCGCGCCCGGGGGCTTGCGCCACCCGACGCGGCGTGACAACCGCACCCGTGCACCAGTCGGCCCAGCCGGCTCGGCTCCGTTGGCCGGGCTGGTGGTCAGGTGGTTGCTCATCACGCTCCCTGTCTGAGCGTTGAGGTCCGGTCGGCGTCGTGGCACGGATCGGGCAGGTCGGTGACGTCGGGTCCGGGTCGGTGGTCGGGTGCTCGCTCGGCGCGGCGGGCGGCTCGGGCGGCGAGGATGGCGCAGATCTGCTAGGCGCTGTACTCGCTCAGCGGATAGTCGAGGACGCGCACGCGCCACCAGCGCACTCCCGCAGCCGTGGTGGCGCGGATATGCCGGAGCCACGGCGAGTCCTCCGCCGAAGCGAGGTCGCGGCTGCCGCGGCTCCACGCGGCGAACTCGTCGGCCTCCTCAGGCACGAGGTACCGGGGCAGCGTCTCCAGGCGGAACTGGTCGGTAGCCTGCGCGCCGACGCGTTCCAGATCGGCAAGATCCATGCCGATCACCTGACCTTGGCATCGGCGAGCTTCTCGGTCAGCTGCGACCACCGTTCGAAGTCCGCGAGGATCTCGGCGGTCATCGTGACTCCTCGCGGAAACAGTTGCTCGAACAGTTCGGCGGCCACCGGCCGATTCGCCGTCGTGGCCGCAGGTGACGTCGCGGCCGCGAGCGGGGGCGTCGATACCCGGGCAGGCGCGGGAGAAACAAGTGCGCGCGGTCCGACGCGTGCGGGTGCTACGCGGGGTCGCGCGGGCGGCGAACGAGCCTTCGGCCCACTGGTAGACGCCGGACCGGATACGGACGAGCTGACCGTCGCGACACAGCTGGCTACTGGCGCCACTGACCTGAGTGCGGGTCAACGGCACATCGACCAGCTGCACAACCTGGCTGAACCCCAGCGGTTGATCCATCGCGACGTGCACCGCCAACACCAGCGCGATGATCTGGCCGTGCGCGACCTTCCCCCGACCCTCATCCGACAGGGCCGGTTCGACGCCGCTGTCGAGTGTGGTGTCGTCGGCGGACTGGGCCAGGGAGCGGGCGTGAGCCTCAGGGCCGGCCCAGAACGTGGGCTCGTCGACCTCGGCCAGGCGGGCGGCCTTCGCCGCGACGGTGGCGTCGGCCCGGCCCTGCATCGAGCGCAGCACCCGCAGGGTGCCGCCGTGCGGGCCGCGGAACACCAGGTGCACGCCTGCGACGCGCAGTTGCCGGAACCCCCAGGCGTGCAGCTGCTCCACCAGCTGCCCGGTGGTGGGGTGCGCCCCGGTGAACGTCGCGAGGTTCAACTGCTCCGACATCGACCACTCCCTACTAGCGTTTCCATCAACTCTGCACTAGGGTAGCTCACGTTCAAGAGTTTGTATCAAATCTAGTTTGGAGTCGTGACGTGGACGAGCAGACGGACAGCGCCGCCCTGGCCGCGGTGGAGCGGAACTTCGCCGTGAACGTGCGCGAGTACCGCGACCAGATCGGGCTCAGTCAAGACGAACTCGCCCAGCGGATGACCGAACGCGGGTTCGGGTTCACCCAAGCCACGGTGTGGAAGATCGAGCAGGGCAAACGCGCGGTACGGATCGCCGAGGCGGTCGCCCTGATGGACGCGCTGGGCCTGCCGAGCTGGATGCACCTCACCCGCAGCCCGCACACCTTCCGACTCGACGCCCAACTGCAGGCCGCTCACCGGCGCGCCGGCGCCGCCTACACCGCGATCAAGGACGCCACCACGGCGTTCCTGCACGCGCAGGCCGAGGTCGCGTTCGCCGCGTACGAGGCGCGCGAGGCCGACATCGCCGTCGACCGGTTGTGGACCTCCTGGCTGACCCAGCCGGCCGAGCGGGCCGTGATCGAAGCCCGGATCGACGACGACCGGCTCGACACCGTCCGCAAAGACCTGGACCGCACCGTGGACACGATCATGGCCGCTATCCGCGCAGGCGGCTACGAACCGATCATCGACCTCGACACCATCGAGACCACCGGCCCCGACGCCACAACCGGCAAGCACGGCGCCACAGCGACGGGCTGACCCCGGGCGCATCACGTCCGCCGGGGAGCCGCTCGTGCCGCGGTGACCTCAATGCCCTATTGTGCGAGAGCCCTCTTCGGCCGCGCGCGGGGTCATCGCGCACCGCCCCGGCAAGCCACGGGGACCGCGAGCGGTTCACCCTCGCCCGCAAGCAAATGCCGCACCCCGCTCCGCGCGCCGGTCGCCCACCGGCCGGGGTTCTGCCCGGGTCACGACCGACCCACCCACGGGCCACCCTCGACGCCATCGCCATCGGCGGCGGCGCTGTCGGCGGCGGCGGCGCGGGTCATGGCGGTCACCCACGCCCGCGAATGCCGGCCCCGGTGTTCCAGCACCTGCCGGGGTCACGCTCGCAGGCGCCCAGGCGACGTCACGTCCCCATCGCCACAGGCGTCGAGGTCGGCCGACAACGCGAACAACCGCTCGACGTCCGCGCTCATCGCGCGGCGAGCACGTTTGCGAGATGCTCGCCGACGTCAGCCTGATCGGGTCGTCGAGCCCGAGGCGAGACACCGCGGAATCTAGAGTACATGATAACGCGCTATATCTGTATCACGTACCAGTCTGGGTGTCCTCGGGTGACTGCCCTCCTGGCATGGGCAGGACGCGACCGGGCTGAAAGAGGTAGTCATGGAAATTACCCACCTCGTCGCAGGGGCGGCCCGTCGTGCCCTCACCGATCGCGTCGATCCCTGCGACCCAAGTGCGGCCCTCCGTGTCCTGCATCAGCGCCCAGACGGGAACCGCCTGGACCCACATCTCGTCTTCAGCCTGATCGTCGATGAAGCGGGCTACCCAGCCAGGTGCTGCGCTGGTGATGGCGACAATGCGGTCTTCCGGGCGCGCGCGGTGCGGGGTGCTCACCGAGTGCAATCTAGTCCAAGGAGTTGACAACGAGGCGATAACCCGTCTTCTCCACCCAGTTGCGGCCCCGCCCTGGTCCTCGACCCGGGTGGCCAGCTGCGCACACAGCTGCTCCCACCGCCCGACCGCCTGCGCCAAGACCACCCAGCACGTGACAGTGGCGTGCGCACGGTAACTGCGACAAGGCTTCGACGCGGACGGAGGAAGATGGTCATCAAGGTCAGACGTCGAACACGGCGCGGACGGCGTTGTCGACCTGGTCCATCTCCGCGGCGGTGGCCTCGCCGAGAAGCTCGACGAGGCGGGTCCGGACAGGTCGGTCGATCTCGGTGGCGAGGGCCCACCCGTGGTCACTGATCCGCACGGCCAGCAGAGACTGCGGGTCGCTGTCCACGACGTGCATCGCGTACACGACGGGGAGCGCCTCGT
>Ga0136634_10000860_pt1 | contig 12202 bp, 9 predicted proteins | sample AntDrymUQ8332106_2_FD_104654 | JGI IMG/M metagenome (GOLD analysis project Ga0136634, IMG submission 104654) | Polar desert sand microbial communities from Dry Valleys, Antarctica - metaG UQ833 (21.06) | ecosystem: Environmental > Terrestrial > Soil > Desert | place: Antarctica: Dry Valley... | reverse complement strand
CTGAGCAATATGAGCCTTGTTTTCGGCGTCGCGGCCGGTGGAGGCTCGCGGACGTTCTTCGTGCGGGGCGGCGTGGCCGGTGTGGCGGGCGGGGCCGGATCGATGGCGGCGGGTGAGTACATCTCGGTCCAGTCCCAGAACGAGCTCGTCGCTGCCGAGGTCGACAAGGAGCGCCGGGAGCTGCGCCGCGACCCGGAAGGCGAGCAGGAGGAGCTTGCGGCGCTGTACGAGGCGCGCGGGCTCAGCCCCACGCTCGCGACACAGGTGGCGGCCGCGCTGTCCACCGACCCCGAGATCACCCTGCAGGTGCACGCTCGCGAGGAGCTGGGGGTCGACCCGCGGTCCCTTCCGTCGCCCTGGTCAGCGGCCGCGCTGTCATTCGTTTCATTTGTCGTCGGGGCCGCGATCCCGCTGCTCCCGTACCTCTTCGGGTCCTCGTCGCTGCTTCTTGCCTTCGTCCTCGCCGGGCTCGCGCTCTTCGGCGGCGGCGCCGTCGTGGGGCACATCACCGCGCGCTCGCCCGTGTACGCCGGCAGCCGTCAACTGCTCGTCGGCGCGCTCAGCGCCGCCGTGACGTACGGAATAGGCGCCGCGATCGGGGTCACGCTCACCTGACCTGCGTGGTGCCGGATCCCCCAAACCCCGCGCCGGCCTCGCCCGTCGGCCCGCTTATCACCCCGAGGCTGTGGATCGTCGTGACAATCCACAGGGAGCCCACGACACAGTCAACGGCATGACAACCACCGATCGCCCACGGCTCGACCGTCCCACCGAGGTGCTCGCCCACCTCCACGCCCGTCGGCGCGACCCGACGTACGCGCCGAACTCGCTCGTGATCCTCCTTGCCGGCGGCGACGCCACCCCCATCATGGGACTTGCGATCGAGGACCTGCCGTTGGAGTCGCCGCCGCAGCACGTACGGATCGAGACCCTCGTCCCGCTGCTCCGCCATGTCGCGCACGACAGTGACGACGTCGCAGCGTTCGTGCTTGTCGTCTGCCGCCCCGGGTTGCCCCATCCCGAGGGCGACGACTATGCCTGGCACGACGTCGCGATCGCCGCCGCGACCGCAGGCGGACCACCCTGCCTGGGGGTGTACGTCCAGACCCCGCGAGGCGCCGCACCGGTGCTGGCTCGGGCGGCCTGACCGAAGTGCAGGACGGCGACGACCAGCACGCTCAGCTGATCCGGGTGACCTCGACCGCGACATCCAGCGCGGAGCCGGCCGCGCCGGCGACGATCCCCTTGATCGGAGGCACATCGCCGTAGTCGCGACCGCGGCCGACCACGAGATGGGAGCTGCCGACAGGTACGTCGTTCGTGGGATCCCAGCCGTACCATCCGCCGGTCCACCATTCGACCCACGCGTGGCTCTCGCCGATGACGGGCACACCCAGCGCGGCGCCCGGAGACGAATGGAGGTAGCCCGAGACGTAGCGCGCAGGGATGCCGACGGCGCGGAGCGCGCCGACGGCAAGATGCGCGATGTCCTGGCACACGCCGCGCTTGTTCTCCCAAGCCTCGACCGCTGCGGTTTTCACGCCCGTCGCGCCGCGCTTGTACTCCACGGCTCCGGTCACCAACGCACAGATCGCGTGCGCCGCCTCCGGTGGCGTACGCCCCACCGCGGCCTCGCCGGCGAGTGCCGTCAGGTCCGCTCCTGGTTCGGTGAGTGGCGTCGCAAGCAGCGTCTCGGCGTACGCGTCGACCGTGGCCGGCGCGTGCAGGTCGTCCCAGAGCACCTGCGGAACCGCACCCGTCGGCGCGATGTCGGCGACAGTCGTCGCAACGACGTTCAGCTCGGTGTGCGGGACGAGGACCTCGAGAGCGAGGACCTGCGTCCCCCAGTAGTCGGTGTAGCCGTACTGCCACGTCACCGGGTCGACCAACACCTGGGCGGACACCACGTGCTGGCGATCGTCGGACAGCGGTGTGAGCCGGCACTCGTTGAAGGACGCGGTGACCTTGCGCTCGTAGCGGAACGTGCTGCGGTGCACGACCCGCAGCCTCGTCAACGTGACGGTCGGCGGCGCACTCTGCACCGGCATCACGAGTACTCCGTGACCCAGGAGGTCGCGGCACCGTGCGGGAAGTACCTCGACGCGATCACGTCGCTCGCCGCCGTGCAGGCGCGCTGCACACGGTCCATCTCCTCCGGCAGGTCGGCGACGACCTCGGCGAGTGCGCGGTACTCCAAGTCGGTGCGCGTACGCCCGAGCAGCCGGCGCGCGTCGTCGCGCACACCGATGCGGCGGTCGTTGTACTGCTCTGCCGCGCTGAGCTGGGACAGGCACTGCTCACCCTGCTGCAGTGCATGGACGATCGAACGCGGAAAGAGCCGGTCGAGCAGGAGAAACTCCGCCGCGTGGCGATCGGTGGCGACGCCGCGGTAGGTGCGGAGGAACGCCTCGTACGCCCCGCACGAGCGCAGCAGCACCGGCCAGGCGAGTCCGCTGGTGCTGACCAGGGCACGAGTGGCGAGCAGTCGTGCCGTCATGTCGGCCCGCTCGATGCTGCGCCCGAGGACGAGAAAATGCCATGGGTCGTTGCGGCTCATGGTGGCATCGGCGATGCCGGCGACGATCGCCGCCCGCTCCCTCACCCAGCCGAAGAAACGATGGATGTCGGGAGGTCGAGACTCGAGGTCGGGCAGGGCGTTCCACGTTGTGTTGAGGCAGCCCCACATCTCGGTCGAGACCGTCTCACGCGCGCGCCGCGCGTTCTCCCGAGCCGCCCGTAGCGAGCCGACGATCGACCCCGTGGCAGGCCCGAAAGCCAGTCGTACGAGCACATCCTCGCGTCCGACCGGCTCGCTGTGATCGGCTTCCACCGGAACGCCCATGACCGCGAGCAGCGAGCGGCAGGCGGTGTCCTCGTCGGCCCATGGGTCTTCGACCAGCAGCTGCAGGTGGACGTCGAGGATCCGGGCTGTGTCGTCGGCCCGCTCGACGTACCGGCCGATCCAGAACAGCGACTCGGCGATGCGGCTCAGCATCGGACCGGCCGGATACCTTGCGACTGCTGCTGCTGCTGCTGCTGTTGCTGATCCGACGTCGTCTCGTCGTCGGGTCCCGGATCAGGCTCGGCCATCTCGGGGAGGACCGGCACGGGACGGCGGCGGTGGGTGGCCCGGTCCTCGATGTCCTTCGACCCGGCGGCACGCAGCACCCACGTGTCCTTGGACCCGCCTCCCTGGCTGCTGTTGACGACCAGCTGACCCTTCGCAAGGGCGACCCGCGTGAGCCCGCCCGGCAGGACCCACACGTCGTCCCCGTCGTTGACGGCGAAGGGCCGCAGGTCGACGTGACGGGGTTGCAGCTCCAGACCGCACAGGGTGGGCACCGTCGAGAGCTGCACGACCGGCTGCGCGATCCAGCCGCGCGGGTCGAGCCTGATCTTCGTACGCAATGCATCCAGCTCGGCGGCGCTCGCCTGCGGCCCGATCACCAGGTCTTTGCCGCCGGATCCGTCCACGGGCTTGACCACCAGCTCACCCAGCCGATCGAGCACCTCGGCGCGCGCGTCCGGCTCCTGGAGGCGCCAGGTCCGCACGTTGTCGAGGATCGGCTCCTCGCCGAGGTAGTAGCGCAGGAGGTCCGGGATGTAGGTGTAGACCAGCTTGTCGTCGGCGACGCCATTGCCGATGCCGTTGGCGATCGCGACGTGCCCGGACCGAGCGGCGGTCAAGAGACCGGGACAACCGAGGAGGGAGTCGGACCGGAAGTGGATCGGGTCCATGAACTCGTCGTCGATGCGCCGGTAGATCACATCGACGCGACGCTCGCCGGACGTCGTACGCATCCACACCTGCCCGTGGTGGCAGACGAGATCACGTCCCTCGACGAGCTCCACCCCCATCGACCGTGCCAGCAGGGCGTGCTCGAAGTAGGCGGAGTTGTAGATGCCCGGTGTCAGCACAACGACGGCCGGATCGACCGTGCCGTCCGGCGCCGCCGCCCGCAGGGCCGCCAGCAGCCGCCGCGGGTAGTCCGACAGCGGCCGGATGCGGTGGTCGCCGAACGCCTCGGAGAACACCTGGCTGACGGCCTGCCGGTTGGCGAGGACGTAGCTGACGCCCGATGGCACCCTGACGTTGTCCTCGAGCACGCGGAACGTGCCCGCCTCGTCTCGCACCAGGTCGATGCCGGCGACGTGGACGCGCACCCCGTTGGCCGGCTCGATGCCCGCCGCTTCACGGTGGAAGTTCGACGCGGTCACCAGCACTTTGAGCGGGATCACGCCGTCCGCGACCGCTTGCCGCGGGCCGTATACATCGGCGAGAAAGGCCTCCAGGGCTCGGACGCGCTGTGCGACGCCGTGCTCGACGACCTCCCACTCGGCGGCTGCGATGACCCGTGGAACGAGATCCAGCGGGAACGGTCGCTCCTCGCCACCCAGGTCGAATGTGACGCCCTGGTCCAAGTACGTCCGCGCAAGGGCGTCCACGCGGCTGCGCAGCTCGTCGCCGCTCATCCGTGACAGCGCGCTGTGCACCTGCTTGTACGCGCGGCGCGGGGTATGCGCTGACTCGAACATCTCGTCCCACGCGACAGCGGCACCCGGCACCGACCCCTCGGGTGTCACCGGCTCGGGCTTGACCAGCAGCGGACTCGGGCGAGTCGAATCGCTCGACGCGCGCCACGACACCGGACCGGCGGCGGGCATCGCCGACGGCGTGGGGGCAGGCTCAAGCTCGACCATCACGGCGACCTTAGGTCGGATGCGTTTCGCCGAGATTACGGCCGCGGTCGGCGGAGGTCACGCTCCGACGGCTCGACTGAACCGGTCACTCCCAGTCCGCACGTGCGCTGAGGCGGCGGATGCGCAGTGTTCGGCGGTCGTGAAACAGGCGGGTCCAGAGATGTCACGCCGGACGACGGGCGGGCAGAACGACGGGCGGGCAGAACGCCGCCTCGGCCCCTACGACCGGAACGGGGGAGGTTCCGTTTCTGCACGTCGCGTCTTCGCGCAGGTCGCGGGGCCGGGCGGGGTTCACTCCGGCCGGTCGATCTTGATCGATTGGAAGCCCGAGACCGACCCCACTCGATAGCTGATCGAGCGGCCAGGGTCTGGGGCCGGAGCTCCGACGAACGGAACTCCTTGTCATAGCGTGTAGCAAGGGTGACGCAGCGTCAAGTCAAGATTTCGTAAAGCGTCTCTTCTCACGTCGTGAGCCGAGCGACGTCGTCGGCCGTCAGGTCGGGCCGCATCCCCCGCCAGGTCGGATGTCGCAGGCGCCGGTCCCGGGTCCACTCGCCGAACTCCACCTCGCCGACCAGCGTCGGCGTCACCCAGTGCGCATCGCGCCGGATGTCGGTCGGCAGAACCCCGGCGAAGGGGGATCCCTCCTGCTCCAGCGCCATGAGTCGACCGGTCAGGTCGACCAGGACGTCCTGGCTGAACCCCGTCCCGACGTGGCCGACGTAGGCCAGACCGTCCTCCGCCGGCACGCCGAGCAGCAGGGACCCGATCGTGCTCTCGCGGTTGCCCTTGCCCGGCCGCCAGCCCCCGATGATCACGTCCTGCGTCCGGGTGTTCTTGATCTTGACCCAGTCCCGAGAGCGACGACCCGGCTCGTACACGGAAGTCAGCCGCTTGGCGACGACTCCCTCCAGCCCCTGGTCCACCGAGGCTGCGAGGACGTCGGCGCCGACGCCGGTGAAGTACGGCGGGGTGTCCCAGTGTGGTCCACGCAAGGCGAGCTGCTGCAGGATCTCGCGGCGCTGCTCGTAGGGGGTGGCGAGCAGGTTGCGACCGTCGAGGTAGAGAACGTCGAAGGCGATGTAGGTGACTGGCACCTGCTGCGCCAAGCGCCTGGCCTTGGCCGCTTCACGTACATGCATCCGCCGCTGCAGCGCGCCGAAGGAGATGTGGCCGCTCTCGTCGAGCGCGACGATCTCGCCGTCCAACACGATCTTGGTCGACCCGAGAGCGGCGCCGAGCTCGCGCAGCTCCGGGTAGGACGCCACCACCTCGAGATCGTTGCGGGTCATGACGCGCACGCGGCCGCCGTCGACATACATCACGGCGCGTACGCCGTCCCACTTCATCTCGTACGCCCAAGCCATCTCTTGAGAGAGGTCACCCTCTCCCCGACCCGACGGCAGCCCGCCGGCGGAGGCCAGCATCGGCCGCACCAGCTCGGGCATCGCCTCCCAGTCCTGCGGCGCGGGATCCATGCGATGGATCATCCAGTCCTTCCCACCCGTGTGGAAGAGCACGTAGCGCCCGTGCGACTGCTGACCGTGCAGAACGACCATGACCTCGCGGTCGCTCCACTTCTCGCACTCGTACGTGCCGCGGTCCCAGATCTTGACGACCCCGCCGCCGTACTCTCCCGCCGGGATCTCGTCCTCGAAGGCCGCGTACTCCAGCGGATGGTCCTCGGTCTGGACGGCGAGCCGATTCTTCTTCGGGTCCTCCGGCAGACCTTTCGGGATCGCCCAGGAGACGAGAACGCCCGCCCGCTCCAGGCGGAAATCCCAGTGCAGGGCGCGGGCGTGATGCTCTTGGATCACGAAGGTGTCGTCGTTCCCCTGGGGCAGCGCCGCCGCCGGTGGCACAGGCTCCGGTGTCCGCGCGGGGTCTCGCTTCGTCCGGTACGTCGTCAGCTTGTCCTCGCTCACGCTCCTTTGTACCGCGGCGCGCTCCGATCCCCTCGGGCGACAGCGACTTGACAGGAGGCCGACAGGGCGAGCCCCTACCGTGCGGCACAGCGCTTGCAATCACCGCAACCACACGACCCACCCCAAGGAGTGACTGCAATGACCACCACCATCGATCACGCCGCCGACGTGACCGCCGACGCTTTCGCCGAGCGACTGTTCGCCGCTTGTCTCGGCGCGATGGAGACCATGAGCGTCTACCTGGGCGACCGGCTCGGCTGGTACCGCTCGCTCGTCGACGACGGGCCTGCGACCTCGGCCGAGCTTGCCGAGCGGACCGCCACGCTTGAGCGTTACGCCCGCGAGTGGCTCGAGCAGCAGGCCGTCTACGGCATCCTCATGGTCGTCGAGCCCGGAAACGATGCGGCGCAGCGCCGATTCGCGCTCCCGGCGGGGGCCGCCGAGGTGCTCACCGACGAGAGCAGCCTGGCCTATCTCGGGCCGGTGCCACGCATGCTGGCCTCCGTCGGCCCCAACCTGCCCGAGCTACTGAAGTCCTACCGGCACGGCGGCGGCGTGAGTTGGGAGCAGCTCGGTGACGACGCCCGCATCTCTCAGGGCGACATGAACCGCCCGTGGTTCGAGCACAAGCTCGGCGACGCGCTCCGCGGAGTCGAGCAGGTCAACGCCACCCTGTCCCGGCCAGGCGCAAAGATCCTCGACGTCGGCTGCGGTGCCGGCTGGTCGACGATCGCACTGGCGCGCGCCTTCCCCGCGGCGCGGGTTGTCGGTGTCGACATCGACGCACCGTCGATGGAGATAGCCAGGGCCAATGCGGCTGGAGCCGCCCTCGGCGATCGGGTCGCGTTCCGTACGGCCGACGGCGGCTCGCTGTCCGACGGCACGAGCTACGACGCGGCGTTTGCCTTCGAGTGTGTCCACGACATGCCGCGCCCCGTCGAGGTGCTGGACGCCGTACGCCGCTCGGTGCGCCCGATGGCCTCGTCATCGTGATGGACGAGGCGGTGGCCGACGAGTTCACGGCTCCCGGCGACGACCTCGAACGCTTCATGTACGGCTTCAGCCTGCTCGTCTGCTTGCCCGACGGCATGTCGTCAGCTCCGTCTGAGGGGACCGGCACGGTCATGCGCCAGTCGACGCTGCGTCGATACGCCCAGCGGGCAGGCTTCGCCGACGTCGAGGTCCTGCCGATCGAGGACTTCGGCTTCTTCCGCTTCTACAGCCTGACGCGGTGACCGCACGCGGGTGGGCGAAGCCGGCGGTCGCGTGCCTGCTCGCCCACCGCTGGTCGGTCACACTCTGCTCGCCCCCCTCAGCTGCAGCCGCTGGTCGAGCCGCAGCCCTCGCACACGTAGCAACTCCCGGCCGGGCGCATCTTCGTCCCACAGGTCATGCACAGCGGCGCGTCCGCGGCCTTCCCCATGTGCGCTTCCAGCAGCTCGGTCGACGAACGCGCCTCGATCGGCGCCGGCCTCGCACTCGCATCGGCCACGGCCGCCGCGCTGACGCGACCCTCGATCGGTGCCGACTGAGCTCGGCTGTCGGCGTCGTCCTCCTCGACCGGAAGGTAGGAACCGGTGTCGAGCTCCCGGGCGCGTTCGGCGGCGGTGTGCACACCGAGAGCCGCGCGGTTCTCGTACGGCAGGTGGTCGAGCGCAATTCGCCGGAAGATGTAGTCGACGATCGAACTCGCCATGCGCACATCCGGGTCATCCGTCATGCCCGACGGCTCGAACCGCATGTTGATGAACTTCGAGACGTATGTCTCCAGCGGCACGCCGTACTGCAACGCGATCGAGATCGCGATCGAGAACGCGTCCATCATCCCGGCCAGGGTCGAGCCCTGCTTGCTCATCTTCAGGAACACTTCGCCGAGCCCGTCGTCGGGATAGCTCGACGCGGTCATGTAGCCCTCGGCGCCACCCACAGCGAATGACGTGGTGACCGCGGGACGTGACTTCGGGAGTCGCTTGCGCACCGGGCGGAACTCGACCATTGCGGCCGGCTCATTCTTGGCGGTCTTGTCGGCGCCCGACTTCGACACCGACAGCGGCTGACCCACCTTGCAGTTGTCGCGATAGATCGCGAGCGCCTTCAGGCCGAGCTTCCAACCTTGGAAGTAGATGTCGGCTATCTCCTCGACCGTCGCCGACTCGGGCACATTCGCGGTCTTGCTGATTGCCCCACTGAGGAACGGTTGCACGGACGCCATCATCTTGACGTGGCCCATGGGCTTGATGACCCGGTTGCCCATCGCGCAGTCGAAGACGTCATAGTGCTCGAGACGAAGACCGGGCGCGTCCACGACGTGTCCGTGTTCGGCGATGTACTCGACGGTCGCCTCGATCTGCTCGCGGTGGTAGCCGAGTTGGTTGAGCGCCCGCGGCACGGTCTGGTTGACGATCTGCATCGACCCGCCGCCGACGAGCTTCTTGAACTTGACGAGCGCGAGATCCGGCTCGATCCCGGTGGTGTCGCAGTCCATCATCAAACCTATTGTCCCGGTCGGCGCGAGAACCGAGGCTTGTGCGTTTCGCCACCCTTTGTCGGATCCGATCGTGAGACAGTCCGCCCACGCACGGGTCGCATGGGCCAGGATCTCGCGGCTCATGCTGTCGACGGTACGGACCTCGTCGTTCGCCGCGGCGTGCTTACGCATGATCCGCTGGTGGCCGGCCGCGTTGCGGGCGTAGCCGTCGTACGGCCCCAGCACTGCGGCGATCTCGGCTGAACGCTTGTAGGCAGAGCCGGTCATGAGTGACGTGATCGACGCGGCGACCGCGCGGCCGCCCTCCGAGTCGTACGCATGGCCGGTGGCCATCAGCAACGCGCCCAGGTTGGCGTAGCCGATGCCGAGTTGGCGGTACGCACGGGTCGTGTCGCCGATCGCCTGCGTCGGGAAGTCGGCGAAGCAGATGGAGATGTCCATCGCGGTGATGACCAGCTCGACCACCCTGGCGAACCGCTCTGCATCAAAGGTGTCGTCGTCGCGCAGGAACTTCATCAGGTTGAGCGAAGCTAAATTGCAGGACGAGTCATCCAAATGCATGTATTCGGCGCAGGGGTTAGATGCGTTGATGCGTCCGGATTCGGGCGTCGTGTGCCAGTCATTGATCGTGTCGTCGTACTGAATTCCCGGATCTGCACACGCCCAGGCTGCCTGTGCCATCTTTCCGAACAGCTCTTTCGCGTCGACCGTCTCCAGCACTTCGCCGGTCTTCCGTGCCCGCAGGCCGAACTTCTTGCCCTCCTCCACGGCACGCATGAACTCATCGGACACCCGCACCGAGTTGTTGGCGTTCTGGTATTGGACGCTGGTGATATCCACGCCGCCGAGGTCCATGTCGAAGCCGGCATCGCGCAGGACGCGGATCTTCTCCTCCTCGCGGGCCTTTGTCTCGATGAACTCCTCTATGTCCGGGTGGTCAACATCGAGGACGACCATCTTCGCGGCTCGACGGGTGGCGCCACCGGACTTGATGGTGCCCGCGGATGCATCAGCGCCACGCATGAAGCTGACCGGTCCAGACGCGGTGCCGCCGCTGGACAACAGCTCCTTCGACGAACGAATACGCGAGAGGTTGAGACCAGCTCCCGATCCGCCTTTGAAGATCAAGCCTTCCTCTTTGTACCAGTTGAGAATGGAATCCATTGTGTCATCTACTGCCAGTATGAAGCACGCGCTCACCTGTTGCGGGGCATCTGTTCCGACGTTGAACCAGACCGGGGAGTTGAACGAGAACACTTGGTGGAGCAGTGCCCAGGCGAGCTCGTGCTCGAACACCTCGGCGTCGTCTGGGGTGGCGAAGTAGCCATGCTCCTGACCGGCTCGACGATATGTCGTCACGACCCGGTCGATGAGCTGGCGCAGCGTCGACTCACGCGTGGAGCTGCCGACGGCTCCGCGGAAGTACTTGCTGGTGACGATGTTGGTGGCGTTGACGGACCAGAAGTCGGGGAACTCCACGCCACGCTGCTCGAAGTTGATCGAGCCGTCGCGCCAGTTGGTCATGACGACGTCGCGCCGCTCCCACGTCACCTCCGCGTAGGGGTGCACGCCAGGGGTTGTGTGGATCCGCTCGATCGTGAGACCCGGAGCGGTGCCTTCGGTCGCTGGCTCGGCCGCCGCCGGGGCGCTCGTGGAACCACCGCTCCGTAACTCGCGGCTGCCAGCCTTACCGTTGCTGGCGCCGCCGTTGACCGTCTCCGTCATGTGTCTTCTCCCTCGTCGTGCGCTGCCTGGTCCGCCTTACGGAAGTCTTGTTCTGCTTTCTGGTCGAGCAGGTGACGTTGCCGGCGCGTCGCCCCGGCGGATTCTTGATCACGTATCGGTAGTTGCGGCGTCTCGCTCCACCCGCAGCAGTGCGATCTCGGCCTCGAAATCCTCGAGCGAGTCGAAGCCTCTATAGACCGACGCGAAGCGGAGGAACGCGACCTCATCCAGCTCACGCAACGGGCCGAGGATTGCCAGACCGACCTCCTGCGCGGGAACCTCGGCTGATCCGGTCGACCGGATCTCCTCCTCGACGCGTTGGGCCAGCCTGGCCAGGTCGTCCTCGGTGACCGGTCGGCCCTGGCACGCCTTGCGCACGCCGACCAACACCTTCGCGCGGTCGAAGGCCTCGGTAGCGCCAGAACGCTTGACCACGTTGAGCGACGCGGTCTCGACCGTCGTAAAGCGTCGACCGCATTGCGGACACGCGCGTCGCCGCCGGATGGACACGCCGTCGTCGGTCACCCGGCTGTCGATCACGCGACTGTCGGTGTGGCGACAGAACGGGCAATGCACCGCTTGACCCTTCTGCTTCTCGCGGCCCGCAGCACGACGCTGTGGACAACGTCGGGATGACCTGCGGACAACATGTGGAGAACGCACCACTACTTGTGGATGACTTACATCAGTGTAACTACTACATGTAGGGGTGGCAAGGCCGCACGCGCGGTTCTTGCGTCGGTCCCGGCTGAGCGGCGCGGGGAGCTACGGCACAGCTGGGACCGTGATCTGCTGTCCCCCGCGCACGTCTCCCGCGGATGTCAACCCATTCAGGTCGACGATGCGGGCGATCGTGCTCCGAGGGTCGACGTTCGGGGCCGCGTCGGCCGCGATCTGCCACAGGGACTGCCCCGGCTGGACGATCACGGTCTCGTAGACGACGGGATCTGAAGGTTCTGGACCCATCGTCGCACCGGAAGCGCGACCCAGGGAGAGGACGGCCACGGTCAGGAGGAGCGCGAGGACGACGACTGCCTTGCCGCGACGAGTCAGGCGAAGCGGAGCAAGCGCCGTCGCCCGCGCTGATTGCGACGACTCGACCGTGAGTCTCGACTCGCCCGCCCCGTGAGCCGGCGCGGACCCGGGTGCATCTCCACACGGCCACGCGGCGCGCGTCGGCCCTGCATTGAGCGTCCATCCCGTCGACGATCCGCCGAGCACTCTCCCCGGCAACCTGCGGCCCGGCGCCAGGAGGGGCCGACGTCTCCGGGCCGGCGCTGCGCGGCGCTGAGGGTTGGGACTGGGCGCTCGAAGGGGACTGGGCGCTCGAAGGGGACTGGGCGCTCGAAGGGGACTGGGCGCT
>Ga0136634_10000859_pt1 | contig 12206 bp, 11 predicted proteins | sample AntDrymUQ8332106_2_FD_104654 | JGI IMG/M metagenome (GOLD analysis project Ga0136634, IMG submission 104654) | Polar desert sand microbial communities from Dry Valleys, Antarctica - metaG UQ833 (21.06) | ecosystem: Environmental > Terrestrial > Soil > Desert | place: Antarctica: Dry Valley... | reverse complement strand
TTTTGCAAGCTTTGCAGGAATTTTTTCCAGTACAATAGCAAAGCAGCCTGCTTCTTCCAGGAGTAAAGCATCCCGTTTTAATTTATCCGCTTCTTCTTCTTCCTTTGCCCTTACTGTATATGTACCAAATTTATAAATACTTTGAGGAGTAAGGCCCAGGTGTCCCATAACGGGAACGCCTGCACTAATAATTCTTTTTACGGATTCTACTGCTTCGTCGCCCCCTTCCAGTTTTACTGAATGTCCTCCTGATTCTTTCATGATCCGGATGGCAGAGCTTAATGCTTCTTTTGAATTTCCCTGGTATGAGCCAAATGGCATATCCACAACAACAAGGCTCCGGTTAACGCCTCTTACCACGGATGTGGCATGGTAGATCATTTGTTCCAGTGTTATAGGCAATGTTGTTTCATGGCCAGCCATCACATTACTTGCACTGTCACCCACAAGAATAATATCAATTCCTGCTTCGTCAAATATCCTGGCAAAAGAATAATCATATGCAGTGATCATAGAGATCTTTTCCCCGATCGATTTCATTTTCTGCAAAGTATTGGTGGTGATCTTTTTTACTTCTTTATTAACAGACATGGTGTATATTTTATTTTTGCTGAACAGCGAAGGGGAGTTGGCTCTGCATTAGAATAAAACAAGTCCGTAAGAATCGCCCTGTAAATGTAAATAATATTGGAATTAAAGTCAGTAAGCTATTTTATAGAAACTTCTTCCCATAAGTGCTGGATTAAGCCATCCACTAATCCTATCTTAGGTACATATATCTCATTTGCACCCGCCCACCGCATTACATTTATATATATGGATAATGCCGGTACGATAACATCGGCGCGGTCTGCCCGGAAACTATATTTAATAATCCTTTCTGCTAAAGGAACACTTTCCAGTTCCCTGTAATAATCTCTTAATAATTCCAATGGTAAAGACTTTCCGTCTTTTCTCTTACTCATAGAAAATACTTTGTTTATATTTCCACCACTGCCAATTGCAACTACTTCCTTATGTCCCTTAATAACATCCCTGAGAGATTCTTTCATTTCCTCCCAGTCATTTTCTGTTACCATATTTTTCAAAAGGCGGATGGTCCCGATGTTAAAGGATTTTTTAAAAACAAGTACACCGTTACCAAAGAATGAAAGTTCTGTGCTGCCACCACCCACATCTATATATAAGTAACTGTGTTCCTTGTCCATATTTTCTGCAACATGATTTTCATATACAAGGTTTGCCTCTGTTTCCCCGGAAATAACTTCAATACTGATCCCTGTTTCTTTTTCTACTTTGTCAATTATCTCACCTGCATTTAATGCATCACGCATAGCACTGGTTGCACAGGCTTTTACAGCCTCCACCTTATAAGCATTTAAAAGAAATTTAAAAGCTTTCATTGTCTCGAGCATCATTTCTCTTTTTTCATCAGAGATAAGCTTGTTGCTGAAAACATCAAACCCCAGGCGCAGCGGGATACGTATTAGGTTTAATTTATTGAATACCGGTTTGCCCCCATTTACCAGGATCACTTCTGTGATTAATAACCTGGCTGCATTACTACCTATATCTATTGCTGCTAATTTCAAATCAGGTACGGTTTAGTATAAGTAAAAAGTTTTCAAAAATCATAAAAAAAATTTATAAAATTATTTCCTGCTGAGGTAATTATATGTTTCAAGCTGTGAGCGCACTTTCACCTTGTTACGTGGGTTTACGTACTGATTGCTTAGCCCGTTATCGAGTATCCTTGCTTTTACATTATCAGCTAATTGAATGTTCAGCAGGTTTTTTATTTCCTCTTGTAAATCTTTTTCCAAAATCGGGCATGCGGCTTCTACGCGATGATCCACATTCCTAACCATCCAGTCTGCAGATGAGATATATACTTTCTCTTTCCCACCATTAAAGAACATCATCACTCTAGCATGTTCAAGATATTCATCTATAATACTGATAGCTTGTACAGGTATTTTAAATTTTTTATTTTCTGTATACATGCAAAAAATCCCTCTTATTACAAGCTTGATTTCAACTCCGGCTTTCGCGGCTTCAGATAATTTTTCAATGAGCTCCACGTCACTTAGTGAATTAAGTTTCAATGTTATTGCAGCATGCTTTTTATTATGTGCAAATTTTATTTCTTTATTTATCATTGAAATAAGCTGTTTGCGCATGTTCACAGGTGTTACTAAAAGTGTTTTGCATGCTTTCAGGTATGAGAGCCTTGTTTTCGGATTTTCCAGGTAGGTAAATATTCTGTTTACATCAGCCATGATATTCCTGTCGGAAGTAAGCAACAGGTGATCGCCATAGGCCAATGCAGTACGCTCATTTAAATTCCCGGTGCTTACAAAACCATAATGGGTTGTCTTATTATCCACTCTTCTTTTAATAAGGCAAAGCTTTGCATGTACTTTAAGTTCAGGCACACCGAGTAAAACTATTACGCCGGCATCCTCCATTTCATTTTTCCAGAGAAGATTGGCTTCTTCATCAAATCGTGCACGAATTTCCAGAACAGCTGTTACTTGTTTGCCATTTCTTACCGCATTTGTTAATGCATTAATAACTTTTGATCTTATCGCAAGCCGGTAACAGGTAATTTTAATACTTACAACTTCAGGGTCAATGGCGGCTTCGCGGAGAATATCAATTACACTGTCAAATGAATGATAAGGGAAATGTAACATGACATCCTTTTCCATTATAATTTTTGTAAGGCTGTTTACATTCCTGAACATGGGATGAGTAAATGGTTTCTTTCTATGCGTTTTTTGCTGGAAACTAAGTTCAGGGAAATTAATAAAATCTTTAAAATTATGTATCCTGCCACCAGGTATAAGATTGTCTTTGTGTGTAAGACCAAGGCGTTTAACCAGGTACGTTAGCAGGGAAGGGTCAATCTCTTTGTCAAAAACCAGTCGTACCGGTTTTCCTTTTTTCCTGTTTTTTAAACCTTTTTCTATTTTTTGAATGAGAGAAGTTGAAAGATCATTGTCAATATCGATCTCAGCATCTCTTGTTAATTTAATGGTATGGGCAGAAAACGTATCATATCCAAAGAAGGAAAAAATGTTTGGCAGGCAAAACCGTATCACATCATCAAGCAATATAAAATACTGATCTTCTGTTTTAGAAGGCAAAATCAGAAACCGGGAGAGATGCCGTACGGGTACAGAAAGCAATGCATATTTCTGCGGAATACTTTTATCTTTTTTCGAAAGCCTGCAGGCGAGGTAAATAGATTTATCATTCAACACAGGAAAAGCCTGTATACTCTCAATCATTAGTGGAACTATATAACTTCTAACCTGTTCATTAAAATAATCCAGCACAAATTTTTGCTGGGTTGCACTTAATTTCTTTTCATTTACGAGGATGATCTTTTCCTTTTTAAGTTCACGCAGAATATCGTTCCAGACCCGTTCAAACTCTTTCTGCTGTAACATTGCCCTTTCAGTGATCTCTTCCTGTATCCTGCCCGGGTCCAGCTCCAGGTGCATTTTAGCTTTAGTTCCCAGCTCTATCATTCTTTTTAAAGCAGCAACACGTACCCTGAAAAATTCATCCAGATTATTGGAAAATATTCCAAGAAAACGGATTCGTTCTTTTAATGGCACTGTATCATCTGATGCTTCCTGCAACACCCTGCTATTGAAAGAAAGCCAGCTGATATCCCTTATTATTGTTTTTCTTTTATGCACACCGGATATTTACATTTTTGAAAATTTACATCTTATGAATTATATACCTGTTATAAAATTAATAATTAATTATGCTAACTAACCTCTCTCATCTTTTGTATTATCCCGGTTGTGGAAATTCCTTCTTTTATTGCTGCCAGCTTTACAGATCCGCCATTTGCTAAAACCTCTTTTGCACCTGCTATTTGTTCTATTGTGTAATCGCCACCTTTTACCAATACATCAGGCAATACCCTTTTTATAAGTTCAAGCGGAGTGTCTTCATCAAATATAATAACCGCATCTGTTAAGACCATTGCCGCCAGTACCAGTGCACGCGAATTTTCGCTGTTGACCGGCCGTGATGGGCCTTTTAATCTTTTAACAGAAGCATCTGAGTTGACTGCTATTATTAATTTGTCTCCATATGTGGCTGCTTCACTCATTGAAGCTATGTGGCCTTCATGCAGAATATCGAATACTCCATTTGTAAACACTATTTTATTGTTTTTTAATCGCCATCTTCTTAGCTCCGCCAATAACTCTGGTAGTGTAAATATTTTAGATGGGATCGATTGTACTGACTTCATTTTTCTTTTTATTAATCAATGGAAGTAATAACAATGCCGCAAGCCCGGCAATAATAATGATACCTGTGGCAACACCCCACATTAACCAGCCAAAAGCTACCCCAAGTTGTGAAGCAATTCCGTATAAGCCAAGGGTCTTTCCTACAAAAATGGGAAATGATCCTATACCTCCGGGCGTAATGATCATAGCCAGTGTTGCCAGTGATAAAACAGAACACGCTGCTTTTATACCCAGATGGCTTACACCATCCATCGCACTAAAACCAATGTAGATCTGCAGCAGGTACATTAACCAGATAAAAAAAGTATGTATTATAAATGATCTGCGGTGTTTTAAATTTTTAATGGATTTAAAACCTTCCCCAATGCCCTTTATAAAATTATTTATTTTAATAATGATTTTATTTGCAGGGAATTTTTTAAAAAGATATTTAATTAAATAGATAAGAAATGTAATTATTGCGATGAGGATAAGCACCTTACCCCAAAGCGGAAAACCCGGGTTATTACTAAGTAAATTCAGTTCTTCCTTTACAAAACCCCCAACAACATTTACCTGGATTAATACAGTTAAACCAATAAAAATGAGGTAACAAATAAAATCAAATGTTCTTTCTACAATGATTGTTCCAACCAGTTTATCCACTTTCAGATTTTCATATCTGGAGAGTAAGGTGCATTTTAAAATTTCCCCCAGCCTCGGTATAGCAGCATTTGCAAGATAACCAACCATTGTAGCAGCAAACACATTTTTTAATTTAGGATCATAGCCCAATGGTTCCATAAGTAATTTCCATCGCATCGCGCGGCTTAAATGACTAAGCAGGCTCATGACTACAATGGGTATAACCAGCCAGTAATTTGCATAATTTATAGCATCATAAAATTCATCTTTTTCTGCTGGTGTCATAGATCTTAACTGCCACCATACCAGGAAAATCCCTCCTCCTAAAAATATAAAATATTGAAGTATTGAAAAAAAGCGTTTACGCATACAGTGAAGTTACAACTGTCAGTTGAAAAGATGAATGAATCGATTTACAAAACCATATTGTCGATCAGTCGAATTTCATTTAAGTAAGCAGCAACTAATATTACCACTTCCCTTTTGCCATCCCAATGATCCATTAGTTTAAGAGTATGGGCATCTGCAATCTCAACATAATCTACTTTGAATTTATTTTCCGTGAGAAAAGTAACAGCCTTATTTTTTAAGTTATTAAGTTCCCCCGGAAATATTTCTTCCTTAACCATGTTTAGCGCTTCATAAATTTTAATTGCTTCATTTCTCTCGGTGCTGTTAAGTCTCAGATTCCGGCTACTCATTGCGAGTCCATCATTTTCCCTCACTGTATGTTGTATATGTACATTCACATGTAAACCGGTAAGTTCTACCAGTCTTTTTATTACCATGCATTGCTGGTAATCTTTTTGGCCAACATAAAGATCATGGGGGATAACAATTTCCAAAAGGCGATGCACTACCTGGCTAACTCCCTGAAAGTGACCTGGCCGGTATTTTCCTTCCAGAACATTTTCCAGATCGCCAAGATCATAATGTATTATGTGATGATCCTTAGGATAAACTTCTGCTTTGGAAGGAAGAAATAAAATATCGCAGCCACATGCTTCTAATAAATTGATATCCTGATCAGTCGTTATCGGATACTTTTCATAATCAACCGTATTGGTAAATTGGGTTGGGTTGACAAAAATACTACCTACGGTTATGTGATTGGCCTTCTTTGCTGTATCTATTAATGATATGTGGCCCTGGTGTAAAGCACCCATTGTTGGCACAAAACCAATGGTTTTCCCAATTGATTTTTTCTTTATTAAATAGTTATTCAGTGATGATGGAGATTTAAAAATGATCATCTTAATTGATTATATAGTCTTTAAATGCTTGCTGATGAACAATTTCAAGAAAATTTTTGTACTTTTGCACACCATAAAAGTCTTTTATAGCATCTAATCAAGTACAAAATGTCAACAAAGAAAAGAATTTTATTTATAGCCAACGAAATGTCTCCTTACCTGGAAATGACAGAATTTGCTGAAATAGTAAATAAACTGGCTGTTTTATCTAATGACAATAACATGGAAGTAAGATGCATCATGCCCAAATTTGGTGTGATCAATGAGCGCAGGCACAGGCTGCATGAGGTGGTAAGGCTTTCAGGGATAAATGTATCGATTGACAATGATGACTATCCACTTACAATTAAAGTAGCTTCTTTACCTAATGCAAGGCTTCAGATCTATTTCCTGGATAATGAAGATTACTTTAAGCGTAAATCTATTTTTACAGATGATAAAGACAAGTGGTTTGAAGATAATGGCCTGAGAACTGTATTATTTTGTAAAGGTGCTCTGGAAACAGTTAAGAAATTCGGCTGGCCTCCGGACATTATTCATTGCAGTGGCTGGATGACTGGTTTAATTCCCATGCTGATCCGCACTGCTTATAAAAAAGAGCCCGTATTCAGTAATAGCAAGATAATTTTTACTATTGGTCAATCAACTTTTAAAGATAAGCTTGGTGCTGATTTTTTAAAGCTTGCTACCATCAATGACAATGTAACCAAAAAAGAACTGGAACCATTTAAGGATATAAATAACATAGCTATGTTCAGAGGTGGTGCATCCTTTGCAGATGCAATAACTTTTGGTGCTGATAACACTGATAAAAAACTATCAGAAGAATTCTCAAAAGTGAAAGGTAAAAAGATCCTCAAATACAATGCAGAGAGTGATTTAACAGACTATTTACAATTATATGCCGACCTTGCTAAATAGTAAAATTACCTACCTATATTATAAAATTACATTGTGAATAGACGAATTTGGAAGACGGCCCTTATTGGGTTTGTTACTATTATTTTACTCAACTGGAGCTGCACAAAACTTGATACCACCAATTTAGGAAGTGATCTTTTACCCCTTGTAGATAATGTAAATACTTTTGCAGATAGCATTGATGTTTTGGCTTACCAGGGCTTATTTAGTGACTCTACAAAAATTAATAAGACAGATGACCTGGTATTGGGAAAAATCACCACCGATCTTGATTTTGGCAAAACACAGGCAAGTGTTTATGTACAATTAAAACCTGCCAGATTTCCTTTTTCGATAGCACCCGTTGGTGATACCATTATTGGATTTGATTCCGTTGTTTTATGCCTCCGGTTTAAAGATGCATGGGGCGATACTTCTGTTCCACAACAAATCACAGTTAGGGAAATACCTTCAAATACAGGCGGGACATGGGATAGCTTATTTCAATCAAAATTTATAACTTTTTCACCTATACCTGATAATAGCGGTCAGCTGGTACTTTACAATAATGCTCCTTACCAGTTAGTTGATATAAGAAGAATAAACGACAAAATCATTTTTGCCAATGGTAAGGATTCTGTTTCCGGGCAGATAAGGATAAGACTGAGTGATGAATATGCTACAAAACTTTTCAACCAGGATACTGCTGCAGTTACCCGGCCCGGTTACCTGGGAAATGCCTTTTATAAAGATTCTATTTTCAGAAGTATTTTTAAAGGGCTTGCAATTGAATCATTAAGTGGTGACGCTTTAATGAGTATAAATCTTGCAGATGCAAATACCCGGATCGAAATTCATTACAGGAAAAAAAGCAATAATGTAACTGATACTACTTATACTTCTTTAAATCTTTTTACCGAGGATTTTGGTGCAATCTTTCCTTCTGCAATTGCAAATAAAGTTATCCGTGATTACAGCAATGTTCCCTTTTTGCCGATCCCTGTTCCGCGGGTTCCGGCAGATGAAATTTATTTGCAAACAACCCCCGGCACTTTTACAGACCTTTCTCTACCAGGCTTAAATTCATTTAAGGATACCAACAGGATCATACATCGTGCACAGTTAAGGATTATACAAATACCGAACCCTGATATCATTTCCGATAAGAAGTTTACTGTTCCTGATTTCCTGTATCTGGATCTTAAGGATATAACCAATGCTGTTGATTACAAACCTGTCTATTTCGATCTGAATCCGGGTTTATTTTATAATCCTGATAATATACCTGTGAACTCATACTATCCCGGAGAAGTGCAGTATGGATATTTTGGCGGTTTTGCAAAACTGATGACTGATCCTTTAACAGGCAGGGGGATAAATTTTTATGATTTCAATATAACGAGATATATACAGCAGATGGTTACAAAACATAATATCAATTATGATCTGCGTGTGTTTGCACCATTTAGATTCAATTATCGACAATATTCACCACAGGTTTTCGGATACCCGAATAATCTTGCACATGGCAGGGTGAAGGTTGGGGGAACAAATGGTAATTATAAAATGCAACTGGTGATTATCTGGTCTAAGATAAAAGTCCTCTAATACATTTATATATCAATTTACCCTTTATACTCACAGGGGCTGTTGTTTATAGTTTACCCTTATCTTTGCCATCTTAAAAAAAAAGTATGCCCTATTTATTTACCTCAGAATCCGTTAGTGAAGGCCACCCGGATAAAGTTGCCGATCAGATCAGTGATGCGCTGATTGATAATTTTTTAGCTTTCGATCCCAACAGTAAAGTAGCTTGTGAAACACTTGTAACCACCGGCCAGGTAGTACTTGCAGGCGAAGTTAAAAGTACAGCATACCTGGATGTACAGGAAATTGCAAGAGGCGTTATCAGAAAAATAGGATATACCAAAAGTGAATATATGTTCGAGGCAAATTCCTGTGGAATTCTTTCAGCCATTCATGAACAATCCGGTGACATTAACCAGGGAGTAGACAAAAAGAAAAAAGAAGAGCAGGGTGCCGGTGACCAGGGTATGATGTTTGGTTATGCTACAAATGAGACAGACAATTTTATGCCTCTTGCTTTGGACCTTGCTCATTATATTCTGATTGAACTTGCTGCAGTAAGAAGGGAGAATAAGCAGATAAAATATCTCAGGCCGGATGCTAAAAGCCAGGTAACTCTCGAGTATGATGATAATAACCAACCGTTACGAATAGACGCTATTGTTGTATCTACACAGCATGATGATTTCGCGGAAGATGAAAAAATGCTTGCAAAGATAAAAAAGGATATAATCAATATTGTAATACCAAGGGTAAAAACGAAATATCCTAAATACAATCATTTTTTTAATAAGGATATTAAATACCATATTAACCCCACAGGCAAATTTGTTATTGGCGGGCCGCATGGAGATACGGGCTTAACGGGTAGAAAAATAATTGTAGATACTTATGGAGGAAAAGGTGCACATGGTGGAGGCGCATTCAGTGGAAAAGACCCAAGTAAAGTAGATCGATCTGCTGCATATGCAACCAGGCACATTGCAAAGAACCTTGTTGCAGCAGGATTGTGTGATGAAGTATTGGTGCAGGTTTCCTACGCAATAGGTGTTGCCCAGCCAACCAGTATCAATGTAGTTACCTACGGTACATCTAAAGTTAAAATGACCGATGGGGAAATTGCAAAAAAGGTAATGAGCATGTCTTGTTTTGATATGCGCCCTTATTTTATTGAGCAAAGGCTTAAGCTGCGCAACCCTATGTACAGCGAAACTGCAGCTTATGGTCATATGGGAAGAAATAATGAAACAGTTGAAAAAACTTTTTATTCTCCCGATGGCAAATCAATAAAAAAGAAAGTGGAACTTTTTACCTGGGAAAAACTGGATGCGGTTAAAGAAGTAAAGAAAGTGTTTGGTTTAAAATAAAAGTAGAAATAAAAAATAATTAAACCATAAGTTTCATAAGCTTATGGTTTTTTTTATAGTGATAAATGTAATTTTGCAAAGTGAAAAATTTCAGGAATACACACCAGAGGCCGAAAAAAAATACATTGATCATAGGTAGGACTGCGGTAATTAAAGCCATGCAGGAAGGAATACAGCTTGAACGCATTTACCTGCAATCGACTGTTCATGGGCCTGTGATCGATGAAATAAAAGAACTTGCAGTAAAATTTCTTGTGCCGGTTAATAAGGTACCGGTTGAAAAGCTTAATGGTTTTAATATAAGTAATCATGAGGGATGTGTGGCACAGATATCGAAAATACAATACCAGGACCTGCAGCAAATAATTTCATTTGTGGTGGATAAAGGCGATGTACCTCTGTTTCTTATTTTAGATGGAATAACGGATATACGTAATATAGGAGGTATAGCAAGGAGTGCATATAGCTTTGGTGTGAATGCGATCATTATACCTGATAAAGGAGTTGGAGCATTAAATGAAGATGCGATCCTTACTTCTGCGGGTGCCCTCGAGATGATACCTGTGTGCCGTGTAAGCAGCTTGCTAAAAACCGTTGATGACCTGCATATGAATGGAATCAAAGTGTTTGCCAGTGATACGAAAGCCACAACAAAAAACTATGAATGCAATTTTTCAGAACCTTGTGCAATCGTTATGGGTGGAGAAGAGCTCGGAATTTATCCTGCATTATTGAAGATCTGCGATATACAATTCCAGATACCTATGCCAGGTGAGTTTGACTCGCTGAATGTATCAGTAGCAACCGGGATAATATTATATGAAGTAATGAAACAAAGGACAATGGTGAAAACAATCAGATAATACTTTTTTGAAATTTATGTATACGATTCGCAAGCTGTAAACCATTGTACATTTGTTTCCTGATATGGTTAATAAAGAAAAAATTAAAATTATAGAATGTCCCCGCGATGCTATGCAGGGATGGCCGGGATTTATACCTACTCAAAAAAAGTCTGAATATATTAATGCATTGCTTGCTGTAGGCTTTGATACTATTGATTTTGGAAGCTTTGTATCTTCCAAAGCAATTCCCCAGATGGCAGATACAAAGGAAGTCTTGAAAGGTTTACATGTTGATCACACTGAAAGTAAGCTGCTGGCAATTGTAGCCAACAAACGTGGTGCAGAGGAAGCCGTTATGCATAATGAAATAGATCATATCGGCTTTCCGTTTTCCATTTCTGAAACGTTCCAGCTACGTAATACAAATTCAACCATTGCAACATCAATTGAAATCGTCAGGGAAATACAAGAGCTTTGTCTTAAAAATAATAAAACACTTGTAGTATATATTTCAATGGGCTTTGGTAATCCTTATGGAGATTTTTACCATGAAGAAGTAGTGATGGAATGGGTAAAAAAACTGGTATCACTGAATATTCAAATTATATCTGTTGCTGATACAGTAGGCATTGCAAATCCACAACAGGTTTTATCGGTTTTGTCAAAGCTGATCCCTATATATAATAATATAGAGATAGGAGTGCATCTTCATTCAACACCGGCAGAACGAACAGCAAAACTGGATGCAGCACTGGATGCGGGCTGCAGAAGATTTGACGGAGCCATTAAAGGGATTGGCGGTTGCCCCATGGCGGGTGATGATCTTGTAGGAAATATGGATACGGAATTTATGGCAGCTCATTTTAAACAAAAGGGATTTCATACAGGCTTAAATAGTAAAGTGCTTGAAAAATGCAGTAAACTGGCATCTGCTATTTTTATTTAATTTCTTTTAATTACAATTGTATAAGATGGATTTTCACTCGGAGTTTTTTCCAAAAGCTTTAAATAAAAAAATTGAACATACCGGGTTATTATTATTGATCGGTTCCTGTTTCACAGAACAGATAGGAAATAAACTGGCTGGTTATAAATTCCAGATGATTCAAAATCCGAATGGTATATTGTTTAACCCGGTTAGTATATCCCACGCACTTGCTTCATATACTGAGGGAAAACAATATACAGGGGAAGAGCTTTTTTATGAAAATGAATTATGGAGCAGCTGGCAGCATCATAGCAGGTTTTCCGGGATGGATAAAGAAGGGGTATTAAAAAATATAAATACTTCTCAAACACAGGCACATGAATTTTTAAAGAAAGCGGATTGGCTGCTTATTACATTAGGAT
>Ga0136634_10000858_pt1 | contig 12206 bp, 7 predicted proteins | sample AntDrymUQ8332106_2_FD_104654 | JGI IMG/M metagenome (GOLD analysis project Ga0136634, IMG submission 104654) | Polar desert sand microbial communities from Dry Valleys, Antarctica - metaG UQ833 (21.06) | ecosystem: Environmental > Terrestrial > Soil > Desert | place: Antarctica: Dry Valley... | reverse complement strand
TTTGACGCCGCGGATCAACGCAGGGGTAGCCGTTATACTTACCCGGGTAGTCTGCCCAATCCAGGGAACAGACAGAACGTGGGATTTTTGATTGGCCAGCAATACAACTTAAGTACCGACGCACCACTTAATGACCGCAAGGGTAACCCTTTAATATTTACCAGGACTGTAAAATTGAAAGAGACCGATGGTAATACATTGGAAAAAACGGGTATAAGAGTCATCAAATATGCTTATGATTATGCAACTTCAAATGATCAAAAGGAAAATGATTGGGCTATTTTCAGGTATGCAGATGTGATGCTTATGAAAGCCGAAGCGCAGATACGGACCAGTGGCGCTGCTGCCGCCTTGCCTATAGTAAATTCAATAAGGACAAAACGCGGGGTATTACCTTTGGCTTCGGTGGATTTGAACGCGATAATTGATGAACGAGGCAGAGAAATGTATTGGGAAGGTTACAGGCGTCAGGACCTGATACGTTTTGGGAAATTCCTGCAACCATGGCAAGAGAAACCCGCGAGTGACCCAAGAAATCTATTGTTTCCAATCCCAAGTAGCCAGCTAGCTGTGAATCCGAATCTCGTACAAAACCCTGGTTATAGTAATTAATAAAATTTTGTCAATAAATTCAAAAAGGTCATTCCCAGGAATGGCCTTTTTATCTTTGAATGAATGCGTGGTGATGAAGTTTCAATATCTTTCTTTTATTGTCTTGTTTTTTTTATGTTGTCAACCCAGGAAGCCGGCCGTACCTGTATTATTTCAATTAATGGACAATACGGGCATTGAATTTTCAAACACCATTTATAATACCAAAGACTTTAATATTTTCAGCTACCGCAACTTTTACAATGGAGGCGGAGTTGCGATTGGAGATATCAATAACGACGGGCTCGCAGATGTTTTTTTTACCGCCAACATGGGGAGTAACAAACTGTACCTGAATAAAGGCAACTGGCAATTTGAAGATATAACTGAAAATGCTGGTCTTGGGGAAAAAGAGAAATGGAGCACCGGTGTGGTGATGGTAGATATTAACCATGATGGCTGGCTTGATATTTACGTTTGTAACGCTGGTTACATGAATAGGAAACCTCCGGAAAGCCGACTTTATATTAATGATCACAACCTTGGCTTTAAGGATTCTGCCAGTGAATACGGTTTAACAAACCGGGGCGGCTATACTACTCATGCCGCTTTTTTTGACTACGATTTGGATGGTGATCTCGATGCATTTATAATCAACAACAGCTTTATTCCGGTTAACACACTTAATTATGCAAACACGCGCGATCTTCCTGCTAAGGACTGGCCCGTAGAAAATTTTTTAAAAGGCGGTGGAGATCATTTGTTAAGAAATGACGATGGAAAGTTTACTGATGTTACTAAGGAAACGGGTATCCATGGCAGCCTTATTAGTTTTGGGCTCGGTGTAACCGTAGGTGATGTTAATGGTGATCACTATCCCGATGTTTATATATCCAACGATTTTTTCGAAAGAGATTATTTATACATTAATCAAAAAAACGGAACTTTTAAAGATGAGTTGGAACAATGGATGCAACATACCAGTCTTTCCTCTATGGGAGCCGACATGGCTGATATAAACAACGATGGGCATCTTGATCTTTTTGTGACCGATATGTTGCCCGATGATGATTTCCGTTTAAAAACAACCTCCTCGTTTGAAAGTATAGAAGTTTATAAACTCAAGGAAAAGTCAGGGTTTTATCACCAATACATGCAAAATACCTTGCAAGTAAATAATGGTAATGGAAAGTTTGTGGATGTGGCCAGTTACAGTGGTGTAGCCGCTTCCGATTGGAGCTGGGGCGGTTTAATGTTTGATGCTGATAACGATGGCTTCACGGATCTGTACGTATGCAACGGCATTTACAATGATGTAACGGACCAGGATTTTATTGATTTTTTTGCGAATGGTGTGGTGCAAAAAATGGTGCTAACCGGTGAAAAAGCCCAGGTGGATGAAATCATTAATAAAATGCCTTCTAATCCCATTGCCAATAAGGCTTTTAAGAATCAGGGCAACCTGCGGTTTTCTGATAAAGGCGCGGCCTGGGGCTTTACACAAACCTCTTTTTCTAATGGCGCTGCTTATGGTGACCTGGATAACGACGGTGATTTGGATCTGGTAGTAAATAATGTAAATCAAAAAGCATTTATCTATAAAAACAATGGTCGTGAAATAGATACAAATAATTATATCTCCATTTTATTAAAAGGGAAAGGGAAAAATCTATTTGCCATCGGCAGCAATATGAAAATATACCAGGGAAATAAAATTATTACCCGCGACCTGATGCCGGCACGGGGATTCCAATCTTCAATGGATTATAAGCTAGTGGCAGGACTTGGCAAATCAGAAGTGGATTCCATTATTATTATTTGGCCCGATCTGTCCTATTCCAGATTTGATAAGCCAGCCATCAATAAAATGCATGTATTTCAACAACCGGATTCAATAAACGCTGCTGTTCTCATTAACAAATCCTTGCTCCCCTGGCTCGAATCCATCCCACAAAAATTTGATAAGCACCAGGAAAATGATTTTATCGATTTTTATGCGGAGAGAAATATACCGGTAATGATTTCGAGGGAGGGGCCTAAATCAGCCCAGGGAGATGTTAATGGAGATGGGTTGCAGGATATTTATATAGGTGGTGCTGCCAATCAAGGTGGGCAACTATACTTGCAAACAACCAATGGCTTTGTTAAAAAGCCAGTTGATGTTTTTGATAAGCATGCTGATTTTGAAGATGTGGCCACCTTATTTTTCGACTGTGATAATGACAATGATCTTGATCTTTTTGTTGGGTCGGGTGGCAACAATCATCCTCCCAATAGCAGTCAATTGCAGCATCGGTTATACAAAAACGATGGCAAAGGAAACTTTAAAATTGAATTGAACGCGTTTCCTTCAAACAGCATGAATATCTCAGTTGCCGCCGCCCATGATTTTGACAACGATGGCGATTTGGATCTATTTGTGGGAGCCAGAAGTGTACCTTACAATTACGGCGTTTCGCCTTCCAGTTATTTGTATGTCAATGACGGCAATGGGCATTTTCATGATATCGCAAAAGATCAAAAAATAAACTTGGCGAATGTAGGATTGGTGACCGGTGCCGTATGGAGAGATGTTGCCGGGGGAAAGGAAAAAGAATTAATTGTTGTTGGAGAATGGATGGCACCCCGTGTTTTTTCTTTTACTGCCGGTAAAATCGAAGAGGTAAAAACCAATTTGGATGAATTGAATGGATGGTGGCAAAGTATTGCTTCCGCTGATCTCGATGGAGACGGAGACCAGGATCTGATTTTGGGAAACATTGGTGAAAATTTTAATCTGCGTCCGAATGCTGAAAGTCCGGTTAAAATATGGATTAATGATTTTGATCAAAATGGTGCTTTCGAAAAAATAATTACCCGAACGGTAGGGAAGAAAGATGTCCCTGTTTTTTTAAAGCGGGATTTGACAGACCAGGTATCCTCTCTTAAAAAGCAAAATTTGCGATATGCCGATTTTGCCAATAAGTCAATACAGGAATTGTTTGCTGAAGCGGTGATAAAAAACTCCGACGTTAAAAAATTTGATTACCCAGGTTCGTGCATAGCATTCAACGAAGGCAATGGCAATTTCAGTATTAAGAAATTACCAGCTGACGTCCAGTTTTCTTCGGTGAATGCAATACTATGCACTGATATAAACCAGGACGGAAAAGCGGACCTGGTTCTGGGAGGAAATCAATTCGGTTTTCAGCCACAATTTGGCAGATTGGATGCAAGCATGGGGCATGTGCTTATAAATAATGGGAATAAGAATTTTGAAAGCATTCCATCCGCACAATCCGGTTTGGCTTTACGTGGAGAAATAAAAGATATTGTAGAAGTTCCCGGTAAAAAGACCCGGTATATTTTGATTCTTCAGAACAATGAAACACCATCTTTATATAAGATAAAAATTCCACCCGGTTAATCACGATTTTTCATTACAGAATCATATCGCAATAAACCTAATTGTTGAGGATACAATTATGATTGACCAGAGAAATACTTATTTTTTTTTCTTGTTGTGTAAAGTCTTCAGCATTGAAAGTAGCGTAAAAAGATTAGCAATGAATAATCAGCCCGCTGATGAAGAAATGCCAGCCTCCGGAAAGCTGTTACAAAACAAATCACTTCAGCGTGCAAAACAACTTCAGCTGAATACAGGTGGTAGATCCCGGCACTTAAGAAATGTATACCTGCTATTATTTTCCTTGATTACTGTATATAGTTGTACAGAAAAAAAAGATAACACCACTGCGATATTCGAAGTGTTAACCGCTGACAAAACCGGGCTGCATTTTATTAACAAGCTAACTCCTACACCCGCTTTTAACATGTTCAAGTACATGTATTTTTATAATGGCAGCGGAATCGGTGCCGGCGATTATAATAATGACGGACTTGTTGATTTATTTTTTTCAGCAAATCAGGGCTCAAATAAATTATTCCTGAATACTGGAAGTTTAAAGTTTAAAGATGTTACTGCAGATGCTAAAATTCCACAAGACGGGGGCTGGGCTACAGGAGTGTCGGTCGTTGATGTTAATAATGATGGCTTGCTCGATATATACGTATGCAAAGTAGGACACTATGAAATACTGAAAGGCAAAAATCAACTATTGATTTGTCAGGGGATTGATAAAAATGGAATACCTGTTTACTCCGATAAAGCGAAGGATTACGGCTTAGATTTCTCTGGCTTCAGCACACAAGCTGCCTTTTTCGATTACGACCAGGATGGAGACCTAGATATGTATCTCATGAATCATTCAGTACATCATAATGGCTATTACAGCGAACGGAAATTATTCGTGGATACCCACGATTCACTTTCAGGCGATCGCTTATATCGCAACGAGGGGAATTTTTTTGCGGATGTAACCAATGAAGCAGGCATTAGCAATTCGGCGATAGGCTATGGGCTTGGCATTGCCATTTCGGATATCAATCACGATGGATATGCAGATATATACATCGGGAACGATTTTCATGAAAATGATTATCTCTACATCAATCAAAAAAATGGCCGGTATAAGGATGAGTTAACAGAGCGCATGATGCATACCAGTCAATTTTCCATGGGCGTGGATGTGGCCGATATTAATAATGATGCGTATCCTGAAATTATTTCTATGGACATGCAGCCCGCCGATCCGTATATATTAAAAAGATCATTGGGAGACAATGAGTACAATATTTTTAACCTGAAGATCAGTTTCGGATATAATCATCAATACTCAAGAAATAACCTTCAGCTAAACCGTAAAAATGGCGTTTTCAGCGAATGTGGAATGTATTCCGGAGTATCTGCCACCGACTGGTCGTGGGCACCTTTATTGATGGATTTTGATAATGATGGACTCAAGGATCTATTTATTTCAAACGGCATACCCAAAAGGTTGAATGATATGGATTATATCAATTTTATTTCTAATGAAGAGGTGCAGGAAAAAATAAGGACCAATCGCATGGAGGAGAAGGACATGAATTTGATTGAAAAATTTCCACAGATAAAATTAAAGAACAAGTTTTTTAAAAATACAGGCGAACTCATTTTTGAAGACATGGAAAAGCAGATAAGTAACGATAAGCCTGCTTATTCAAACGGCGCTGTATATGCAGACTTTGACAATGATGGCGACCTTGATATTGTAGTGAATAACATTGATGAACCAGCGTTGTTTTATCAGAACAAAACCAATTTTAAAGCGTCTGATTCCTTCTTACAAATAAAATTAAAAGGATCGCCATTGAATATAAATGCGGTAGGCGCAAAGGTAATCGTGTATGCCGATAGCGCGGTCCGGATCTATGAAAAATATCCTGTCAGGGGATTTCAATCCAGTATGGAAATCCCAATTCATGTCGGCTTGACTAATACCAATGTAGATTCAATGTTTTTGATATGGCCCGACAACTCATACCAGAAGATACCGTTTACGGATAAACGCCATGTTTCAATTTCTTATCAAAAGGATCTTCCGGAATTTGATTACAATACATTAGCCAGGTATAATAAAAATACTTTACCACCATTTGCTGATATAAGCCGCGAAGTTAATTTGCAATATAAACACCAGGAAAATCCATTTATAGAATTTGATCGTGAACCTTTGATTCCACACATGGTGTCCAGAGAAGGGCCAGCCCTTGCTGTTGGTGATGTCGATCACAATGGATTGGACGACGTATTTATTGGCTCATCAAAGGGAAATAAAGGCGCCATCTTTCTGCAACAAACTTCGGGACGGTTTACAAAAACCAAACAGCCAGGGCTTGATAACGATAGCGGTTACGAAGATACCGATGCATGCTGGGTAGATATCAATAACGACACTTATATTGATCTGGTTGTTGCAAGCGGTGGAAATGAATATTATGGAATTGATGAGCATTTGTCGCCACGAACTTATTTGAATGACGGTAAAGCGAATTTTACCAGATTGAGTAACTCTTTTGACAGTTTGTATTTAACCGCTTCCTGCATAATTCCCTATGACTTTACTGGTGACGGCTATATTGATCTATTCATTGGGGGCAGAGCTGTTCCCTGGGAGTATGGCAAAATTCCTTCATCTTATCTTTTAGAAAATGATAAGACCGGAAAGTTCAAAAATGTTACCTCAAAATACAGCACCGAATTGTCGACTGTCGGATTCGTTACAAATGCAGCGTGGGTAGATATTGATAAGGATGGCGACCAGGATATTATACTTTCGTTAGAATGGGGAGGTATCTGCGCTTTCATAAATGACAAAGGAAAGTTCATGAAAAAAATTTTAACCGATAAAAAAGGCTGGTGGAATTTTACTTTGCCGTGTGATATCGATAATGACGGTGACATAGATTTTATTGTTGGTAACCTGGGATTGAACAATCGGTTTGAGGTCTCCGAAAAAAGGCCGCTTCGAATGTATTACAACGATTTTGACGCCAACGGAAAAAAGGAGCAGTTGCTCACCTATTATCTTCAAGGTCAGGAGATCCCTTTTGCCAATAAAGATGAAATACAAAAACAAATACCGGGTATTAAAAACCGGTTTCTGTATGCCGGCGATTTTGCCAAAGCTTCATTGCAAGATATTTTTACTATCGAGAAATTGAAAAATGCGGATACTTTGATTGCCAATTATTTTTCAAATGCCGTGTTAATCAATCAGGGTAATCTAAACTTCGTTCTGCAAGCGCTTCCATGGGAAGCACAGTTGGCGCCTTATAAAGACGCCATTGTTGTAAACGCAAATCATGATGATTGGCCAGATATTCTGCTGGTTGGGAATTTCTATAATAGCAATATTCAAATGGGTAGATATGATGCTGACTTTGGAACCATATTGGTAAACAAAGGAAAAGGATCATTTGCCTGTCAGAATATTAATGGAATACAAATAAAAGGAGAGGTGCGAAATATAAGCAAAATAAATATTGGCAAGGAGATGGCGTTTGTGCTTGCCAGGAATAATGATAGTATAGTGGTGTTGAAGCAAAGGTAAATTCGTGTGGATAGTGCGGATAATGATTGATCCTTCCCAAAATAAAATTAAAGTATTGGATAGTATAGCCTGGTGATCCATTTTGTTGAATCGGTTTCTGTCATTCTGTTTGTTACCAACGATTCAAATGGTATAGCCGGAGGCACAAGTTGATTATCGTTTATATAAGTTTCCATTTCGGCAGAAGCTTTCTCGATACGTTGAATCCCTCCCTTTACTTCAGCAACCAATATGCTTCCCGGCACCATGCGTTTAAACACATAGTTTTCACTATTTTTTAGTTCCCTGTTAACGGGAATGGCTACCATGGTTTGAAATCGATTGCTATCAGTTTTCAAAACATGCAGCATCGGATAATTTGTTTCTTTGGCAGCCTGGCGTGAAATATATTGCTTTAAATCGGCTATTAAATTATAAATGTCTGTTGTTGAAGGATAGTGGTTTGTTTCAACTTTAATAGATACCAGAAGCGTATCCCTTACAGTTGTTCTTTGAATTGGGATTGTATAAAGGTTCTCTTTATTTTCAAGAAAAGATTGCAGGCTTTTAAAAATATCGCCCATATTCTTTTTTATATTTTTTGCATGCCGGTAACGCTGAATTTTCTCAAATGGATTCGAACCTGTTTCCATTACACCTTTCCAATGCAAAGCAGACGAATCTTTTTTAAGAGGGATTATAAGGATCGTACTGTTTAAGCGATCTTTTTTGTGAGTGATAAGAACCTGGATTACATTCATTTTATGAATGATTGCGTAATTAGTTCTGTTGTATATGAAGGAAGCTGGTTTATTTGTATCGGCTTTAGATGGATCGACAGATTGGCCGGGCCACCACCGGATCCAGTTACCTTCGTCAGACACAAATCTGTAAGCTATATCTGAAGGAACGGTTATGTATACTTTTTTTGATATTTCTACTTTGTTTGGAATAAAAACATATATAGCGGCGAGTATTGCAACTGAAACAATCAAAAAGCCAATTAACCATTTTTTCATTTGGAGTAAATATCAGGTACGGCGTCGAGAGTAAAAAATTATTCGGGTCATTTATTGCACATGCTGCTGGTGTAAAATTATAAACTCAATAATTTCTTCCAGCGGCGTAACGATCCGTGCAAGAGCATCTGAAATATCTTCCCTGCTTACCTGTGCGGCAAAGGAAGGCGTTTTTAACTTCTTCAATATACTTTTGCTATCTAAGCCTTCATATCTGGTCGGCCTTATTAAAGCGGCTGCGTGAACAAAACCTGATAGTTCATCAAATACATAAATCATTTTATCCATCTTGTTTTCAGGCTCTACACCAAAGTATCTGGGTCCGTGGGAAGCGATACAATGAATGATTTCAGGATCAGTATTTCTATTCTCTAATTCTTCAATGATTATTCTGCAATGTTCATCGGGATATTTTTCCCAGTCCGCATCATGTAATAATCCCGCCAATTCCCATTTTAGGGAAGTATGTATATCGGCTTCCTCCTTTTCTATAGCCCAGGCTTTCATCACTGCTGCTACCTGTTTCATATGCAAGCGCAAACGCTCATTACTCACCCATTCATTCAATAATTGATGTGCTTCTTCAAGAGTCATCAAGTTTCCCGCGTGAGCCGGATTTCCAAAATTCTTTCTGTTTAAAGGTTGAACAGCCATGATTTAAATATGCATAAAAATAAAGAACAACTCAAATCGAAACTTCATAGAAATATTTTGACTAATTAAAATTTATTGACAAAAATTTTATTGTAAACCAAAGCATTGTGAAGGGTCAATAAAAAAAGATCCTCTTTTGTTTGGCTATACTGTACCTTCTTCCCTACCTTTGCGCTCCATTTAAAAAATTATTTCCCCCGGGTTGGCGGAGAAATACAAACAAAGTACAATGAGCAAATTACATTTCACTACAAAACATGCAAATGCGGCTACCGTTAAACACAACTGGTATGTTGTGGATGGTACCAATCAAACCGTTGGACGCATGTGTGCTAAAATAGCTTCCGTTCTTCGGGGTAAGAATAAAGCCTATTACACGCCACATGTTGATTGCGGGGATTTTATTATTGTAATCAATTCCGACAAAGTAAAATTTACCGGCAACAAGATTGATGACAAGGAATACCTGACTTTCTCCGGTTACCCCGGTGGTCAGAAAGCCGAAACCGCAAGGAATTTATTAGCCCGCCGGCCCGAAGCTGTGATTGAAAGAGCTGTCAAGGGAATGCTTCCTAAAAATCGCCTGGGCCGGAAGATGTTCAAAAAATTATTTGTGTATGCAGGCAATGAACATCAGCATTCAGCACAGCAACCTAAAGAACTTAAATTTTAAGGACTAAAAGAGAATGAAAATTTGAAAATTTCATTTTCACGTTTCACATTTTCACATTTTCAAATTGATTAAATGGAAAAACAAAAAAATGCCGTAGGTCGCCGAAAAGAAGCTGTAACGAGAGTGTTTCTTTCAAAAGGCCAGGGCAATATAACGGTAAACGATAAAGATTATAAACAATACTTCTCTTTGCAATACCTGCAAAACCAGGTGGAACTGCCTTTAAAAACTGTACAGCAGTTGGATAAATTTGATGTAAAGATCAATGCTGCGGGTGGTGGTGTTAAGGGTCAGGCAGAAGCTGCTAAGCTTGGCATTGCCAGGGCGCTTGTTGAATTAAACCCGGAGTTTCGTCCTGCATTAAAGGCAGTAGGGGTGCTGAAACGCGATCCCAGATCTGTAGAACGTAAAAAATTCGGGCATAAGAAAGCACGTAGAAGTTACCAGTTCTCTAAACGTTAATGAGTTGATAGTTCTTGGTTCATAGTTCATGGGAAACAGTCGATGAATTATGCTTCAACCATGCACTATGAACAATGAACCAAAATATTACAATATATCAAACATGGAAAACAACACTTCGTTACAACAGCAATTATTAGAAGCAGGTGTACATTTCGGCCATTTGCGTAAGAAGTGGAACCCCAAAATGTTGCCTTTTATTTTTGCTGAAAAAAAGGGTATTCATATCATTGATCTTAACAAAACCACGGAAAGCCTGCAGGAAGTGGCTGGTGTGCTAAAGCAGATTGCCCGTAGCGGAAAGAAGATCATGTTTGTGGGCACTAAAAAACAAGCTAAAGAAATTGTAACAGAATGCGCACGCAGGGTAAATATGCCTTTCGCGACAGAGCGTTGGCTGGGAGGTATGCTTACTAATTTCAATACCGTTCGAAAGAGCGTTAAGAAAATGCAGAGCATCGATAAATTATTGAATGATGGGAGTGCAGAAAGTCTGACTAAGAAAGAACGCCTGCAATTACAACGCGACCGTGATAAAATGGATAAGGTGTTGGGAGGTATTTCCCAGCTTGGCCGTGTCCCGGCTGCTTTGTTCATTATCGATATCGGTCACGAACATATTGCCCTTGCAGAAGCGAAACGCCTTGGTATCACAACTTTTGGAATCGTTGATACTAATTGCGACCCGAATAAAGTAGATTTTGCCATTCCAGGAAATGATGACGCCACGAAATCCATTGCTATCATTACCCAATACATAACTGCCGCAATCGCTGAAGGGCTTGCCGAAAGACAGGCAGCTAAAGACGAAGAAGTAGAGGATGTAGCATCTGATGACAATGAGAAAAAGGCAGCCCGGTTGCAAGCAGAAGCGGAATCAGAAGCCGGCCGCGGACGTGGTGGCCGTGGACGGGGCGCTGCAGGTGGTCCGGGAGGAGCTGGTGGTGGTCCAGGCAACCAACCCAAACGTCGGATGCATGGCGGGGGAGGCGGAGCACGCAGACCAGGAGGGGGCAGATAATCCATGGCCTTCAAAGCAGGAATTACCAACTTTATTTGTTCTTATTTTAAAATATAGCCAGTATTGAATGCTGGTATAAAACTCTCCCTTTAGGGAGTTGGAGGGTTAATATATATGTCTACAACAACTATAACCGCAGCGGATATTAATAAACTTCGCCAGGCTACCGGCGCGGGCATGATGGATTGCCGTAAGGCACTTACTGAGACCAATGGAGATTTTGAGTCCGCTATTGACTGGTTAAGAAAAAAGGGCGCAAAAGTGGCAGCACTGCGTGGCGACCGGGAGGCTAAGGAAGGAGTTGTAATTGCCAAAACCACAGATAACAATAAAACAGGCATTGCGGTTTGCGTTAGCTGCGAAACAGATTTTGTTAGCAAGAATGCCGACTTTGTAGCTTTTGCCCAAAGTATTGCAGATACGGCCATCTCCAATAATGTAAAAAGCATTGAAGAGTTAAACGGGCTTAGTATCAATGGCGCTAAAATTTCCGACCTGGTAAATGATAAATTGGCCAGCATCGGAGAAAAGATTGGAATTACTAAGCTCGAAAGGATCGATGCCAATTTTGTGGCCTCTTATATTCATGGCGCAAATCGCATCGGCGTGCTTGTAGGTATGAACAAACAAGCTGTGGAAGCAGGTAAAGAAGTGGCAATGCAAATTGCTGCTATGAATCCTGTAGCCCTTGATACTGCCAGCGTTCCACCTGCAACTATTGAAAGAGAAAGAGCCATCGTAACCGAGCAAATACAGGCTGATCCAAAAATGACAGGAAAGCCAGGAGAAATGATCGCTAAAATTGCCGACGGTAAATTGAATGCTTTCTTTAAAGA
>Ga0136634_10000857_pt1 | contig 12208 bp, 9 predicted proteins | sample AntDrymUQ8332106_2_FD_104654 | JGI IMG/M metagenome (GOLD analysis project Ga0136634, IMG submission 104654) | Polar desert sand microbial communities from Dry Valleys, Antarctica - metaG UQ833 (21.06) | ecosystem: Environmental > Terrestrial > Soil > Desert | place: Antarctica: Dry Valley... | reverse complement strand
TATTCACCGATCCCAGTTATTATGGTCAGGTCGTTATCATGAATAATGTACATATCGGTAATTATGGTGTAAAGAAAAGCGAAGTTGAATCGGACACAGTCAAGATTCGTGGTTTGATAGCAAGAAATCTCGAAGAACAATATTCCCGTAAAATGGCCGACGGTTCTTTAGCCGCTTATCTACAGGAAAATAATATTGTTTGCATCGAAGGGGTTGATACCAGGGCGCTGGTAAGTCATGTACGGCAGAAAGGGGCTATGAATTGTATTATATCTTCTGAAATCCTGGATGTAGAAGAATTGAAAAAACAATTGGCCAATGTTCCTGATATGTCCGGACTTGAACTAGCCAGTGTGGTGAGTACAAATACTGCGTATACCGCCGGGGATGAAAGTGCTGCTATTCGTATTGCCGTATTGGATTATGGTACAAAGAAAAATATTGTTCAGTGTATGGTAGACCGTGGAGCCTATGTAAAAGTATTTCCTGCAAAAACCACACTGGAGGAGCTGAAGCAATTTAATCCTAATGGATATTTCATATCCAATGGTCCGGGGGATCCGGCTGCTATGGATTACGCTGTCAATACCATGAAGGCAATTCTGAATGAAAATAAACCCACATTCGGGATTTGTCTTGGACATCAATTATTAGCCCTGGCAAGTGATATTCCTACTTTTAAAATGCATCATGGTCATCGCGGCCTCAACCATCCGGTTAAAAATATAATTACCGGTCTGTGTGAGATCACCACTCAAAACCACGGATTTGGCGTTGATCCGGAGGCGATAAAGAAATCTACCCGGGTTGAGGTTACCCATGTAAACCTCAATGATGATTCCATAGAAGGTATTCGGTTGAAAGATAAGCCTGCATTTTCTGTGCAGTACCATCCCGAAAGTACGCCCGGTCCGCATGACAGCCGGTACTTGTTTGATGATTTTATAAAGCTAATCAAGGAACATTTATAGAAAGAGCTCTCCCACAGGCGTGCCACGGTTTCCGAACCGTGGCACGCCTTATTGTTTTAGGTATGGCATACCTGCAATCTTGCTATTACGAAACAAACAAACGCAAAAAATAAAAAACGGTTTATTTTAGCTCTACAATAAAGTATATGCACATCACCATCATTAATGGACCAAATCTTAATCTGCTGGGAAAAAGAGAAACGGATATATATGGTAACATGTCTTTCGAGAAATACCTTGATGAGTTAAAAAATCTGTATCCGCAGGTATCATTCCATTATTTTCAAAGCAATGTAGAGGGCGAACTGATCAATGAATTACAGCGTATTGGTTACGAGCACGACGGAATTATCATCAATCCGGGCGGATATACGCATACGTCCATTGCTATCGGCGATGCCATCGCTGCCATCAAAACTCCTGTTGTAGAAGTGCATATCTCCAATGTGCATGCGCGGGAGGATTTTAGAAAGCTATCCCATGTATCCGGAAAGTCTGTTGGTAGTATTTTTGGTTTGGGATTGAAGGGATACGAATTAGCGATTCAATATTTTCTGAAATAAAAATACCCTCTGTCTTTGCAAGATCTCGGATTTCATGAACTGGATTTTTAATGGCAAGCCATGTAAATGCAAATTGATTTTATTATTTTTTTCGATGCTTCTACCACAATCGTACATCAAAATCAAACATTATAAAAACACCCTCATGATCAACGCAAATCCATGATCCTGTTTGGTGTTTTCAGATTTTCTGATGATATGCAATCCGTTTGCGGTCCACACCTTAAAAATTTCTCCTCTTTTTCTTTTGACGAGTTCTTTTTCCAACGGTGGGAGCAATGCCCCTACGGCGATCCATCCAAGATCTCCCTGGGTTAACCCCTCACCACCCATGGAGTAAACTTGAGCCATTTCTTCAAAACTGCTTTGGCCTTGTTGTACATTACTGATAATTTTATTGGCTAGTGAATCTGCAAATCGCTTACTGAATACCGAGGTATCTAAAAATATCTGGCTTACCCGGTTGAAAGATCCGGGTGCCTTGGCCAGCACCTGCATTAATACTTTGCCTTTTGCATAAGGCCCATAAACTTTACCAACTTTTCCATGATAGCCTAAACTGTCATATATCCCATTGAATCCCCGCGTTCGAAGAATGGCAACCGTATCAATTTTAAATTTTTTTTTCAAAACATCTTTAACGTATAAAGGAGAGTTAACGGCTTTCTCAATATCTGATTTGATTTGAGTGATTGTCTTTTTTTGCGCTGAAACAATGACCGTAAATAGAAATGAAATGATAAGAAAGGTAACTTTCTGCATGGATGATGTACTATCTATTGAATTTTGACCAATTTATTTTTCGATTTCCCTTTTTTCACGGGCGGACAATCAATATCAATTCCTTCTTTATTGAATGTTGTCTGATCTCCAGTTCCTATAGCAACGACCCTGTCCGATTCTGCTTGTTTCTTTTGCCTGTACTCCCTGTTTCTATGCAATTGCTGAACACTATCAAGACTGGCGATGTACAGGCTTCTGCCATGCGTACCCAGGATAATTTCATTGTCTCTTTCCTGGATCGCGATATCATGTACAGGAACAGACCGGGGAAGGCCTTTGTTCCAAAGCATAAAACTAGTTCCTCCATCCAAACTGGCATAAACACCGCCATCACTTCCTACATATATTATACTATCTGATTTTGGATCTTCACGTACAACATTGAGCGGCTCATAGGGAAGATCCCTACCGAGTTGTTTCCAGCTGGAGCCATAGTCTTCACTAATATATAAATAGGGAAGAAAATGATCGCACCGGTAGCCATTTAATGTAATATATACCCGGCCTTCGTTATACTTCGATGCGATGACACGGCTCACCCATAGTCCGGTTGGCAATGTTTGCTTCGCTTGATTTTTTCCGAAAGGTTGTGAAATATTACTCCAGTTATAACCACCGTCCCTGGAAATATGAACATTACCATCATCGGTTCCGGCATAAAGCAATCCGAATTTTAGTGGCGACTCTGCAATGGAGGTAATAGTGCCATAAGGCACATTGCCGTCTTTTTTCCCCTTGCTCAGGTCCGGACTAAGAACCTGTATACTATCACCCCGATTCAATGAACGCGAAAAACGATTGCTTCCGTAATACAACACATCCTGGTTATGCCTGCTAAGAAGAATGGGGGTTTGCCAGTTAAAGCGCATCGGCGTTTCTCCCAGTTCATGCCTCGGCCTGATCGGTTTTGTTTCTTTTTTCTCTTTATTCTGCCTGCTATAAAATCCAAACTGGAACCCTGAATAAATGGTTTGATTGTCCCGCTGATCAATCTGTACCTGCATGCCATCGCCTCCTCCTAACAATTCAGCATGATATCTTTCCGTGCGAGTGCTCATATAATCATTGTTTGAAGGTTTGCTGCCTATCATCCAGGTTCCGTTATCCTGTAAACCTCCATATATATTATATGGTTTTGCATCGTCGACTGCAATCGCATAAAATTGTCCTACCGCAGGAGTGTTGCCTTTGAACCACGATGCACCATCATCGTATGTGATATTTAATCCTCCATCATTACCATTGATAAGATGCGAATCGCGTTTTGGATTTACCCACAGAGCATGGTGGTCTGCATGTACATTTCCTTTATCGATTGTTTTAAACGTTTTGCCGCCATCAGTAGAAAGCTGGGCATAAAAACCCAGTATATATACCTTGTTCTCATTATAGGGCGACACATAGATTTTTCCAAAAAAATAACCGTATGTGTTATATATGGAGATTTCTTTTTGATTCATTTTTTTCCACGACAATCCTGCGTCATCGCTTCGGTATATTTCGCAACCAATTGGGGTGCCTTCGAAGCCGGTGTTCACATATAAGAAATCGGATAGTACAGATGGCTTGAAAGTATTCATAGCTACCATTTCCTTAATGACCCTGGCATTGTACATAGGCGTTAGCCTGTTTCTTCTAAGCAGTGAATCCAGTTTTTTATTGTCTAGTTTTGCGAATTGTTCTTTATTTAATTCCTTTAATTCGTTGAGTGTGTAAACACTGGTATCTTTTTTTGCGGTATCGCGTTTGGGTTGCTGGTTGTCTACAACAGCATAAACAATTTTGGGATTTTTGGGATACACTGATATCCCAATTCTTCCAACAATATCTCCCACGGGAAATCCTGCATTTTGTGTAGTGGTCAATTGCCAGGTTTCACCCCCATCTATGCTTTTATAAATGCCACTGCTTTTGCCGCCTGGTTTAAAGTTCCAGGCAGATCGGGTGCGATACCAGGCTGCTGCATACATTTCCTGGGGATTGGCAGGATTGATATCTAAATCTACCACGCCAGTATTTTTATTGACGAATAAGGTTTGTTTCCAGGTATTTCCACCATCCATCGTTTTATATACCCCTCTTTCTTTGTTGGACGAATATAGATGTCCTAATACGGCTACCCATGCAATATTGCTGTTTGCAGGATGCAATTGAATTTTTCCAATATGATGCGACGCCGGCAATCCAAGATATTCCCAATCCCTTCCGTTATTATTACTTTTATACACTCCCAGGCCGGCATATGATGAGCGGCTGCTATTTACCTCTCCGGTACCTACCCAGATTGTTTTTGTTTTCCAGTTCACTGCAATATCACCTATCCCAATAACATCTTCATTGTCGAATACAGGCACAAAGCTCTGGCCGTTGTTCGTTGTATGCCATAAACCACCTGTTGCATAGGACACATAAAATTCTGTGGGGTCTAACTCATTTACCTCAATATCGGTCACCCTGCCGCTCATGACGGAAGGCCCAACGCTTCGGAAGGCAATATTGTTGATCATGGATCTCTGCTCTGCCATTTTGCGCTGCCCTTCAATTTTTAATCTTTCAGTTGCCGATGTAGGATTAATTTGTGCTTTTGATTGAATGATGCATGCAAAGACAAGCAGCGTAAAAAAAATTTTTCGCAACGCTGAGGGGAGAGGTCTATAAGGTTTTCTCACCTGATGCATAGCTGCGACGGTCATCAACTTGTAGTTTTGCAATTTTACACGGGCGGTCACCATTCTATCAATCGGCATGAGCAATGAGTTTAGGGTTTTGTTGGCAATGAACCCCTTTATTTGGCGTTATAATTGTGAATAATCGGGTTGGGTGTTTAATCTTCAAACTTACTAAAGATGCATTGGATTTCTATTTTGCTGTTGTTATTTTCTCTCCAGGGTTTTTCGCAATGGAAAGATTATAAATTGAATGCTAACCGCGATACACTAAACCGCGTGGATATGAAAGACCTTAAGCAGGGAGAATGGTTAAACCGTCATGAATCGGCAAGGGGAGAACCAGGGTATGAAGAAGAAGGTGTTTATAAAAACAGCCGGAAGGAAGGGGAATGGAAGTTGTATACTTTAATGGGTGATCTGGTCGGCATTGAAAATTATAAATGGGGAAACAAAGATGGCCGTTCTCAATATTTTACAATGCACGGCGATCTGGTAGCTGAACAAAGTTGGAGGGCAATTAACCCAGACAAACAGTACGATACTATAGAAGTAGAAGATATAGATCAACTGAATTCCTATAAAACAGTTATAGTTAAAAACGAAGGCGCCGGTATTAAACACGGCACCTGGAAATATTATTCTGCAGGCTCCGTGGTACGAACCGAAATTTATACGCTCGGAAAATTAGAAGTTGATAATGGCGCAACTGCCAATACGGCTCCAGCTGAAAAAAAGGCTGCAGCCAAACCCAAAGAGGTGTTGGAGTTTGAAAAGAAAAATTCTGGTAAGAAGAAAGTTAAATTTAAGGATGGTAGTACTGGCGGATAAAAAGTGAACGGATTATACATGAAGCAGGGGGCTGACCGGAAGGTCAGCCCCTTTTTTTATTAGAGTCGTTTGCTGATGACCCGAACGCGGGAGAGGCGTCCATAGGAATTTGTCTTGCGCTTATAAAACTATTTTTGGATTTGTGGAAGTATGATATATATTTGATATCAAATTGATATCATTTAAATCTGCTTATATGGAAAAGATTAAAACCCCGATTTCAGGATTTCTCGCCTTGTTATTATCTATTCTACTGTTTGGTGCCTCCGTTTATTTATTTGTATTGGCTGGTGAAGAGGAAAAATCGACATTAGGATGGTATGCCTCTATCGCCTTGCTGGTAAGCATCTTTCTTTCAATGGGAATTATCGTTGTCAGTCCCAATCATTCAAGGGTTCTCACCTTTTTTGGCAGATATGTTGGTTCAGTTAAAGAAAATGGTTTATTATTTGTAAATCCCTTTTTTAAAAAACAACCGCTCTCTTTACGGTCGGAAAACCTGGAAAGCGCAAAATTGAAAGTGAACGACAAAATGGGTAATCCAATCGAAATTGCTGCAGTGATCGTATGGCAGGTCCGCGATACCTATAAAGCGGCGTTCGAAGTTGCCGATTTTGTGCATTATGTAAAAGTTCAGAGTGAAGCCGCAGTACGACATCTCGCAAATAGCTGCCCTTATGATCATATGGAAGATGAACAAGCTACTCTCACCTTACGGGATGGTGGTGAAAAAGTAAATGAACTGCTCGAGAAAGAGTTAAACGAACGGTTAGCACCTGCAGGCATTATCATTAAAGAAGCCAGGATTAGTCATCTTGCTTATGCCTCAGAAATAGCGCATGCCATGCTGCAGCGTCAACAGGCAACTGCTATTGTTGCAGCAAGGTTTAAAATAGTGGAAGGTGCTGTGGGTATGGTCGAATTGGCTTTGGAAATGCTTTCCCGAAAAGATATTGTTCATCTCGATGAAGATAAAAAAGCGGCCATGGTCAGTAACCTCATGGTAGTATTGTGCGGTGAAAAAGGAACAACCCCTATCGTTAATACCGGAACATTGTACCAGTAAGATAAATCGGGAGACGTGAACATGAGATTTACATTTCATGGGTTGCGTATTATTTTCACGATTAACTATGAGTGTAAAAAAGAATTTTGTATTGCGGATGGACGAGGAAATGTACAAAGCCCTCGAAAAATGGGCTGCTGATGAGTTCCGTAGCGTCAATGGGCAAATAGAATGTATACTGGACAGAGCATTAAAAGACAGCGGACGAAATAAAAATTCTCAAAAAGCCTCTAAGAAAAATGACAAAAATGCAACCTGAATTATGTACCTCTAAATAACTCTCATGAGAAAATTTTATCTGGTGATCTGGATTCCATTCATTATATTTTTACTCGCGCTTTTTATCAAAGGATGTTAAAGACCGATAAGGTCCCGCGGCGCTGCAGATGCCGGGCTGCAAGACCTTATCGGTTTACATTTGAAAATTGAACATTAAGCCTTAATTATTGAATTTTTCATCAAAACGCTTTCTTCTCTTTTTCTTTCTCCACAGCCTTCTGCATAGGATTGATTCCGGTTGACTGGCCCCGTGCCTGTTGTTTTGCTTTAAATACTTGAAATTTAGAAGGCGCCGGAATATCACCCCAGGTGTTGTTGGCCTCATTGATATCTGCCGTTTCACGCATGGGATCTAATTTAATGGCCGTAACTTCTTTATCCTTCACAAAAACCTGGGTTACCTTGTTCTCATTATAACGCCATACTTGCGCAGGAATCCGGTCCAGCTGGGTTGTTCCGTCTTTAAAGGTCCACTCGACAATAATGGGCATCACCAATCCACCTTTATTGCTAAAACTGAGTTCATAAAAATGTTTGCCCGCAACTTTTTTTCGGGCTGCTTCATCCAGTGGCTGAGTGGTTTCGGGCACAGGAACTGAGAAGCGGGAAGTATCGTACAACTCCATGCCCCGGGCATATCTCCAATAAAAATCACGCAGGGTCGTATCCGTATCCGTTAAGAACTTGATGTTTTTATCTTCTCTGTTCCGGATCTTCGAAATATCCTCAAACCAATTTAACAGCGGAGGGTCTAATTGTTTTTGAGCTACAGAGTCGCTTTGTGCCTTTGAACCTGGTTCGAAGTCCGGACGAAAATATTTTACACTATCCAAAGAGATGTCCGTAACATCGGTACTGTAGAACCATCCTCTCCAGAACCAATCCAGGTCTTCGCCACTTGCATCTTCCATCGTACGAAAAAGATCGGCAGGTGTTGGATGTTTGAAGGCCCAGCGACGTGCATACTCTTTAAAAGAAAAGTCAAATAACTCACGGCCCATAATAGTCTCGCGCAAAATATTCAATCCGGTCGCCGGCTTTGCATAGGCGTTGGGCCCAAAACCAATAATATTTTCTGAATTGGTCATGATAGGCTCCAACTGATCTTTAGGCAATTTCATATAGTCGGTAATTGCAAAGGCGGGTCCCCGGCGGCTGGGAAATTTATTATCGAATAATTCTTCTGTCAGATATTGAACAAATGTATTGAGCCCTTCATCCATCCAGGTCCACTGGCGCTCATCACTATTGATGATCATCGGAAAAAAATTATGGCCTACTTCATGTATGATTACTCCCAGCATACCATATTTGGTAGCTTCCCCGTAAGTGCCATCCTTTTCGGTTCTCCCGTAATTAAAGCAGATCATCGGGTACTCCATGCCGTTTGCAGCTTCTACACTTTGCGCAACGGGGTAGGGGTAGGGAATGGTAAACTTAGAATATGTTTTGATTGTATGGGCTATTGCTTTGGTAGAATAGGGCCGGTAGAGGCCATACGCTTCCTTGCCATAAAAGCTCATACACATGATCTTTTTTCCTTCAACATAGGCAGGCATTGCATCCCAAACAAATTTCCGGCTCGATGTCCAGGCAAAATCGCGAACGTTGTCGGCTTTGAAAATCCAGGTTTTTTTTGCGGCGCTCTTCTTTTTCTCAGCGGCTTTTGCCTCCTCCAGGGTTACGATTTCGACAGGCTCCTTAGAGGATTGTGCTTTTTGCCAACGGGCTAATTGGGTAGTACTTAAATTTTGAGTGTAATTCAAACATTCGCCTGTTGATCCCACTACATGGTCTGCAGGTACTGTCATTTGTACTTTAAAGTTTCCAAACGTCAATGCAAATTCGCCCCTGCCTGCAAACTGGTGGTTTTGCCAACCCTGGTAATCACTGTACACACAAAGACGGGGATACCATTGAGCTATTGTATAAAGGTGATTTCCATCTTCCGGAAAAAACTCATATCCCCCACGACCACCATACGTATTACGGTCTGAGATTTTATAGTTCCAGTCTATTTTTATAGTGAACTTCTGACCAGGTTTTAAGGGAACAGGCAGATCAACCCGCATCATCGTTTTATTAAGAACATATTTCAGTGGCTTACCTAAGGCGTCTGATAATTTTTCAACAATAAAACCGTAGCCATTGTCGGTTTTGTTTTCTTCGTGTTTGTCTATAGTTGCAACATTCAATTTTTCAGGCATGTTGCTGGAACTTTGATAATTGGCATTGTTCACGCTGCTATGTTCATTTTCATCCATCTGAAACCACAGGTAGGTTAAAACATCGGGCGAGTTATTGAAGTAAGTAATCGTTTCGCTACCCGTCAATTTGTGGTTCTTTTCATCCAATTCACATTTAATATCATAATCTACCCTTTGCTGCCAATACTTTGTGCCCGGAGCACCACTGGCAGTACGATATTCGTTGGGGGTTGGAAGTATGGTTCCCAACTGCTCAAATTTATTTCCATGATTGGAACTGGGGTTATTTTTAATATCCTGAGCCCTGGAAATACTCAGGCTACACAGCACGGTTAACACAAAGAACACTCGTTTCATTCTTACTGATTTTAATTTGGAAAACGTTCTATAATCATTAATAAAGCGATGCCAAAAATGACACCGGAAGCAAATAATAAATAATCTCTTCGCTGAATCTTTAAAAGCCGGATGCAAATTACTGAAAGTAACAGAACCAGCGCTACAATCAACAGTTGACCCACTTCTAATCCTATGTTAAAAGCCAGTAACTGGCTTATGATGCTGGTGTCCTTACCCAATATGCTTTTCAGGTAATTGGAAAAGCCAAGCCCGTGTATCAATCCAAAGAACAAGGCGAGAAAATAGATCATTGAAACCCTGGAATTTTTTTGGGTACCCGTTTGAAAAATATTTGTCAGGGTTGTAATAAGAATGGTAACAGGAATTAAAAATTCGATCCACTTCCCTGGTACGATCAGGTAATCCAGTGCGCTTAGGGCTAAAGTAATGGAGTGTCCTATTGTAAAGGCAGTTATCAGAATAAGTATTTTCTTCCAGTCCTGAATGACATAGCGGAGGCACAAGGCTGTTACAAACAATATATGATCATAGCCTGCCAGGTCTGCAATATGTTCTCTGCCCAGTTCAAAATAAAGCCAGAAGTCCTGCATAATTCCTGATCGCCTGCATACAAGCGAATTTTTTAACGGTTTCTAGGGATAGGTGTTGAAAATATACAAGAGATTTGTATGTAAAAAATATTCCTGTTTAATGGTTCTACTTTTATACAAATGGTTTTTTCTTCTCTTTATGGTAGACTTAGCTCCCGGTTCTACCGATACCATTCATATTAAAGAGGTTCACAATCATCCTCTCTACATAAGTGTTACGGAGATCAGCCACAATCCATCGGACAAAATTCTTGAAATAAGCTGCAAGATCTTTACAGATGACTTTGAAACTGCCTTATTAAAATCCAGTGGTATAAAAATAGATCTTTTTAATCCGAAGGATAAGCAGGCAGCCGATAAACAAATAGCTGCATACATTAAAAAACACCTGGTTATAAAACTCGATAACAAGCTCGTGATCCTGGAATATGTTGGTTTTGAAAGAGAAAGCGAGGCCATTTGGAGCTATCTCCAGGTAAGTGATGCATCAGCGCCTAAGAAAATTGATATCAATAATGATTTATTGCATGAATCCTTCAATCAGCAGATCAACCTGATGCATGTATCTGTAGGAAAGAATAGAAAAAGTGTCAAGTTGGATTATCCGGATTTTAATACAACGTTTCAATTTTGAAATTTAAGGTTTAAGTGTTTAAAGTTTAAGATTCAGGGATAGGTCCTTGAACCTACAAAAAACTTTAAACTTTAAACACTTAAACCTTGAACGCTATCAGGCCTCTGCCATATTTTCCTTTATCTCATTTGAAATATTAACCAGTACTTTATCAATCCGCTGGGCGTCCATATCGATGATCTCAATTTGGAAACCTTCCCAGTCTAGTTTGTCGCCCGTTTTTGGAATTCGCTCGAGATGATGAAGAATAAAGCCAGCCAGCGTATCGAACTCCTGCTCACCTTCATTCATCCATTCTGTTTTCTCGAACCGGCGAAGAAAATCATAAAAGGGAATCTGTGCATCCACTAAATACGAGCCATCTTCCCGTCCAATAATCTCATAATCATCAATATTTTGTTCTGGTAAATCGCCCACAATGGCCTCCAGGATATCATTGAGGGTAATCATACCCAGCAGACTGCCATATTCGTCAATAATAAAACACGAATGGATTTTCGATTCCTTAAATTTCTCTAACACCTGGTATGCAGTATTGTTTTCCGGAACGTACAGGGGCGGGATCATCAGATCTTTGAAAAGAGTCAGGTCGTCTGCCACATAGAGATCTTTAATGGAAACTACTCCTTTGATATTATCAATTTGTCCGTCACAGATAGGATAAACAGAATGGGGTTGTTTCAGTATTTTTTCTTTAATGGCGATTTCATTGTCATACAGATCGAACCAGATGATGTCGCTTCGGTGCGTCATTAAAGAAGTAATGGTACGATCTCCCAGGTGGAATACTCTTTCAATGATTTGCTGTTCGGCTTGCTCTATGGTTCCCTGCTCGGTGCCTTCACTGATAATCGCCTTGATCTCTTCCTCGGTTACCTGGGTGTCTTTGGTTTTGATGTTCAAAAGTTTGATGAGAACATGTGTTGATTTGGTGAGTAGCCAGATAAATGGATGTGTAATCACACTGAGAATGCGCATAGGCTTGGCCATCAATTTGGCAATTAATTCGGGCCGGGCAAGCCCAATCCTTTTTGGTAATAATTCCCCCAGCACCATCGAAAAATAGGTGATCACAATTACGATCAGCCCGGTAGCGATGCCATCGCTGTATTCCTTTAAAATTTCAAAACGGTTGATAAAGCCAACAAAATCGGATTTCAATTTTTCGCCAGACATGATACCGGTCAAAATGCCGATGAGCGTAATTCCAATTTGAACGGTTGAGAGAAATGTGTTCGGATGGTTGGAGAGCTCCAAT